>ERZ1370068.6263-contig-5257_pt1 | contig 59672 bp, 76 predicted proteins | sample MGYA00561227_ERZ1370068 | MGnify/ENA primary metagenome ERZ1370068 (study PRJEB38410, sample SAMEA6850437) | metagenome | study: Metagenomic assessment of the ecological functions of the soil: analysis of the soil microbiota associated with the... | reverse complement strand
TACGTATTGCTGAAGTAAGTACCCGGCGAATTCCAGGTTCGCCTCGCGAAACGCCAGCCCGCGCATCCGGCGGCAGCTTGAAAATCGCCAGGCAGCGCGGCAGCGAAACCGGCAAACGACGCCAGGAACAGCGGGATCTCGTTGTTCAAGCCGTGGATGATGAGCAGCGCGAAGAACGGCAGGAGCGCGAAGCCGGCGATGCGCTGCGCCCATTTGCGGTCGTATGAGATCGCCGCCAGCGATTCGTCGACGGCGAGTTCGGCCTCACATCGCGCGCTCGTCGAGGCCTTCCTGCGCGTAGATGTAGTGCCGGTCGAGGCCGTCCGCGAGCTCGTCGGTGACGTAGTGGCTCGAGCAGGATCTTGCGCGTCAGCTCGGCGACGTCGGCGCGAATCATCGCGATGCCGAGCGACTCGCCCTGGCGCAGCCGCTCCATGACCCGTTCCGCCGGCTCGTGGCCGAGGTCCTCGCGATGTCCCTCGATCGAGCTCCGCCGGCGTCATCACCTCGCCGTGCCGCGAGGCCTGAAGAAACCGGACGTCCTTCGGCGTTCGCGTCGAGGACGTCCATGTTGTCGAGATCGACGTGGCAGGTCCGCCGAGCCGCGCCGCGCAGCTGCCAGGCAATGGCGACGAAGCTCGCCACGGCGACCGGGCCCGTAGTACGAGGAAGAACACGTTGTCGAGGCTGCGGGAACAGGTTCGCCTTCATGATCAGGTTCGGCGGCTCGCCGTATGCGGTCCACACGCCGCAGATCGTCGTCACGGCGGTGCACACCATGACGGCGTAGCGAACGGCGGCAATCGGCGCTGCGCCGAGCATCAGGATGATGACGAACGTCCGAATCGTCAGGCCGATCATCGACACGCCGCCGAGCATGCCCGACGCGATCGCGACGACGGCGGTAACGGCGATGACCGTCGGCAGGATGACGGCCGCCGTTCTTGCCGCAGCAGAAAGAACGTGATGCCCTCGAGCACGCGCGTCTGCGCGATGACCGACACGAACAGCGTCAGCCCGAGGATGAAGAGCATCGTGTCGGCGTGAATGAGATCGTCGAGGCCCGCGAACGTCAGCAGGTGATGCTGCGACCCACGCCGTCAGTCCACGCTCCGCGACTTCGGCGTGCCACGTCGACGTCGGCGAGCCGCAGAACGTCGCGACGATGACGAGCAGCATCCCGTAGGTCAGCGCGTTCTTGTGGATCTGGTAGCTGAACGAGCCGAAGAGGAACAGGCCGAGGATCGTCGCCAGCACCTCGGCCGCGAGAGCCAGACGGGCATCGCGACGACCCGGCCGGCGACGACGAGCGCGAGCGGCGAGCGCGCAGCCCGCCGACGAACCAGCGGCCCGGACAGCATGACGACTGTCGGCGCCGCTGGCGGTGTGAGCTCGACGCTCGCGGTCGCCCGAGCGTCAGCCTGAAGGAATCAACGTGCTACCGCGGCAGCTGCTGGGTACGACCGCATCGATCTTCCATGTCAGGAGCGCGGCCGCCGCGAGTCCGAGCGCGATCGGCAAAGAGCGGCGCGCCGGCCTTCGAGTAGCAAGGCCGGCGGCCAGGATCGACGGCGCCGATGAAGAACTTCCATTTGCTTCATCGCCACATCATGACCGCGAACATCGCGATCACCATCGCCGAAAGGACGAGCGCCGGCATCGTGAGCGGCTTGGTCCATTCGACGTTTCGCGACGCACGCTGTGCTTCAGCGCGCGAATCTCCTTCATCTGCTTGCGCGCGATGGCGAGCTGCAACGGATTCTGGCGCCAGATCCGCCGCGCGGCGCGGTTTCCTCCTCCGCGCGTGTTGAGCGCGCGGAGCCGGTAGTGCAGCTCCGCGTAGCTTCAGCTGCGCCCAGAAGTTCTCGGATCGACGGCGCGCGCGTCTTCGAGCGCGTCCATCGACTTGTAGACGTCGTAGTTCACGGCGTGGGCCATGCCGAGGCACGTGCGCAGGTCCGCCGACTGCGGATTGTCGAGGCACGCCTGCTCGAGCTGCTGGATGTAGGCCGCCAGATCCTCCGGCGAGACGCTGTGCGGATCTCGCCACGGGACCGGTGGCAGCGACGGCGGCGCCTGGGTGACCAGGCGCGTCGTCGTGTTCGGAACGAGTGCGGTGGACATGGCACTTACTCCGGTATCCGGCGGTTCCGGCTTCAGCACGAACTCCGGATAGCCGAGCGCGCCCATTTCCGGGAATGTCCAGACCTTCGAGCTCGACCTTCGCCGACGACGCGATGGCCCCAGACAGCTTCGATGATCATGTTCAGCGACGAAGCTGAACGTGAAGACGAAGCCGACCAGCGTCGCGACGCCGATGAGCTGCGCGACGAGCTGGCCCGCGTCGCCGTAGAACAGACCCGTGACCGAGCCGGGGACGCCGTTCCACGCGCCGCCGTAGTTGCTCTTGCCGTCGGCGAACAGGCCGACCGAGATGACGCCCCAGATGCCGTTCGTGCCGTGGACCGAGATGGCGCCGACCACGTCGTCGAGCTTCAGCACGCGCTCGACGAATTCGCACGGAGAGGCAGCACGAGCACGCCGGCGATGAGGCCGATGATCGACCGACGCCATCGGGTTGACGAAGCCGCTGGGCGCCGTGATGGCGACCAGGCCCGCGAGGAAGCCGTTGCCGGTCATCGACGCGTCCGGCTTTCCGTAGCGGATCCACATGTAATACATCGCGCTGAACGATCCGGCCATGCCGGCCAGCATCGTGTTGACCGCGACCGAGCTGATGCGCAGGTTGCCGTTGGCCGACGCGCCGAGCGTCGAGCCGGGGTTGAACCCGAACCAGCCGAACGCCAGGATGAAGCAGCCGAGCAGCACCAGCACGATGTCGTGGCCGGGAATCGCGTTCGGCGTGCCGTCGCGTCGTGAACTTGCCGATGCGCGGCCCGATGATGATCGCCATCGCCAGCGCGGTGACGCCGCCGATCGAGTGCACGACGCCGGACCCGGCGAAGTCGGCGTAGCCGTGGCCGAGGCCGTAGTTCGCTGCCGAGCGTCGCGAGCCAGCCGCCGCCCCACGCCCAGTTGGCGAAGAGCGGATAGGTGAACGCGCCCATGATGAACGACGAGATGATGAACGCCGAATACTTCCAGCGCTCGGCGGCCGTGCCGGTGACGATGGTCAGCGCGGTGTCCATGAAGACCATCTGGAACAGGAACATCACCATGACGCCGACGTCATAGGTGCGCGCCGCCGAGCATGATGCCGTTCTGTGCCGAACAGGCCCCAGTCCTTGCCGAACAGCGTGATCGCGAACTCGCGAGTTGAGCGGCGCCGTGCCGCCGAGGTTCGCCACCGCGCCGACGCCGCCTTCCTGGATGGCGAAGCCGATCAGCCAGTAGGCCGAGCATGCCGACGCCGTACACCATGAAGTTCATCATCATGGTGTGGTTGGCGTTCTTCGCGCGGCGCCAGGCCGGTTTCGACGATCGCGAAGCCGGCCTGCATGAACATGACGAGGAAGCCGGTGACGAGCGTCCACACGAAGTTGGTCGCGATCATGATTCTGGCCGACCGACGCTCACGACGTCGTCGAATCGTCAGGCCCTTCTTCGCGTCGGCCACGGGGATGTCGGCCGGCGCGTGCCGGTGATCGTGCCGGCCGGATCGCCCGCGGCTTTGTCTTCCGGCTTCGGGCGTCGCCGACGCCCTTGATGTCGGCGTCCGTGATCGGACACCGGCGCCGCGGCTGGAGCCGCTGCCGCCGGCGCGGCGGCCGCTGCGGCGGCCTGAGCGCTGCGCAATGCCCGCGAGCGCCAGGCACCGGGTCGATCGATAGGGCGATCAACACCCTGTCTCATGATTCGCGTCTTCATTCGCATGTTCTCCATGACGAGATGAGTGCGTTACTTCTTCCAGACGGCATTCTTCTGGTAGGCGGGGTTGAGGACGCTCCATGATGCCGATCAGGCTGATGACGATGCCGACGACGACGATGCCCAGTCGCGTGCCGTTACTCGAGGTGATTCCACGCTTGCGGCCGCGAGCAGAAAGCCCGCGAACGTGACGATGACTCCAGCAAACCCCATCCCATCTCCTCCCTTCGCCACCATTGCCCAGAAGCGGGCTGGGCGATCCGCCTGCGGTTGTTTCTACTGCCGTCGTATCTGCCACATCGGGCAGATCACTCGAACGTGCTCGTGTGCCGGCGGACGCGCAGCCGAGTGCAACTGCGGTGGCGCCAGGCGTGTGAACAAAAGCACGATCGATTTTTTGCGGTTCTTTGAGGGAATTCGTCCTTCAGCAAAGTAGCGGGCTGCGTACGATGCCGACAAAGATGTCCGATGAATATCTGTATAAAGCGACGTAATGTCTGAGTGACATCTGCGCCACAGCGGCTCAAGCTGGTGACGATGAGGTGGCCAAGTTCTACATTTACGGTTTGAACTGGCGTGTGATTCGAGTACATTTGTGTTCCCCTCCAGCATGGGGCGATCCTTCGGTCCGGTCGTGCTGACATCCGGAATCGCTTCGAGTTTCTCCGCGTTGACGCCGCCGGCGCCACCGGCGCTCGCGTGGCGCTCATCTTGCTTTGGCTCTGACCGGAAGCAGCTCAATCTTCGGAGACGGAACCCGCTCAGGCTGCTGGTTCAGTCCTGGCATCGGTGCATCCGTCTACGTTTCTCGCACTCGCGGCTCTCGCGCGGCTGCACGGAGGTGAAGTAATGGCAATGATGACTGGAGATTCCCTCAAAATGCTGCGTCGGATCGCGGCTGCAGGCCTGGCTGCGTGCGTGCTCTCGGTCGCGGCGGTCCGTCAGGCGGCGGCGCAGGACAAGCGGCGGCGGACCACGGCGCCGGATCCCGACAAGGTCACGCTGAACTTCTTCAGGAACACGGAGATTGGCGGCCTGGTCGACGCACTGCGTGGCTGTACGCTCGAACAAGGTGCCGCCGTCATCACCAGGCCTTCGACGTCCTGTACAACTCGTTCGACGTCAGCATGGCCGAACTCTGGGTCGCCAAGTCGCCGACCGCCGACTCGCGGATCGGCTACAAGATCCGCACGACCTTCGGATCCGCGGCCGACATCATGGCGTCGGCCTCCGGCCAGTTCCTCAAGGAATCTCCGTAAGAACATCGAGGAGGCCTTCGGCAGCTATCTCGCGCCGGTCGGAAAGGGCCTGCAGATCGACGTCGGCAAGTTCGTCACCAACGCCGGCGCCGAGGTGATCGAGGCGAAGGACGACTGGAACTACTCGCGCTCGCTGCTGTTCCAGCTCGCGATTCCGCTCTATCACTCGGGCGTCCGCGCTGACCTACTCGCCGAACGACAAGGTCACGCTGATGGGCGGCGTGATCAACGGCTGGAACGACGTCGAACGACAACAACACGGCGAGAGTCGGTCATGGCCTCGGTCACGTTCAAGCCGAGCGGCTCGCTCAGCATCATCGAGAACTACATCGGCGGACCCGAGCAGCCCAACGACAACGACGACTGGCGGACGCTGTCGGATACGGTCATCAGCTACACGGTCGACCCGACAGCTGAGCCTGATGGCCAACTACGACTACGGCCACGACACCGCCGGGACCGCCACCAGCGCGCACTGGCAGGGCGTGCGCGGGCTACCTGAAATATCCAGGCCAACAGCGTACGTGCGCGCTCATTCCGCGCGTCGGAGTAACTACAGCGACGCGAACGGCTTCTCGCACGGGTGTCGTGCAGAACCTGACAGGCGCCACGGTGCACGCTCGAAGTGAAGCCGGCGGACAACTTCATCTGGCGGATCGAGTACCGCGGCGACTTCTCGAACCAGACGCCTGGGCCGTTCACCAACGACGTCGGCCGTGGCGAAGAAGAACCAGCAGCTGTTCATGATGGGCTTCCTCTACAACTTCAGCACGAAGTCTCGTAGCGTCCGATCGATGAAGGGGCGGGGCGGCCACTCGGTGTAAGTTATGTCGTGCACCGCGTGGCTGCCCGCATTCGGAGACCGTCGCCCCATGCCCGAACCCGTAGGCCCTGCCGGAGCTGACGCGTCTTCCTTCAGCCAGCCAGCGCTTCCACGCCGCGGCCGTCGCCGGCGTCCTCAGCGAGGCCCGCCGCGAGCTGTGCGAAGACATCCTCCGCGGGCCACGGCGGGCGCTCGGCGCTCGCCCGGTTCTCGGATCGCTTCGACGGGCTCCTCCGGCAGCTGATCGCATCGCGCACCCCAGGATTCAGCAACCCGTGACCGTCGTCGCGCGATCGGCGGCTACGGCCGGCGCCAGCTCTGCCTGCACTCCGGACATCGATCTGCTGCTGCTCTTCGGCGGCCGTCTCGGCCGACGCGGAAGAACGCCTCGCTCGCGCGCGATTCTGCATCCGCTCTGGGATCTCGGCCTCGTGGTCGGCCACCAGGTCCGCGAGATCGACGAGTTCGCGAAGCTCGAAGTCGGACAACCCGGAGTTCCTGATGGCGCTCGTGGACGCGAGGCCGGTGGCCGGAGACCGCGACGCTGTTCGACCGGTTCGAGACGGCCTTCCATCACGCCGGCCACGCACGCGCACGTCGTCGGCGCGCTCAACGCGCTCATCGACGAACGGTACGCGCAGTTCAATGCGACGCTCTATCAGCTCGAGCCGGACGTCAAGGAAGCGCCCGGCGCCCTGCGCGATCTGACGGCCACGCGCTGGATTGCGGCGCTGACCGATCCGTCGCTGTTGCGCCGGGGGCCCGCGGATCCGGCGCGACTCGACGAGACGCGGAGGACTTCCTGCTGCGGGTTCGATCGATCCTGCACCTCGAGAGCAAGCGCAACCAGAACCAGCTGCTAGCCATTCGCTGCAGGAAGCGGGCGGCGGACATCCTCGGCTATCCCGGCGCGCCTGCCGCAGCAGCGCGTCGAGCGGCTGATGAGCGACTACTTCCGGCACGCGCGCGATGGTCACGCGCGCGCTCGAGCTGGACGCGCAAGAGCGCGCCGGTGCCGGTCGGCCCGAATCTCGGACGGACGCGCGACGGCATCGGCTTCATCGACCCGCGGCAGGCCGCCGTGCAGCCGGCGACATGGCTCGCGGCGTTTCAGGCGGCCATCGACGCACGAGCTGCGGTGTCGCCGACGCGGCGCTGTGCGCTGCATCCGGCAGCACGCCGAGCGATTCAGCGTCGAGGACTTCTTCCCGACGCCGCGCGCAGCGACCGCGCTGCTGCGGTTCCTCGAAGCCGCGGCCCCGGCCTCTACGCGCGACTGTCGGAGATGCACGACTGCGGCCTGCTCGGCCGGATGTTTCCGCCGTTTCAGGCGATTACCTACCGCGTGGTGCGCGACTTCTTCCACAAGTACCTGGTCGACGAGCACACGCTGCTGACGATCCGCAACCTCGAGCGGCTGGCCGACGCCGACGACGCCGGATCGCCAGCGCTTCGCGTCGCTGCTGCAGGATCTCGGCGGCACCGGAGCTGCTCGTGCTCGTCGCTGCTGCTTCACGACGTCGGCAAGTGGCGCGACGACGACCATCACTCGATGAGCGTGCGCATGGCGCGCGACATGTTCGAGCGCCTCGGCCTGTCGCGCCGGAGCGCGCGACGTCGTCGAGTTTCTGATCGCCAACCATCTCGCGCATGTCGCAGGTGGCGTTCCGCCGCGACACCGAGGATCCCGACATCGTGCAGGCAGTTCGCCGCGCTCGTCGGCGTCGAAGAGCGGCTGCAAGATGCTCTGCCTGATGACGCTGGCCGACGTCGAGGCCGTCAGCCTCGAGACGCTGACGCCCTGGCGGGCGGAGCTGCTCTGGCGGCTCTGTCGTCGACACGTACAACCACCTGACGCTACGGCTACGGCGACGAGCTGATCGAGCGCGAACCAGGCCGGCCAGCGCCGAGCTGCTCGCCAGCCGGCCCGCGGACCTCTCGGAAGCCGACATCACGCACTTTCTTCGAGGGCTGCCGCGCCGCTACCTGCAGCTGTTCGACCGCGACGTCATCTACCGGCACGTCCGGCTGGCGCGCGACATCCGCCCGACGAAGTGCACCTGTCGCTCGAGCAGCAAGGGATCGGCCTGGGAGCTCGACGGTCGTCACGCTCGACAAGCCGTTCCTGTTCTCGAACATCTGCGGCGTGCTGTCGTCGTTCGGCATGGACATCCTGCGCGGGCCACGCGATGACCAACCCGAACGGCCTGGTGCTCGACGTCTTCCAGTTCACCGACCAGGAGCGGTTCCTCGAGCTCAACGCCGGACGCGCGCGAGCCAGATGTTCGCAGGTGCTCGAGCGACGTCGTGTCGGGACGCGCACGGTCGGCCGAGCGGCTGCGCGGCCGCGAGCAGAGCCTGTTCCACCGCCGGCCGCTGCCAGTGTCGCGCCGGTGGTGCGCTGCGACAACGCAGTCTTCCAGGCGCTACACGATCCTCGATATCATCGCGGGCGACGCGCTCGGGCCTGCTCTACCGGATCAGCCGCGTCATCTCTCATGAACGGCTGCGACGTCGACCTCGTGCTGATCGCCACCGAAGGCCACCGGGCCATCGACGTGTTTCACATCACCAAGGCGGGCGCAAGCTGTCCGACGCGGAGCAGCTCGACGCTGACGGCCGACCTGCAACGCATGCTGGAGGAACGTTATGAAGCTCATTAAGAGCATCGTCCGCCCGAACAAGGTCGACGAGGTGAAGGACGCGCTCGACGAAGCTCGGCATCGCGGGCATGACCGTCACCGAAGTCCGCGGCCACGGCAAGCAGAAGGGCCACACGGCCATCTATCGCGGCAAGGAATACAACGTCAGCCTGCTGCCGAAGATGCAGATCGAAGTCGTGGTCGCCGGACTCGAGTCGTCGACGACGGCGATCAAGGCGATCGTGCAGGCGGCGCGAACCGGCGAGATCGGCGACGGACGCGTGTTCGTGCTGCCGGTCGAGCAGACCTACCGCATCCGGACGGGCGAACGCGACTCACTCTAAGTTCAGATTCAACCGGCGGGCGCGCAGCACGTCGTCGATCGGCGACGTGCGTGACTGCCGGGCGTGGTGGTCGAGAAAATCGAGGACGCGCCGGCGGCACGCATGGTATTCGGGATGCGCGAGAACGGCCGCACGGCGCCGCGGCCGCGGAAACGGGACCGCAGGGTTTCGCCGACGCCGGCCTCCGGACCATCCGTCATCAGAATCAGCCGGTCGGCGAGGTACAGCGCCTCGTCGATGTCGTGCGTCACCATCACCACCGTCCGGCGGTGTTTCTCCCAGACCGCCAGCAGCGTGTCCTGCAGCTCGAAGCGCGTGAGCGAATCGAGCATCGAGAACGGCTCGTCGAGCAGCAGAAACCGCGGCTCGAGCGACAGCGCACGCGCGAGCGACACGCATTGCTGCGTGCCGAGCGACAGCTCGGCCGGCAGCTGATCGGCGGCGTCGCCCACGCCGACGAGATCGAGATACGACCGCGCGTCGACCTTCGCCGGTGCCGGCCGGTCCGCGCGATCGGCGGCCAGCTGGACGTTCTCGCGGGCCGACAGCCACGGCAGCAGGCACGGCGACTGAAACACCATGCGCCCGCTCCGGTCCCGGGCTCGTCCACTTCTCTGCCGTCGATGACCACGCCGCCGAAGGTCGCGCGCTCGAGGCCGGCGAGAATCGACAGCACCGTCGACTTTGCCGCATCCCGAATGGCCGAGGATGCAGACGAACTCGCCCTGGTCGATCTGCGCGTTGACGTCCTTGACGGCCACAAACGGGCCTGACGGCGTCTCGAAGACCTTCGTCAATCCGGTGATCTCGAGGGCGGCCTCATCCTTCGCTCTCCGCGGCCAACTTGTAGCGCGGGCTTTCGCACGCGTTCGCGGCCTCGACAGGGCGCGCGCTGCATGCTCCGGCAGGCCTGATCGCTACGCTGCGCGCGACCGCTCCAGATCCTCCGTCAGCGACGCCACGACGTGCGCGCGGACGTCGGCGGCGTGATCGTCGTGCAGCAGTTCGCTGGCCGATCGCGGCTTGGCGAGCTCGACAGCCACCGGCGCCCCGAGCGAGTCGCGCGCGGACCCGCGCGTCATCGGCACGAATGCGGTCCGACAGCAGCAGCGCCTCCTCGACGCTGTTCGTGATCATCACGCGTCGTGACGGGACGGCCGGCGACCGAGCACAGCCGCGCGAGCTCCTGCTGCAGCGACTCGCGCGTCAGCGCGTCGAGCGCGCCGAACGGCTCGTCGAGAAACAGGATCTCCGGCTCGATCGCGAACGCACGGGCGATGGCGACGCGCTGACGCATGCCGCCGGACAGCTGACCGGGCCGCCGATGCGACGCGCCTGGCCGAGGCCGACGGCTCTCCAGGTGCCGGCGCGGCCTGCTGGCGCTGCCGTGTCGCGTCGGCCAATCCGGAAACGGCGGCGCCGACGGCAAGCCGGACGTTCTCGAGCGCCGAGAACCACGGCAGCAGCGAGTAGTTCTGAAAGACGATCGCGCGCGTCTCGGCGGACGCCGCGCTGACGTCACGCTCGCCGTCGATCGATCACCTGCCCCGCGTCAGGCGCGATGAGGCCCGGCGACGATCTTCAGCAGCGTGGACTTGCCGCAGCCCATCGTGCCGACGAATCGACACGAACTCGCCGCGCTCGACCGACAGCGACACGTCGTGACAGCACCTCGCGGCGACGACGCCGGAGGTCACGAACGACTTCGAGAGCCCGCGACGCCTCGATGAATGCCATGCAGTCAGATCGGCCCGTCAGCCGCGCTTCGGCCATGCCCCATCAGCCGATCCAGCACGAAGCCCACGACGCCGATGGTGAGGATGGCGAGCAGAATGTGCGGCGTAGATCGAGGCTGTTGTATTCCTGCCACAGGAATCCGCCGACACCGGGCGTGCCGGTCAGCATCTCGCTGGCCACGATGACGAGCCAGGCGATGCCGAGGCTGAGCCGGAAGCCGGTGAACATGTACGGCAGCGTCGCGGGCACGACGATCTTCGTGAACGTCGTCAGCGGCGAGAGGCGCAGGACTCTGCGCGACGTTCCAGTAATCCTGCGGGATGGCGCGCACGCCGGCCATCGTGTTGATGACGGTCGGCCACATCGAGCACACGGCGATCGCGAAGAGCGCCGCCGGCTCGGACTTCCTGAACAGAGATCAGCCCGAGCGGCAGCCAGGCCAGCGGCGAGATCGGCCGCATCACCTGCATGACCGGGTCGAACATCCTCGTCAGCGTCTTCGACATGCCCGAGCAGGAAGCCGAGCGGCGTCGCGATCGCGATGCCGAGCAGGAACCCCTGGGCCGACGCGCATCAGGCTGTAGAACGCGAGCAGCGCGATGCCCTGGTCGCATCTCGCCGCGCTTCTCGAGCGGCTCGAGGACGTAGATCTTGCTCTCCTCCCAGGTCCTCAGAGGCGACGGCAGGTCCGACACGGCGGCGCTCGCCGCCCACCAGACGAGCAGCGCGACGCCGACGCCGACCAGCGGCAGCAGGAGCTGGATCAAGCGCGCTTCAGATGCGACGCTGTTGACCGGAAACGACATGCGCGTATTTCTCGGGATCGCCCGCGTCGAGCGTGCTGTCGAAGAGCGCGACCTTCTGCTGGTCGACGATCGTTGTCTGCACGCCCAGTTCCTTCATCGCCTCGAGATACATGATCCGGGCGCATGACCTTCTTCACGATGCCCTTGTAGTCGGGTGCGCCCTTGACCATGCCCCAGCGCCGGAACTGCGTGAGCCACCAGGTGCCGAACACGGGCTGCGGGTAGTTGCACTGCCGCTGCGAGTAGATCATGTAGTTCGGATCCTGCTCGACGCGGCCGTCGCCGTAGTTGTACTTGCCCATCAGCCGCTCGAGGATGATCTCCGGCGGGCAGTTGATGTAGGTCGGACGCGAGATGACCTCCGCCGCCGCCGCCCGGTTCTCCATCTTGTCCAGGTGTTCGCTGGCCAGATGGAGCGCCTTGAGCACGGCTTTGACGGTCTTGGGGTTCTTCGTCGGCGAACTCCTCGGTGAACGCGCAGACCTTCTCGGGATGGTCCTTCCACATCTTCTGCGTCGTCGTCGCCGTGAAGCCGATGCCGTCGGCGATGGCCCGGTTGTTCCAGGGCTCGCCGACGCAGAAGCCGTCCATCTTGTCCACCTTCATGTTGGCGACCATCTGCGGCGGCGGGATCGTGATGAGCGTGACGTCCTTGTCCGGATGGATGCCGCCCGAGGCGAGCCAGTAGCGCATCCACATCGCGTGGGTGCCCGGCGGAAACGTCATCGCGAACGTCAGCGGCTCGCCGGACGCCTTGGCCTTGTCGGCCAGCGGTTTCAGGGCCTTCGGATCGTCGACGCCGGCCTGCTTCAGCTTGTTGTTCAGCGTGATCGCCTGGCCGTTGCGGTTGAGCAGCCACGGCATCACCATCGGCTTCACCGGCGAACCGGCCAGGCCCATCGTCGAGGCGAACGGCATGCCGATCAGCATGTGCGTCGCCTGGTTCTCGCCGAGCGACAGCTTGTCGCGGATGACGGCCCACGACGCTTCCTTCGAGACGACCGAAGTGATGCCGAATTTCCTGAAGTGCCCCAGCTCGTGGGCCATGACGATCGGCGCGCAGTCGGTCAGCGCGATGATGCCGAACCGCATCGTGGTCGTTTCGGGCGAATCGTCCGAGTGAGACACCGCCGGCCCAGCCGCGCGGGCACGCCGGCCAGAAGCGTCGCGGCGCCGCTGCCGGCAGCGACCGCCGTTTTCAGGAACGCCCGTCTCGTGGTCGTCGTTCATGAGCTCACCTATTTGGCCGCCAGGAAGACGTAGGTCACCATGACGAACGGATACGTGTAGTTGGCTCCGGGCGTCACGGTGTCGAGGAACTGCGCCGGGAACACGTGCGCGATGCCGGCCGAGAGCTGCACCTGGGGGTGAGCGGATGCGTCACCTGCACGTCGATTTCGTCGCCCGACGCGGCTGCCGACCGCACCGCCCGGCACGCGGGCGACGGCGGTGCCGGCGGCGTTGTAGAGCGCGTCGTGCGTGTCGGCGAGCCACCACGAATGCAGGCTCGCCGTCACCGTGCCAACCCTTGCAGGCGTCAGCTCGACGATCGATCGCAGATCGCGGATGTTTTTCCAGCCCACCTGATCGGCGAGGCCGAGCTTGTCGTGGCCTGTCGGATACAGCTGATCGAACGTCTGGCGCCGGCCGTCGTTCGGGTTGGCGTCGCCGCTGGCGGCGTTAATCTCTCGGCCACGCGTCAGCTTTCCGGGCAGCCGAGCGTCTTGCCGACGATCCAGTGGCCGGCCCACGCGCTGACATCGTCCGACGCGAGCGATCCCGGTCTGAACGGCCATCTCGAGACCGTAGTCGAAGCTCGCCGGGAGCTTCCCGACCCAGCGCGCGCCCAGCGTCGCGGCCGACAGGTTGCCGACGTCGCCGCGCTCGGCTCTTCAGTGACTCGTCGCGACGCCAGAAGACGTAGGGCTCGACGGTCGCTTTCGGAATCCAGTTCGTCGCGGATCCGCACGCGCCGACGAAGCGATTGCCGTTGCCGCTCTTGTCGAACTCGTTGTCGAGAATCCGCACGACCGACGTGGCGAACGCGTCGAGCTTGAACCCTTTCGTCTTGTGAGCTGGCGCGCACGCCGTCGAAGCTCCGTGCGGCATTGACCCACGTGAGGTGCCCGACCAGTCGCTGTTCGCCGAAGAACATCTCCTGGCGGCCGACCCGCAGCGTAAACGCGCCCTGCTGCGTGTTGCCGATGTCACCGTAGGCCTGCCGCAGGTCGAGCGGGTTCCTGAACGGCGCCGTCGTCGAGCCAACGTCCTTCGCCGCGACGCGAGCGTCCTGGGCCTGCACGAGCACGGCTGAAGAGCGGGGCTCGGCTTTACGCTCACGTCGAAGCGGAACCGGTTGAGCCAGTAGATGTCGTCCTGTCCGGGCGTATAAGCGATGTTGGGTGCCGCCCTCCATGCGATCGCGGAATTCGCCGCGCACGGTCAGCCACTTCGGCGTCAGCTCGTTGAAGCGGTTCGGCAACGGCGGCGTGGACGGATCGCGGACCGGGCACCTGCGCCGCGTTCTGCGCCGATGCCTGCGGTTGAGCCTCTGGCTGTTGCGCCTTGCGCGGCAGATGCCGGGAGTCCAGCGATCGCGAGCGCGAACGTCCCGACTGCGAGGAATTTCGCCATGCTCGCGTACAGGGAGCAAGCGGCACACCAGACGGATGGGACGCTCGCAACGCTGCTCCGCGCGAAATCTCGTTTGTTTTCTGCAAACGCGCCGCGCGAACGCGAACGCGGAACACGCCAGTTGTGTCGGTGAAAATCGGAAGCTACGTGAATGTCTGTGTCTGACGAGTCGTCAGAGCTGGGATTTTCCGACAACAAGCGGGCGAAGAGCATGATCGCGCAACGTTATTGTCGTCGCAGGATCAATTCCACAAACACGTTCCAGGTCCACGGGGTCCGCAAGGTCCACAGGGTCCGCGGACTGAAAAGCTCGACGGACCTGGCGGACCTCGTGGACCCTATGGACCCTGTGGACCTCGCAGACCCTGTGGACCTAGTGGACCTTCCGGTCGGTGAGTTCGTAAGTAATCGGCGAGCGCGATCAGCATCGGTCCCATCTTCGGGATGCGCCGGCTGCACGTGCGGAATCACGTACCATGGGCCCTGAAGCGCCGCGGCGCACACCGGGCCGACGGCGGCGACCGACGACCTTGCGTGTTGAGCGCGTCCGTCAGCGCACGGGCTCTTGCCGAGGCGCTCGGCAACTTGAAACAGCGTGCCGGCTCTGAATCTGGCTGGTCATCGGCAATCGCGTCGACGCGTGCCGTCGACGATCTCATCGACCGAGCCGCTCGAGGCGGCGCGACGTCGTCCGGGCAGCCGCCATTCGTAGAGGCAGATCTCGCTTACGATTCGGCGCCGCCGTGCTCGCAGGCCGTCCGTCGGCGGTGTCGTTGCGCTCGCCATAGTGCACGAGGCGCGACGGTCTGCCGGTCGACGCCGACCGGCGTCGAGCGACTGCAGCAGCTCGGTGGTCGTATGCGGCTCGGCCGCCGTGGCGCCGACCTGGACATCGTGACGCCGCAGCACCGCCACCGGGCTTTCGGACCACGGCATACGGTCGTCGTCTTTGCGCAGCGCGTCGCGAGCGCGCTCGTGCGAGCCTGGCCCAGCTGTTCCGCCTCGCGGAGCAGAGGCCGTCACGCCGACGCCGGTCATGAAGACGACGACGTCGAAGCGGCCGGCGCACAAGGCCGTCGACGAATCGGGCCGTCTCTTCGGGCTGTTCGAGCGGCGTCTCGCGGACGGCCGGCACCGAATACGGCACGGCCCCCGAGGCGCTCCGACCATCGGCGGCCAGTTCGCCGCTCATGCGCGCTTCGAGCAGCGCCACGCGCGCGCCTTAAGCGATGACACGATGGCCGCCCGATCAAGCACGCCGTCGATTAGGCGGGCCATTACGACTGCACTGCTTCAGCGGACGGCGGCGAGCACGAACCTCTCCTGTAGCAGAAGATACCCGACCTGCTTCACCGCTCCTGCCTGCCATCGGCCCATGACCAGCGCGCGCCGAGCTCGAGCAGCACAGCGAACCGACGGCAGAACGCCGCGGCGAACAGCCATCAGACCGATCGCGTAGGTGCCGGTCGCGTCCTTCGCGGCGCCCAGCACGGACGGCAGGAAGAACCCGCCGAGACCTCCGGCGGCGCCGACGCATGCCGGTCACGATGCCCATGCGCGCCGCAAAGCGCTGCGGCACGAGCTGAAGACCGCGCCGTTGCCCATGCCGAGGCAGCCCGACCGTCACGAAGCAGCATCGGCACGACGACCGCGAGCGGCGGCAGCGACGGCGACGGCGCCGAGGCACGCACGCCAGCGCACAGCGAGCAGCAGGAGCAGCAGACGGTAGCCGCCGAGCCGATCCGACAGCCATCCGCCGACCGGCCGCAACAGGCTTCCCGGACACGACGACGATCGTCGTGAAGTCGCCGGCGCTCACCCGCGACAGCGTGATACTGCTCGTGGAAGAACGTCGTCAGGAAACTGGTGAAGCCGACGAAGCCGCCGAACGTGAGGCTGTAGAGAAACGAAAACCAGAGCGTGTCGGGCTCGCGCAGCACGGCGGCGTAGTCGCTCCAGCCTGGCGCGCGCGCTTCGCCGGGCTGTCCTTGGCGAGCAGCGCGAACAGGATCGCGACGCCAGACGACAGGCATCATCGCGAGGCCGAACGTGTTCGCCCAGCCGATGCGCTCGGCGAGCCGCGGCGCGAACAGCGTCGCCATCAGCGAGCCGGAGTTGCCGGCGCCGACGATGCCCATCGCCAGACCCTGATACTCGGCGGGATACCAGCGGCTGGCGAGCGGCAGCGCCACGGCGAAGCTGGCGCCGGCGATGCCCGAGGAAGAAGCCGAGCACGAACAGCTGCCACGGCGCCGTGGCGAGCGTCCAGCCGAGCGACGAGCGCGGCGATCAGTGCAGCGTCAGGCCGACGAGGCCGGCGCGGCGGCCGCCGATACGATCGGCGAGCACGCCCAGCACCGGCCGGAACAGCGAACCGCCGAGCAGCGGCACGGCGACGAGCAGTCCCTGCGCCGTCGCGCGTCAGGCCGAACTGCTGGCGCAGGAACGGCGCGAGCGGGCCCGAGGATCACCCACGCCATGAAGCTGACGTCGAAGTACAGCAGCGCCGAGACGAGCGTCGGCGTGTGCCCGGCTTGCAGAAAGCCGATTGTCCGTCGTGTCGTCATCAGGCCTCGATCGGAGATCACGCCGGCCTCCACGCGAGTCGGCGTAGGTGCGGACGCAGTCGTTGTGGTTCGCGGGACGGCGCCACCGCTGCCCGTCTCCAGGTTCACTTTCCACGCGTGCAGCGGACAGACGACGGCGTCGCCGGCGACGATGCCGTCGCAGAGCGGCCCGCTCTGGTGCGGACACCGGTTGTCCATGGCGAGAAAGCGATCGCCGAGGTTGAAGATGCGCGATCTCGCGGCCGCCGACGATCGCGGCGCGCCCCTCACGCGGCGGGATGGCGTCGCACGGCGCGATCGCGCATCCATCTGTCGATGTCGCTCATGCGCATCACGTCCTGACCGGCTCGATCGGCTGATCAGCGGGATGAACTGCGTGCGGTTCACCGGCGACTGGCCTTCCTGCCACGCGTCGTGCGACGCGCCTTCGACTTCCGCAGCCGATCGAGCAGCGCCAGCCGCACGGCGTTCCGGCGCGTAGACCGTGTCCTTGCGGACCTTGTCGATGCCGAGGCGCTCGACGAAGTCGTAGGTGCGCTCGAGGTAGTTGCCGTTCTCGCGGTAGTACTGGAAGAACAGCTCCGCGGCCTCGAGCGCCTGCTCGGTCGTCTCGACGGTGATGCAGCAGATCGGCCTTGCGCACGCGACTTGCCGGCGGCGCCGCCGACGACCACCTGCCAGCCGCCTTCCTGGCCGACCAGGCCGATGTCCTTCACGGTGGCCTCGGCGCAGTTGCGCGGGCAGCCGACGGTCGCCATCTTCACCTTGTGCGGCGTGAACAGGTGCTCGAAGCGCCGCTCCATCTCGATGCCGGCGCTCGGTCGAGTCCTGCGTGCCGAAGCGGCAGAACTCGGTGCCGACGCAGGTCTTCACCATGCGCACGCCCTTGGTGTACGCCTGGCCCGACGGCATGCCGAGGTCGGCCCAGACCTTCGGCAGGTCTTCCTTCCTGACGCCGAGCAGATCGATGCGCTGGCTGCCGGTGATCTTCACCATCGGCACCTGGTACTTGTCGGCGACGTCGGCGATGCGCCGCAGCTCGCCGGGCGATGGTCACGCCGCCGCGGATGCGCGGGATCGACCGAGAACGTGCCGTCCTTCTGGATGTTGGCGTGGACGCGGTCGTTGATGAAGCGGGCCGAGCGGTCCTCGTCGTGATCGCCGCACCAGAGCATGTCGAGCATGTAGCTCAGCGCCGGCTTGCAGACCTCGCAGCCCAGGCCGTTGCCGTAGATGTCGAGGACCTCCTGCACCGACTTCAGCCGCTGGCTGCGCAGGATCTCGCGCGAGGTTGTCCTGCGGCGAACGGCACGCAGCCGCAGAGCACCTTCTTGCCGTCCTCCTCGAAGTCGGGCGCGACGGCGCGCAGCAGGTCCTGGCAGAGCGACGTGCAGCTGCCGCAGCCGGTGCTGGCGCGCGTCGCTCTCCTTCAGCTGCGACAGCGTGTTGACGCCCTTGCTCGTGGATGGCCTGCGATGATCGTGCCCTTGGTGACGCCGACGCAGCCGCAGATCGGTCGCGCTGTCCGGCCATCTGCGCGATGTCGAGGCCCGCAGTCCGCGCGCCGGCGGCGGGAACAGCAGGTGCCGGCGCTGCGTCGGTCAGGTCGGCCTGCGACGCGCAGCCAGTCCATGTAGCGGTGGCTGTCGGACGGTGTCGCCGACGAGGATCACGCCGGCCAGCTTGCCGTCGCGCAGCGTCGAGCTTCTTGTAGATGCCGAGCGCGCGATCCTCGAAGCGCACCGGCTCGGCGTTCTGCCGTCCGCTCCAGTCGCCGGCCGGAGAACACGTCGACGCCCATGATCTTGAGCTTCGCGGCCTGCACGGTGCCGGTGTAGGTCGGGCCCTTGTTGCCGGTGATCGTCGCGGCCAGCACCTTGCCCTGCTCGATGCAGCGGCGCGACCAGGCCGTAGCAGACGCCGTCGATGCTCGACGCACTCGCCGACGGCGAAGATGTCGGGTGCGGACGTCTCCATGTAGTCGTTGACGACGATGCCGCGGTTGACGCCGAGGCCGGCCTTGTGCGCCAGATCGACGTTCGGGCGGATGCCGGCAGCCGACGACGACGAGGTCGGCGTCGACGCAGCGTGCCGTCCGACGAGCGCCACGCCTTCGACGTGACCGTTGCCGAGAATCGGCCGTCGTGCTGTGGCCGAGCAGCACGCGGATGCCGAGCGTCTTCCATCTTGCCGGCGAGATAGCTGCCGCCGTCGGGATCGAGCTGGCGCTCCATCAGCGTCGCCATCAGGTGGACGACGGTGACGTCGCAGCCCTGCACCTGCAGCCCGCGCGCCGCCTCGAGGCCGAGCAGGCCGCCGCCGATGACCACGCGCTTGACGCCGTGGCCGCGCGCGCTCGAGCAGCGCCCGCGTGTCGTCGAGCGTGCGGAACGCGAAGACGCCGTCCTTCTCGAGGCCCTCGATCGGCGGCATGACAGGCGCGAGCTGCCGGTGGCGAGCAGCAGCGTGTCGTACGAGCGTGACGCTCGCCGTCGTCGGCCGGTGACGGTCTTGAGCCTGCGGCATCGACGTCGGTGACGCGGACGCCGACGCGCAGGCGGATCTTGTTGCTGCCGCGTACCACTCGAGCGGGTTGATGCGTGATCTCGTCGGCGGCCTTCTCGCCGGCCAGCACCGACGACAGCAGGATGCGGTTGTAGTTGACGTGCGTTTCGTCGCCGAAAATCGTGATGTCGAACCGTCGGCGCGTGCTGCAGGATCTGCTCGACGCAGCCCGACGCCCGCCATGCCGTTGCCGACGACGACCAGGCGCTTCATGGTCCATCAGGCGACGGCGCTGCTCGACGCGCACGGCGCACTGTTTGTAGTTGGGCTCCCGCGAGATCGGGTCGAAGGCGCTCTGCGTCACCTGGTTGGCGTTGGCCTCGGCCTAGTGGAACGGCACGAAGACCTGGCCCGGGCGCGATCGTCTCGGTGAGGCGCAGCTCGAGATCGTCGAATGCGCGCCGCGGCGCGAGACCACGTCCACGCGGTCGGACGGCTTCAAGCCGCAGCGACGCGCGCATCGCGCGGGTTCATCTCGAGCCAGGCGTTCGGCGACAGCCGTTCGAGAATCGGCACTCGCCGGTCTTCGTGCGCGTGTGCCAGTGCTCGACCGTCCGGCCCGTGTTGAGCACGAACGGGAAGCTCGCGTGTCGGCTGGCTCGGGAAACGGTTCCCACGTCGTCGGGATGAGCCGCGCCTTGCCGTCCGCGGTCTGAAACCGGCCGTCGCCGTAGAGCCGCCGCGTGTCGCGTCGGCGCCGGTGGCGCCGGCGGGGAACGGCCACTGGATGCCGCCGTGCGCCTCGATCGCCTCGTAGGTCATGCCCGAGTAGTCGCACAGGCGGCCCGCTGACACGCGCTTCCACTCGTCGAACGCGTCCTCCGGCTTCGTCCAGCCTGGAAACAGCTCTCGTCGCGGCATCCGAGCGCGCCGGCGAGATCGAGGAAGATGTCGAAATCCGACGCGCGCCTCGCCCGGCGGCGTCGACCGCGCGATTGACCTTGCTGACGCGCCGCTCCGAGTTCGTGCAGGTCCCTTCCTTCTCGCCCCAGATCGCGGCCGGCAGCACGAGGTCCGCGCAGCTCGCTCGTCGGCGTCGGATGAAACCCGTCCTGCACGACGAGGAACTCGAGCGTCTCGAGCGCCTGCTTGAGCACGCCGAGGTTCGGAAACGAGACGATCGGATTGGTGGCGATGATCCAGAGCGCGCGGACCTGCTTCTCGAGCGCCGCCTCGATGATGTCGGGATAGGCCAGACCGCGCGGCCGGCGGCATCCGCTCGACCGGCACGTTCCAGAGCGCCGCCAGCTCGTCGCGGTCGGCTCGGCGCTCTCGAACTTCCGGTATCCGGGCAGCGACGAGGCGAAGCCGGCCTCGCGCGTGCCCATGGCGTTGCACTGGCCGGTGATCGAGAACGGCGAGGCGCCGGTGCGGCCGATGTTGCCGGTGATGAGCGCGAGGTTGTTGATCGCGTTGACCGTCTCGGTTCCCTTCGAGCTGTGGTTGACGCCCATCGTCCAGGCGATGAACGCCGGCGCGGGCGCTGCCCGTAGAGCGACGCCGTCCGGTAGATCAGCTCGGCCGAGAGCCCGGTGATCTCCGACACGTGCTCGGGCGTACTCGCGGACCGACTCGCGGAGCGCGTCGAAGCCCGGTCGTGTGCGCCGTCGATGTACTCGCGATCGATCAGATCGCTGCTCGATCAGGATGTGGATGATGCCGTTGACGAGCGCCAGGTCGGACCGCGGCTTCACCGGCAGGTGGACGTCGGCCAGCATCGCCGTCTTCGTCACGCGCGGATCGACCACGATGAGCGTGTGCGACCGGATTGGCGCCGAGGCGCTGCCAGCAGAATCGGGTGGTTGTCGGCGATGTTGGCGCCGATCAGCAGCGATGACGTCGGCGCGCTCGAGATCCTCATACGCGCCGGGCGGACCGTCGCTGCCGAACGACCGCTTGTAGCCGGCGACGGCCGTCGACATGCACAGCGTCGTGTTGCCGTCGTAGTTGCGGCGTGCCGAGACCGAGCTGCGCCAGCTTGCCGAGCGTGTAGAACTCCTCGGTGACGAGCTGTCCGGTGCTGATGATCCCGACCGCGTCGCGGCCGTGCGCCCGCTGCACGTCGCGGAATCTGCGCGCCATCGTCGCCGATCGCGTCGTCCCAGCTCACGCGCTCGAGCCCCGCGCTCGCGCGCGCAGCAGCGGATAACGCGCGCGCGTGTCGCGCGTGAATGCGTCTCGTGCTCGGAGAGGCCCTTCGGGCAGAGCAGTGCCGCTGTTCACCGGATGGTCCGGATTGCCGCTGCACGCTGACGGCGCGGCCGTCCTTGACGCCGATGAACATGCCGCAGCCCGACCGAGCAGTAGCCGCAGGTCGTCTGCACCCAGCGGTCGGGAATCTGCCGCGCGGCCGTGTAGCCCGCCACCGCGTCGTGCCGCGTAGCGCGTAGCGCTCGGGCCGCGTGTCGAGTCCGAGTGCGCGCTCCGGAGGCTCATGCGGCCTCGCTCCCAGGTAAGGCGCGGCCAGGTGCTTCGGCACGGCGCTGACGAAGAAGAGGTACCGGCCGAGCGCTTCGCCTGACGAGCGCGAGCGCGAACGCCAGCCAGAGCACGACCGGTGCTCGACGAATACAGCGGCAGCGCGATCGCGCCCAGCGCCAGCAGCACGCCCCGCGGAGCAGATGAACGGCGTCGAGCGTCGTCGCGAGCAGACGCGACGGACGCCTGCAGTTCTACGGACGTCGGAGCCGCTCATGCGGAAGAACCTGCGAGCGCGAGGACGACGAGCTGCGCGCCCGCGACCGACGCGATCGCCGGCCGGCAGCCATCGCGAGCGCCGCGCGAGTCGCCGATGGCCGACGCGCCGCGAACAGCGGTCCCGAGCGTCAGCCGCCGTGAGGTTGAACTGCACGAGCGTGAGCGGCGTGTTCCACGCCGGCCGCGAGGGCACGCGGTAGATGCACGCGCTGGCAGTGACGCCGCCGAAGCCGAACAGCAGCGTGAGCGCGCCGAGCGCCGATGCCGCCGGGCGACGCCAGCCACAGCGCCGACCGCGTAGAGGCAGGCCACCGCCGAGAAGCCCGTGAACAACAGCACTTCCCGGCTGAGCCACGAGCGCCGCCACATCTTCAGCGCGCGGTACGCGTAGATCGGCCGGCCGAGGTGCAGCGTCGACGCACGCCAGCGCGAGCGCGGCGACGGCCAGCGAGGTCAGCGCCGCGGCGCCGAGACCGCGTGAAGGCGCCCGACACGCTGCAGCAGGCAGATCGTGGCGAACGCTCCGACCGACAGCTGCGTGAACACGGTCATCACGACCAGCGCCCAGTGCGGCTCGCGCGGGCTTCAGCTGAACGCAGATCCACCGGCTTCGCGTTCGGCGGCAGGTTCGCCGGCAGCGTGATTCGCGTGGTGGAGATGCTCTGATCGCCGCACGGGCAGGCCGCTCGCGGGCGTCGCGGCGGCCGACGGCCGCGCGCCAGCTCTTCACGTTGACGATCTCGATCTGCGATCGCGCCCGTCGGACAGGCCGACACGCACGCCGGCGACTGGCCGAGGCCGAGCCGCGCCGTGGCACATGTCGCACTTGCCCGACCACGCCGCGCTCGGGGCTGTACTGCGGCACGCCGTACGAGCAGTTCCACGTGCAGCACTGGCAGCCGATGCAGGCGTCGGCGCTGTGCAGCACGATGCCCGGTCGCCGGCGTCCTTCGTAGTAGGCATCGACCGGGCAGCCCTGCAGGCAGGTCGGCTCGAGACAGTGATTGCAACCCGATCGACAGATACGACCGCTGCGCGCGCGCGGATACCAGCCGCCTTCGATCTCGCTCACGCGCCGCCAGTTGATCGCCGCGGGATTGCCGTTCTGCTCGTTGCACGCGACGACGCAGCATTTGCAGCCGATGCACTTCCCCATGTCGACGTGGAAGCGGTATTGCTCGCCCGGACCCGGGCGCGCAAGCGGCATCCGCGGCGCGGCGCTGCAATGCGCGGCGGCGCGGGATCGCGCGTGTGTGGCCGGCGTCAGGACGAACGTGACGCCGTCTTCGGTCGCGCGTTTGAGCAGCGGCAGGGCCATGGTCTGGCGCGTGATCGAGCAAGACGACACACCACGCGATCGAACCGCTCGAGCGCCATGACTCGTTATGCTCGGCGCGTCTTACACAACCGTGAGTGCCAGAGGCATCGCCAGACAACCTTGTCGGCTGAAAATCGTCTCGGACAGATTTGTCAGAGAGTCAGGCATCATGCCTGACGCAGGCCTGCTCGTATCTGCGTGGCCCGTTCGATCCGCGTCGCGCAGACCTTGAACTCGGGCATCTTGCTCGTCGGATCGAGCGCGGCGTTGGTCAGCCGGTTCGCCGACTGCTCGCCGGCCCAGTGGAACGGCGCGAACACCGTGTCCTCGCGGATCGACGGCGTCGTCTTCACGACGAACGTCGCCGAGCCGCGCCGCGTCGTGAGCACGACGCGATCGCCAGCGGCGACGCCGACCACGCGCGCGCGTGGACGGGTGCATCTCGACGAACGGCTGCGAGGCGTCCCCGAGCGCGCGGACGCGCCTGGTCTGCGTTCCTGACTGGTACTGCCCGAGAACGCGGCCGGTCGTGAGGTAGAACGGGCATCCTCGTTCGTTTCCTCGCCGATCGATCGATGCGAGACGGCGTGGAAGCGCGCGCGGCTGTTCGGCGTCGGAAACGAGTCCGCGAACAGACGCTCCGTGCCCGGATGGCCGATCGACGGACACGGCCAGAACACGCCCTGCTCGTTTTCCACGCGCTCGTACGTGATCCCGAAGTAGTCCGCGCGGGCCGCCGTGACTCGCGCGGCGCAGCTCGTCGAACACCGCCTCGCTGTCCGCGCACGTGAACTGACGGCGATGGCCGAGGCGCTGGCCGAGCGCGCAGAGGATCTCGATGTCGGAGCGGACGCCGGCCGGCGGCTCCGCGCACCTTCCGCCGCCGCAGCGACGCGGCCCTCGAGGTTCGTCATCGTGCCTTCTTCCTCGGCCCACTGCGTGCACGGCAGCACGACGTCGGCCAGCTCGGCCGTCTCCGAGAGAAAGAAGTCCGCGACGACGAGGAACTCTGAGCGCCTGCAGCCGCTCGCACACCATCTGACGCGTTCGGCGCCGAGACGGCGATGTTCGATCCCATGACCAGCAGCGCGCGCACGCCGCCGCCGCGGCCGATCGACGATCAGCAGCTCGTACGCGGACTTGCCGGCGCCGGGAATCGCCGACGCCGGCACGCCCCACATGTCCGCCATGTGCGCACGCGCCTCGTCGTCGTCGATGCGGCGATAGCCCGGCAGCTGATCGGCTTTCTGGCCGTGCTCGCGGCCGCCCTGCCCGTTGCCCTGTCCGGTGAGACAGCCGAAACCGCTGTGACGGCTTGCCCGACGGCGCCGAGCGCCAGCGCGAGGTTGATGTACGCGAGCGTGTTGCTGACGCCCTGCGACTGCTGCTCGCGGCCCGCGGGCCGTCAGGATCATCGGGTGCGGCGCGGTGCCAAGACGATGAGCGATCTCGACCAGCTACGGCCGCGGGCACGCCGGTCAGCTGCTCGACCTTTCGGGCCAGTAGACGGCGGCGATCTGCCGCGACCTGATCGAAGCCCTCGGTGCGGTCGCGGATGTAGGCCGCGTCGACGAGGCTCGTCGCGGATCAAGATGTGGAGCAGGCCGTTGGCGAGCGCGGCGTCGGTTCCGGGCCGCAGCGCAAGGTGCCGATCGGCCCAGGCCGCCGTCGGCGTTCGGCGCGGATCGACGACGATGACGGTGCCGCCGCGCGAGCGCTGCGCCTCGAAGCTTACTGCATCAGCGGCGGCAGCGTCTCCGACGATGTTGGCGCCGGCCAGCAGGATCGTCGTCGCCTGCGGGATGTCCTGCAGCGGAAACGGCAGCCCGCGATCGAGCACCGAGCGCCATGCGTCGCCGCCGCGGCGCCCGACGACATGCAGAAGCGGCCGTTGTAGTCGATGTTGGACGTGCCGAGCGCGACGCGCGCGAACTTGCCCAGCAGGTAGGCCTTCTCGTTTGTCAGCGACCCGCCGCCGAACACGGCGACGGCGTCGCGGCCGTGACGGCCCTGGATCTCGGCGAACCGGCTGCGCGACGCGCTCGAGGGCTTCGTCCCAGGTCGCGGGGACGAGCGGGCTGCCGCGCTCGCCGGTCTCGCGGACGAGCGGCGTCCGCAGACGATCGCGATGGGTCGAGCGTCTCGGGCGCCGACCAGCCCTTCACGCACAGCGTCCCGTTGTTGACCGGGAACGCGGCGTCGCCCGCTGACGGTCAGCCCGGCCGGGCCCTTCGTCGAGGTGAATCCCGCACTGCAGCGCGCAGTAGGGCAATGCGTCGCCGTGGTGGCCGGCATCATGCACAGGGACGCGGAGCAAGAGGCACACCACGGCCGCGCTCGCGGGAATGCGCGATTTCAGGCCGTTTTCTGCGGTTTTTCAGGGAGGGCTCGCGGCCGCCTTCGCACGATCTTGTAGGGGAACCGCCGGAGGGGCACAAGATCGTCGGCGACGGCCGGCCGGGCCGCGCCGCGGCAGACCCGGCGATCCATCTGTTTTTGTTATGCTTCCAATGTGATCATTGTATTTCACTTCTACTTGCAGATAAGCGATAAACGCTGTGCACGAGGACGCAGCCATGGCTCATCCGATTCGATCTGGCGCCGCCGCAGGCCGAGGGCCTGTATGACTCGCGCTACGAACACGACGCGTGCGGCGTCGGGTTCGTCGTCAACATCAAGGGCGTCCGCTCGCACGCCGTCGTCGAGCGCGGGCTCGAGGTCCTCATCAACCTCCAGCACCGCGGCGCGTGCGGCAGCGAGGCCAACACGGGTGACGGCGCCGGCATCCTGATCCAGCCGCCCGATCGGTTCCTCCGCAAGGCGGCCAACGCCCTCGGCATCGGCCTGCCGCCGGCCGGCCAGTACGGCGTCGGCAACGTCTTCCTGCCGCGCAACGCCGGCGAGCGCGAGCAGCTGCGGGCGCTCGATCGAGCAGGTCGTCAGCCGAGGAAGGCCAGACGTTCCTCGGCTGGCGCCCGGTGCCCACCACGCAGCACGTGCTCGGCGCGGCCGCGCGCCGCCACGATGCCGGTCGTCGAGCAGCTGTTTGTCGGCTACGGCGGCGACGCGCCCGGCCGCGCGTCGCTGCAGGCCGATCCGCTGCGGTTCGAGCGCAAGCTGTACGTGATCCGCAAGCGCATCGAGCACGCGGCCGACCAGCTGGCGCTCACCGAGCGCCACATGTTCTACATCCCGAGCCTGTCGTCGAGGACGCTCATCTACAAGGGATGCTGACCGCCGATCAGATCCAGCCGACGTTTCCCGATCTGACCGATCCCGACGTCGAGTCGGCGCTCGCGCTCGTGCACCAGCGCTTCAGCACCAACACGTTCCCGTCGTGGCCGCTGGCGCATCCGTATCGCTACATCGCGCACAACGGCGAGATCAACACGCTGCGCGGCAACATCAACTGGATGCGCGCGCGCGAAGGCCTGCTCCAGTCCGACGTGTTCGGCGACGACCTGAAGAAGATCCTGCCGATCATCCGCGAGGGCGGCAGCGACACGGCGACGCTTCGACAACGTGCTCGAGTTCATCTACATGGCCGGGCGCTCGCTGCCGCACGCCATCCTGATGATGATTCCGGAGCCGTGGTCGGCGCACGAGACGATGAACCCGGAGCTCAAGGCGTTCTACGAGTACCACTCGTCGCTGATGGAGCCGTGGGACGGTCCGGCGTCGATCGCGTTCACCGACGGCACGCTCATCGGCGCGGTGCTCGATCGCAACGGCCTGCGGCCGTCGCGCTATTACGTCACGAAGGACGACCTCGGTCGTCATGGCCGTCCGGAAGTCGGCGTGCTCGACATCCCCGACGAGGACATCCTCGTCAAGGAGCGCCTGCACCCGGCCGCATCTTCCTCGTCGACACCGCCGAAGGCCGCATCGTCTCGGACGAGGAGATCAAGACGCGAGCTGGCGTCGGCGCAGCCGTACGGCGCGCTGGCTGGCCGAGCACCTCGTCGAACATCGAGGATCTGCCGGAGGCGCCGTATCTGCCCGCGCCGAGCCACGAGGCCGTGACGCAAGCGGCAGCAGACGTTCGGCTACACGCAGGAAGATCTGCGGCTGCTGCTCGCGCCCATGGCGACCAACGGCGAAGAGGCCATCGGGTCGATGGGCACGGACACGGCGCTCGCGGTGCTGTCGGATCGCTCGCGCCTGCTGTACGACTACTTCAGCCAGGGCTTCGCCCAGGTCACCAACCCGCCGCTCGACGCGATCCGCGAGGAGCTGGTGACGACGATGGGATCGACCGTCGGGCCGGAGGGCAACCTGCTCGATCCGCGGCCGGAGTCGTGCCGCCAGATCGGCATCAAGTACCCGGTCATCGACAACTCGCAGCTGGCGAAGCTGCGCCACGTATCGAGCCGGGCTTCAAGGCGATCACGCTGCCGATGCTGTTCGACCCGCGGCAGGGCGGCGCCGGGCCTCGAGCAGCGCGATGGACCAGCTGAAGCGGCAGGCGAGCGCCGCGGTGGAAGCCGGCTACACGATTCGTCATCCTGTCGGACCGCGGCGCCGACCGGGAGCGCGCGCCGATTCCGAGCCTGCTGGCGACGGCCGGCGTGCACCATCACCTCGTGCGGCAGGGCAGCGCGCACGCGCTGCGGCCTCGTGCTCGAGACCGGCGACGCGCGCGAAGTGCACCACTGCGCGCTGCTGCTCGGCTACGGCGCCGGAGCGGTCAATCCGTATCTGGCCTTCGAGACGCTCGACGACATGATCCGGCAGCAGACTGATCGGCGGCGTGACGCACGCGCAGGCGGTCGAGCACTACATCCACGCGCTCAACAAGGGCATCCTGAAGGTGATGTCCAAGATGGGCATCTCGACGCTGCAGAGCTACTGCGGCGCGCAGATCTTCGAAGCCGTCGGCCTCGACAAGGCGTTCGTCGACAAGTACTTCACGTGGACGGCCTCGCGGGTCGGCGGCGTCGGCATCGACGTCATCGCCGACGAAGTGATCGCGCCGGCATCGTCACGCGTACCCGATCCGGCCCGTCGGCCAGCCCGACCTCGAGTGGGGCGGCGAGTACCAGTGGCGGCGCGACGGCGAAGTCCACCTGTTCAACCCGGAGACGGTGTTCAAGCTGCAGCACGCGACACGCAGCGGCCAGTACGCGATCTTCAAGGAATACACGAAGCTCGTCGACGACCAGAGCACGCGGCTGCGCGACGCTGCGCGGCCTGCTGCAGCTGACGTGCCGCCGGCCGAGCCGATCCCGATCGACGAGGTCGAGCCGGTCGAGCGGATCGTCAAGCGCTTCGCGACCGGCGCGATGTCATGCGGATCGATCAGCCTGGAAGCGCACGAGACGCTCGCGATCGCGATGAACCGGCTCGGCGGGAAATCGAACACCGGCGAGGGCGGCGAGGATCCGGCGCGCTACACGCTGGACGCCAATGGCGACTCGCGCCGGAGCGCGATCAAGCAGGTCGCATCCGCGCGGTTCGGCGTCACGAGCGAGTACCTCGTCAACGCCGACGATCTGCAGATCAAGATGGCGCAGGGCGCCAAGCCCGGCGAAGGCGGCCAGCTGCCCAGGCCACAAGGTCTACCCGTGGATTGCGAAGGTGCGCTATTCGACGCCTGGCGTCGGCCTGATCTCGCCGCCGCCGCACCACGACATCTATTCGATCGAAGATCTGGCGCAGCTCGATTCACGATCTGAAGAACTCGAACCCGCGTGCGCGCATCTCCGTGAAGCTCGTCGCCGATCGCCGGCGTCGGCACGGTCGCGCGCGGGCGTCGCCAAGGCGCACGCGGACGTCGTGCTGATCTCCGGGCACGATGGCGGCACCGGCGCGTCGCCGCTGACCTCGATCAAGCACGGCGGCGTGCCGTGGGAGCTCGGCCTCGCTGAAACGCAGCAGGTGCTGCGCCTCAACGGCCTGCGCGATCGCATCATCGTGCAGGTGGACGGCCAGATGAAGACCGGACGCGACGTCGTGATCGGGGCGTCTGATGGGCGCGGAGGAATTCGGATTCGCGACGGCGCCGCTCGTCGTCTCGGGCTGCATCATGATGCGCGTCTGCCATCTCAACACCTGTCCGGTCGGCGTCGCCACGCAGGATCCCGAACTGCGCAAGCAGTTCAACGGCAAGCCGGAGTTCGTCGAGAATTTCTTCCGCTTCATCGCCGAGGAAGTGCGCGAGTACATGGCGCAGCTCGGCTTCCGGACGATGGACGAGATGATCGGCCGCGTGGATCGGCTGAACGTCAACCCGGCGATCGACCACTGGAAGGCGCGCGGCCTCGACTACTCGGCGATCCTGCACGACCCGGCGCTGCCGCCGGATCGCCGCGGCGGGCCGTCGTGCGCGCAGGATCACGGCCTCGGCGGCGCGCTCGACAACGAGCTGATCGCGCGCGTGCCGGCCGGCGCTCGAGCACCGCACGCCCGTGTCCATCGAGCGGACGATTCGCAACGTCAACCGCACCGTCGGCACGATGCTCGGCTCGGAGCTGACGCGCCGCTGGGGCCGCGACGGCCTGCCCGACGACACGATTCGCATCCGCTTCACCGGCTCGGCCGGCCAGAGCTTCGGCGCGTTCGTGCCGCGCGGCATCTCGCTGCACGCTCGAGGGCGACGCGAACGACTACGTCGGCAAGGGGCTGTCCGGCGGAACGATCACCGATCTTCCCGCCTCGCACGGCGACGTTCGTGCCCGAGGACAACATCATCGTCGGCAACGTCGGCGCTGTACGGCGCCACGAGCGGCGAGGCCTACATCCGCGGCGTCGCCGGCGAGCGCTTCGCCGTGCGCAACAGCGGCGCGGTCGCCGTGGTCGAAGGCGTCGGCGATCACGGCTGCGAGTACATGACCGGCGGCCGCGTGCGTCGTGCTCGGCAGGACGGGACGCAACTTCGCCGCGGGCATGAGCGGCGGCGTGGCGTACGTGCTCGACGCGAACGCGCTCGTTCGCCCGGCGGTGCAACCCCGAGTTCGTCGATCTCGAGCCGCTCGATCGCGCCGACGACGTGGAGCTGGTGATGGAGCTGCTCAAGCGGCACGTCAAGCACACGGGCAGCACGCTGGCCGCGCGCCTGCTGACCGACTGGTCGGCGACGGCCAAGCTGTTCGTGAAGGTGATGCCGCGCGACTACAAGCGCGCGCTCGAGGGCAAGTCGCAGTTCGGCGCGGTCAGCCTCGAGCCCATCGTGCTGTCGAATTGTCGACGCGGTCACCAGAGGTCGTTCATGGGTAAGGCCGACCGGGTTCATCGAGATTCACCGGCAGAAGCAGCCCTATCGCCCGGTCGCCGAACGGCTGCACGACTGGCGCGAGGTGTATCTGCCGTATCCAGGACGCCGACCTGCGCGGCACAGGCGTCTCGCGGTGCATGGATTGCGGGATTCCGTTCTGTCATCAGGGCTGTCCGCTCGGCAACCTGATCCCCGACTGGAACGACTTCGTCTATCGCGACCGGTGGGAAGCCGCGAGCGAGCGCCTGCACGCGACGAACAACTTCCCGGAGTGGACGGGCCGCCTGTGCCCGGCGCCGTGCGAGGGATCGTGCGTGCTCGGCATCAACGACTCGCCTGTGACGATCAAGGCCGTCGAGGCCACGATCGCCGAGCGGGCGTTCGACGAAGGCTGGGTCGTCGCCGCGGCCGCCGGCAGTCCGCACGGGCAAAGCGCGTCGCCGTCGTCGGATCGGGGCCGGCCGGCCTGGCGGCCGCCGACCAGCTGAACCGCGCCGGCCACTGGGTGACCGTCTTCGAGCGCGCCGATCGCATCGGCGGGCTGCTGCGCTACGGCATCCCCGAGTTCAAGCTCGAGAAGAAGTTCCTGGAGCGCACGGCTGGCCGTCATGCTCGAAGAGGGCGTGATGTTCCGGACCAGCGCCAACGTCGGCGCCAACGTGCCGCTGTCGGAGCTGCGCGACGGGCTTCGAGGCGATCGTGCTCGCCGGCGGATCGACGATGCCGCGCGACCTGAAGGTGCCCGGACGCGAGCTCACGGGCATCTACTTCGCGATGGAGTACCTGACGCTGCAGAACAAGCGCTGCGAAGGAGACGCGATTCCAGCGGATCGGTTCATCTCCGCCGAGGGCAAGGACGTCGTGATCATCGGCGGCGGCGACACGGGCGCCGATTGCCTGAGCACAGTGCATCGGCAGGGCGCGCGCAGCGTCGCGGCAGCTCGAGCTGCTGCCGCGTCCGTCCGAGACGCGCGCGGCCAGCAATCCGTGGCCGCTCTGGCCGAATATCTTCCGCGTCTCGTCGGCGCACGAAGAGGGCGGCGAGCGGCTCTACTCCATCTCGACCGACCACTTCAGCGGCGACGACAGCCGGGCAACGTCAAGAAGCTGCACGGCGCTCAGGTCGAAGACGGTCGTCACGAACGGACGGATGTCACGTTCAACGCCGGTGCCCGGCAGCGAGTTCGAGCTCAACGCCGACCTGGTGCTGCTGGCGATGGGATTCGTCGGGCCCGCGAACGCAACGGCCTGCTCGACGAGCTCGGCGTGAAGATGACGGACCGAGGCACCGTGGCGCGCGACGGCAACTGGATGACATCAGTGCCTGGCGTCTTCACGGCCGGCGACATGCAGCGCGGCCAGTCGCTCATCGTCTGGGCGATCGCCGAGGGCCGCAGCTGCGCGCGCGGCGTCGACACCTACCTGATGGGCAGCTCAGAACTCGCCGCGCCCGTCCGATAGAACCGCACTCGACTCACTGCGACAACACCATGACGACGACGACAAGCAACGCCGCTAGTCGCGCACTCAATCTGCGATGGAGGCCCGTGGCCGTCAGCTTCGCTGTCAGACGCCACCCGCGCTCTGCCACGGAGTCGATCACAGCCACTGCCGGCCGGCTGCGCGTATTGGAGTACGCCTCCGAGGGCACGCGCTTCTGCACGACGCCCGAGGACCACTTACAACTGTCCGGTGGGCGCATTCACGCACGGCGTCACGCTGCCCGGGAGGCCCAGAAGACCGAGCTCGAGGGCTCATCGGCACGATGATCAAGCCTCGAATATCTGTCAGGGCGACGAAGTGCGCCTCGATCCCCATCGCCATGAGCCGCTGCAGATCGCGGTGTACGCTCCGCTCGCGGACGCGCCGTTCGCGCCGGACGTCGTCGTTGTTTCGTGGAAACGTGCGGCAGATGATGCTCGTCTCCGAAGCCGCGCGGCTCGGCCAGGGAATCTTCGGCGGCGCCGACATCCTGGGCGCGCCGGCATGCGCGATGATCGCCGCGACCGACGACCACGGAAATGCCGTCGCCAGCTTCGCCTGCATCGGCAACCGCGTGCTGCACCGAATCTGCGCAGACGACGAGCTGCTGCGTGACGATTCCGGGAAGGCGCTCGCGGGCATGCTGGAACGCACTCGAGGTGATCCTCCAGCGCGAACGCGCAGCTCGCAGGCGTATCACACGGCGGCGAAAACGCAGTAGCAAACGCAGAGCGTTCTAGACGTCTTCTTCGATGCCCGTTCCCGGTCCGTTCTCAGTTTAGACTGCCCGGACCGCAGCGGCCGTCAGGGATGACGATCCGACCCGTCCTTCTGCTGGTAGTTCTCAGGATCGCGATCAGCGTGCGGCCGACCGCCAGCCCGGATCCATTCAGCGTGTGCACGAACTCGGCCTTGCCGCTTCCGCGCCGGCGCGGAACTTGATGTTCGCGCGCCGCGCCTGAAACGCCTCGGTGTTGCTGCAGGACGAGATCTCGCGATAAGCCTTCTGGCTCGGCAGCCACACCTCGATGTCGTAGGTCTTCGCGGACGCAAACCCCATGTCGCCCGGTGCAGAGCAGCACGCGTCCGGATACGGCAAGCTCGAGGCGCTTCGAGCACCGTCTTCGGCGTCGCGCGTCAGCTTCTCGAGCTCGTCGTACGACTGCTCGGGCGTCGTGAGCTTCACGAGCTCGACTTTGTCGAACTGGTGCTGACGGATCAGCCCGCGCACGTCCTGCGCCGTGCGATCCGGCCTCGCTGCGGAAGCACGGCGTGTAGGCCGGTGTAGCGGATCGGCAGCTCGCGGCCGTCGAGAATCTCGCCGCGATGCAGGTTGGTGAGCGGCACTTCGGCCGTCGGAATCGAGATACAGATCCCACTCGCCGGCGATCTTGAACAGGTCCGCCTCGAACTTCGGCAGGTTGCCCGTGCCGGTGAGCGACGCCGCTGTTGACGAGGAACGGCGGCTCGACTTCGCGGTAGCCGTGCTCGCGCGTGTGCAGATCGAGCATGAAGCTGATGAGCGCCGCGTCGAGCCGCGCGCCGGCGCCGGCTCAGGACCGAGAACCGCGCGCCCGACATCTTGCGTGCGCGCGTTCGAAGTCGATGATGCCGAGCGCGGCGCCCGAGGTCCCAGTGCGGCCTGCGGCTCGAAGTCGAACGCCGGCGGTTCGCCGTGACGGCGGACCTCCTGAGTTGTCCGCCGAACTCTTGCCGACCGGCACGCTCGCATGCGGCAGGTTCGGCAGCTGCTCCAGCGCCACGTCGCGCTGATGCTCGATCGAGTCAGCTGCACGCCGAGCTGCTTGATCTGCTGCGCGCGCGTCCGGTTGGCCTCCATGCGCCGGTCTCGCGTCCTTGCCCTGACGTTTGGCGCTGCGCGATCTCGTCGCCCGCGGTGTTCTGCTGGCCGCTTGAGACCCTTCGTACTCGCCAATCAGCGCGGCGGCGCAGCGCGTTTCGAACGTCGCGATGTCGGCGAGGCGCCTTGTCGGCGTCGAGCCCGCGGTTCTCGGAGCCTGATGCGCGACCTCGTCGGTGTGATCTCGAATGAAGATCGGGGTCCAGCATGCCGCCTCGGCATAGATTCTACATGCGCGCGCACTCAGGTCTGCTACGATTCCTCGCGTGACGCCATCCGTTCGCAAAGCCGTCTTTCCCGGCGGCTGGTCTCGGCACTCGCTTCCTTCCGGCGACCAAGGCCCAGCCCAAGGAGATGCTCCCGCTCGTCGACAAGCCGATCATTCAGTACGGCGTCGAAGAAGCGGTCGGCTCGGGCGATCGACGAACATCATCCTCGTCACGGGCCGCGGCAAGAACGCGATCGAGGATCACTTCGACGTGTCGGTCGAGCTCGAGACGTTTCTCGAGGCGCGCGGCAAGCGCGACTCAGCTCGCCGAAATCCGCAAGATCTCGAACCTCATCAACTTCGCGTACGTCCGTCAGGGCGAGCCGCTCGGACTCGGCCACGCGGTGCTGGTCACGCGCGAGCTGGTCGGCGGACGAACCGTTTGCCGTCATCCTGGCCGACGATGTGATCGACGCCAGAGCCGCCGGCCATCGCGGCAGCTGATCAGACGTGTTCGAGCGTCGTCGACGGACCCGTGCTCGCCGTCGAACGGGTGCCGCGCGAGGACATCTCCAGCTACGGCGTCATCGCGGTCGGAGCCGAAGCGCACCTCGGCCCGGGCGTCTATCAGGTGCGCGATCTCGTCGGAGAAACCGCCGCGCGACGAGGCGCCGTCGGATCTGGCGATCATCGGCCGCTACGTCCTCACGCCCGATATCTTCCCGGCGCTCGCGGCCACCGAAGAGCGACAGGACCGGCGAAATCCAGCTGACGAACGGCTTGCGCGAGCTGCTCAAGTCGCGGCCGATCTACGCGTGCGAGGTCAACGGCGTGCGGCACGACACGGGCAACAAGCTCGGATTCCTGAAGGCCGTGGTGTATTTCGCGCTGAAACGGTCCGGATCTGGCAGATCGGTTCGTCGCAGTACCTCGCGGCGCTCGACCTTCAGACGGTCAAGCGCACTCCCAGTCCTCAGCCGCCCGGCGGCGTGGTTCCGGAGCCGCCGGCGTGCTGGACGAGGAGTCGACGTCGTCGAGCTTCCGCTGGTTGAAAGGTCCGACTTGTCGACGTCTCTGCTTGCGGCGATCCTTCTTGTCTGGCTCGACGCTTCGACCCTTGCTGTGCCTGTGCCTTGCCTTCCTTGCCTCCGACTGCCCGCTCTTCGCGTAGTCCGGTGACGTACCCAGCCCGTGCCCTTGAACTGAAACGCCGGCGCGGACTGCAGTTTCGCGAACGCCGCCGCACTTCGGACACTTCTCTTGCTGGTGGATCCGAGAACTTGCGAATGATCTCGAAGTGATGTCCGCAGGCGCGTGCACTTCGTACTCGTAGAGCGGCATGTCGACTAGTCCAGAATATCGTCAGTATCGCCGGGCAGCATCAGCGCCCGGTGCAGCCACAACGGCGCGGTGCCCTGGCCGAGCAGCGTGTCGTGGAACGGTCTTCAGCGAATACGCCTTCCCTGCTGCTGCTTGTAGTCGTTTCGCAGCTTCATGAGCATCAGCTTGCCGACGCTGTAGACCAGATACGTCGGATCGAACGTGCCGCGCTTCGGCTTCGCGCCGGGCGCTCGCCTCTTCCATGTAGGCTTCGTCGCGAAAGAACCGCACGCCCTGTTCGACCGACCAGTCCTCGGCGTGCAGACGGATGCAGGCGACGAACCGCGCGAGGCGGACGAGCGCTTCGGCCAGCTGTCCGCAGCTTGATGCCCGGCTCATTCCGGCCGAATCCGGCCTCCATCATCATCTCCTCGCAGTAGTGCGCCCAGCCTTCGATAAAGGACGCCGGCGCGAACAGCGTGGACTTTCGCACCTTCGACTCGACCTTCCGCAGGTGCTGATAGTGAAGGAAGTGTCCGGGATACACCTCGTGGATCGAGATCGACCACAGCGTCGGATGGTTGTAGTCGCGGAGGTGCTCGTCCTGCCGCTCGGCCGGCCACTGCGGCTCGGCGTCCGTCAGGTAGTAATAGGCGCGCGTCGGCTTGGTTTCGAACGGCCCCGGCGTCCACATGCTCGCGAACGACCAGCGATAGAAGTCGGGCGTCGGCGCCGACTGTGATTCGCTCACCGTCCGGCATCGAGACGATTCGCTGCCGCTCGAGAAACGTCAGCGAGCTCGTCGACCTGCTGGCGTCCGACCGAGACGAGCTCACCCGCCTCGGGATGGTCGTTCTTCGTGCGTGCCCAGGCGGCCAGCGGGTCGCCGCCGTTCATCCGGCCGGCGATCGACCGGAACGCCTCCTGGGTGGCCTTCAGCTCTCGCGTCGCGATGGCGAGCAGCCGCTCGATCGACAACGTGATGCCTTCGTCGAGTCGGAGCTTCTGCTCGAACTTCTCGCGGCCGAGACGGAAGCGATGCCCGCGCTCGCGGCGCCACGTCCGTCTCGAGGTACTGCAACGAATGCGCCAACCGCCTGAGACGCCTCTGCCTGGGCGTCGGCGAGGTCGCCGAGCAGATGCAGATCGTCGACCGAGGCAAAACGCCTTCGGCAGGTCATCGTCGATGAACTTGAGGCGCCCCGCATCGTTTCGATGCCGACCTTGACGAAGATGCCCGGCGGGTCCGTGATGTTGTCGCGGGCAGCCTGAATCAGGCGGGCGTCTGGCGGAGTTTGGAGAGCACCCGGCGGGCGCGCTCGTCGACCGGCGCATGCGTGAACAGGGCCTGGCTGGCCAGGCTCGAGCCAGGATGTCCGAGTAGATGCTGGGGGTTCCTTTCCCAGGTCCGCACTTCCTCCAGCTCGAACATGCGCGACTCGATATGGGACGTCAGCATCCTCCGCGCTCGAGACGCTCTGACCTCAGTCAGCCCTTCCGGGTTGGATGTCCTGGAGCCGGCGGAGGTAGCCTCGCGAGCGCGTGCGTGTCGCGCTCGATGCCCGAACGGCTCAGGTCTTCGAGGAGATCATCGTGGGTATGCACGCCGTCGAAGGTCGCGTGCGTCGGATGCGTCTCGTAGAGATACCCGAGGAAGTCGTCGACAAAATGTGCAAGGGGTTCAGACGCGTTCATGGCGGGTATGGTCAATCCTCAATGGTAATAAACATTTCCGCTGAATGCCGGGCACGCTGTTCGTGGTCGCGACGCCGATCGGCAATCTCGAGGACATCACAGCGCGGCGCGCTGCGAATTCTGCGAGAAGTCGCGCTGATAGCCGCCGAAGACACCGCCGGACATCGCATCTGCTGGCTCGTTATTCAATCAGCACGCCGACAACCAGCCTTCATCAGCACAGCGAGCATCGGAAGACGTCAGCGGTCATCGATCGACTCATGCAGTGGCAGAGCGTCGCGCGCTGTCTCTCGATGCCGGAACCCCCGCGTCGTCTCCGACCCAGGCCAACATCTCATCTCGGGCTGCCGTCGATGCAGGCATTCGGATCGAGGCCGATCCCGGGTCCGAGCGCGGTCATGACGGCTCTTGCAGCGTCCGGCTTTCCCGCGGACGCGTTTCACTTTCCTAGGCTTTCCGCCTGTTAGGTCTAAAGACCGTGCGGCGTGGTTCAAGCGCTTGAGCGCCGTAAGCGGCACGGTCGTCTTCTTTAGGCTCCGCACCGGATCCGACCTACACTTGAGGAACTGCTCGCGCTGAATCGGCGATCGACCGGCTGTGGTCTGTCGGAGCTGACCAAAGATTCACGAAACATTGGTCAGAGGACCAATTTCATGAGGTTGCTGAAGTCGCCTCAGCAGGCCCGTGGCGAGCTCACGGTGGTTGTTGATATCGGTCAATCAACAGAACGCGAGGCTCAAGGCGCCGGCCTCGGAGCGCGATCTAGCTATTCAATTTGGTGAAATAACAGAATCTGAGGGTCTGACGAAGCGAAAAGCGATCAACATCCTCGCATCGACGTCACGGTCGGCCTCCGAACGAGATCTACAAGGCCGTCGAACGCGGCCGGAAATTGGTTTAATAACCAAATTGACAATGGAGTCGCCACCACGCTTGACAGGAGGCTCGCTTGACCCGGCTGCGACAGCCTTCTGCTACTTTACCCGGCTTTCCGAGAGCCTGACCGCTCGCGAGCAGGAGTTTGATGGCGAAACAGCACCGGCCGCAGACCCGTTCGTCAAAAGTCGCTTCAGGTTCGCCCCGTCAGCCTCAGCTCGACGAGCGCCGCTGCGCCCGTTCCGCGTCCTGAGGCTGCGCAGTTCCGGATCCGACATCCAAACTCCCGGAGCGACGCTCGACGTACGTGGACGCGGTCGCGCTCTACGAACAGGGGCTCGAGCGCCTCCAACGGCACGACTACAGCGGTGCGGCCGAGCGATTGGAATCCGTGCTCCGGCAGTATCCCGACGAGAAGGAACTGCATGAGCGCGTTCGGCTCTATCTCAACGTCTGCCGCAAACAGGCCTCGAACAGCCAGGGCCGTTCCGCAGACCGTCGAGGAGCGGCTGTCGCGTCAACCTTGGCACTGAACGGCGGACGCTACGACGAAGCCATCTCGCACCTCCGGCTGGTGCGAGACGAAGACCTCCGACAACGACCACGCGTTAGCATCGCTTGCCGTTGCTCACGCGCAGCGCGCGATGGAGCTCGCCGAAGCGGTGGCCCACGTCGAACGGGCGATTGCGATGAATCCGAGAATCGCGCGCTGGCCCGCACCGACCCCGACCTCGATCCCCTCAGAGGCGACGATGCATTCACGCGCGGCGCTCGAGGCGCCGCCGATGATGCGGCCGGAACGCCGGCGACCTGTCCGCCCACGTTCCGCGCGATAATTGGTGCTCGGCCTTCACTGGCGGAAGGCCTTCGGTCCATGACCGATCTCCATGTCGTAATCCTGGCGGCGGGAAAGGGCACCGGATGAAATCCGCGTTGCCGAAGGTGCTTCACCGCGTGGCGGGAGCGCCAATGATCGAGCACGTACGTGTCGACTGCCAGGACGGTTACAGCCCCGATCGATCACGGTCGTCGTCGGGCATCAGGGCGAAGCGCTGCAGCAGGCGCTCTTTCGACGCACTCGGACCTGAACGTTGTGAGTGCAGGAGCCGCAGCTCGGGACCGCCCACGCTTGCTGACCACCGAAATCATCGCTTCGGCAGGCGTCAGGGACGGTTGTCTCTGCTGTCCGGCGATGTCCCGCTTCTTGTCGTCTGACATACTGAAAGCTCTGGTTCATCGGCATCGAAGCGGCTCGCGCGGCCGTCACAGTCATCACGGCCGACGTGGACGAACCGACCGGCTACGGTCGCGTCGTTCGGTCTGGCGAGCAAATTGCACGGATCGTGGAGGAGCGCGATGCCTCACCCGCGGAACGGGCAGTCCGTGAAATCAACGCCGGTATCTTACGCGTTCCGACTCGACGGGCTTTTCGAGGCGCTCCGGAACATCGTGGCTGCGAATGCGCAACAGGAGTGCTACCTGCCGGATATCATCGCGCTTTGCCGGACGCGCGGGCTTCCGGTCGAAACCATCTCGGTTGCAGACGCCGACGAAACGCGGGACATCAACAGCCGCGTCGAGCTGGCTGCAGTGAGTCGAATCGTGAGACAGACAGAAAAACTCGGAGCTGATGGCGGCCGGTGTGACGATCGAGGATCCCGCCACGACATACGTCGATCCCGACGTCGACGATCGGCGCCGACACGATTGATCCCATCCCGGCGTCTCGCTCGAAGGGCAGACGACGATCGGCGCGGCTGCGAGATTCACAGCGGCGTTCGCATCGTCAACTCGCGCCTTGGCGACCGCGTCATCGTTCTCAACCACTGTCGTCATCAACAACTCCACCGCTGGCGAATCGACTCGCGGGTGGGCCCGTTCGCGCATCTGCGGACCGAGCGTGGCCATCGGCGAGCGCGCAGGTCGGCAACTTCGTCGAGCTGAAGAAGACGGCGCTCGGACCGGGCTCGAAAGTCGATGCACCTCACGCTATCTGGGCGACGCGACGATCGGCGCGCAGCGTCAACATCGGCGCCGGCACCATCACCTGCAACTACGACGGCACGCACGAAGCAGCCGACGACCATCGAGGACGGCGCGCTTTATCGGCAGCGACACGCCAGCTCATCGCGCCGGTCACGCGTCGGCAAGGGCGCCTACGTCGGCAGCGGCACGACGATCCGTGAAGACGTGCCCGCCGGTGCGCTTGCCGTCAGCGCCGGCAAGCAGCGGAACATCGAGGGCTGGGTCGATAAGAAGGCTGCGGACAAGAAGAAAACCAGCCAAAGGCTGACACACACCATGTGCGGGATCATCGGCTACATCGGACCGAAGGACGTCGTTCCGGTCCTGATCGACGGACTGCGGCGGCTGGAGATATCGCGGCTACGACTCGGCGGGCGTCGCCGTCGTGCGCGACGGGCCAGGTCGAGCTTGCGCCGAAGCGCCGGCAAGCTGTCGCGCCTCGAAGACGTGATCACCGGCGATCCGATCACTGGCGACTACGGCGTCGGGCACACGCGCTGGGCCACCGCACGGCCGGCCCGACCGAAGAGAACGCGCACCCGCACCGCGACTGCACCGGCAAGATCGTCGTCGTGCACAACGGCATCATCGAGAACTATCTCGATCTGAAGCACGAGCTGCAGCGCCAGGGGCACAAGTTCGTCACCGAAACCGACACCGAAATCGTCGCGCACCTCGTCGAGCGCGAGATGCAAAGACGACGGCCTCGAGAACGCCGGTGCGGCGGGCGCTGCACCTGATGCGCGGGCTCTTCGCGCTGGTGCTGATCTCGGCCGACGATCCCGAGAAGATCGTCGCCGTCCGCAACGGCCCGCCGATCGTCGTCGGGCTCGGCGACGGCGAGTTCTTCGTGGCGTCGGACATTCCCGCGATCCTCAGCCACACGCGCGACGTCGTCTTCCTCGGCGACGAGGAGATGGCGGTCATCACGCGGACCGGCGTGTCGTTCACCGACTTCTTCGGTCGGCCGGTCTCGAAGGCCACGCAGCGCGTGCTCTGGGACCCGATCATGGCGGAGAAGGCCGGCTACAAGCACTTCATGCTCAAGGAAATCTTCGAGCAGCCGACGGCCGCGCGCGAAACGATTCTCGGCCGCGTCTCGCAGGATTCCGGCCGCGTGTTTCTCGACGAGATGAAGATCACCGAGACGCAGCTGCGCGTCGATCGAGCAAGGTCACGATTCTGGCGTGCGGCACGTCGTGGCATGCGGGCCTCGTCGGCAAGTTCCTGATCGAGCAGCTCGCGCGCGTCGCCGGTCGATGTCGACTACGGGTCCGAGTATCGCTACCGCGGCCCGATCGTCGCGCAAGAACACGCTGGCCGTCGTCATCACGCAGTCCGGCGAAACCGGCGGACACGCTCGCCGCGCTGCGCGAGGCGAAGCGCGAGGCGCGCGCCAGCATCGCGATCTGCAACGTCGTCGGCAGCATGGCCACGCGCGAGAGACCGACGGGACCATCTACACGCACGCAGGGCCGGAAATCGGCGTCGCGTCCACCAAGGCCTTCACGTCGCAGCTCGTCGCGCTGTATCTGCTGGCGCTGCAGCTCGGCCAGGCGCGCGGCGCGCTGTCGCCGGAAGCGTCAAAGCCGCACGTGGACGCGCTCGCTGCAGCTGCCACATGCTGCTCGAAGCAGACGCTCGAAGATGTGCGCCGGAAGTCGAAGAAATCGCCGGCCGGTTCCACGAGCCGCACCGATTTCCTGTATCTCGGCCGTGGCATCAACTATCCCGATCGCGCTCGAGGGCGCCCTGAAACTCAAGGAAATCTCCTACATCCACGCCGAAGGCTATCCCGCCGGCGAGATGAAGCACGGGCCGATCGCGCTCATCGACGAGCGGATGCCGGTCGTCGACGCTGGCGCCGCACGATCACGTGTTCGAGAAGATGATCGGCAACATGCAGGAAGTGAAAGCGCGCGGCGGCTCGGTCATCGCGCTGACGACGCGACGGCGACGACAAGCTGCGACTCGATTCTCGATCGCTCGCGCGACTTCCTCCTCGAACTGCCGCGACGCACGTCAGACCTGCTGACGCCGATCGTGATGGTGCTGCCGCTCCAGCTGCTCGCGTACGACATCGCCGTCCGCCGCGGCTGCGACGTCGATCAGCCGCGGAATCTCGCGAAGTCGGTGACGGTAGAATAGAGGCTAGGGTAGGCTAGGGCTCGATGTCAGGCTTCCTCGGACCTACGGCCTCAACCCCTGAACAACGCGCGAGGCTGTTCTTCACGTCGGCGGGCCGCTGCTGATCCTCGCCGGCGCGGGATCCGGCAAGACGCGCGTCATCACCAGCCGTGTCGCCTACCTCGTCGGCGACGGCCACGCCGCAGCCGGACGAGGTTCTCGCCGTCACGTTCACCAACAAGGCCGCGGAAGAGATGCGGACGCCGCGTCGAGGCGCTGCTCGGCTCCGACTGCAGCCGCATGTGGGTGTCGACGTTCCACTCGCTCTGCGCGCGGCTGCTGCGGCGCGAGGCGCCGGCGATCGGCCTGTCGCGCGACTTCGTCATCTACGACTCGTCCGATCAGCTCACCGTCGTCAAGCAGGCGCTCAAGGCGCTGCACATCGACGACAGCTTCATCCAGCCGCGCGCCGCGCTGTCGCGGATCAGCCACGCCAAGAACCGCATGGAAGGCCCGGACGCGATCGCGGCCGCGGCCGAGCTGGAACCGCCGCGACGAGCAGATCGCGAAGGTCTACGCGCTACTACCTGAAGGCGCTCAAGGAGAGCACGCGCGCTCGACTTCGACGACCTGCTGCTCAAGACCGTCGAGCTGTTCGAGCAATCGGAGCGCGTGCGCGCGAAGTACGCGACGCAGTTCCGCTTCGTCATGGTGGACGAGTATCAGGACACGAACCGGCCGCAGTACCTCCTCGATCCGCCGGCTGGCCGAAGTCCACCGCAACCTGTGCGTCGTCGGCGATCCCGATCAGTCGATCTACAAGTGGCGCGGCGCCGATCTGCAGGAACATCCTCGACTTCGAGCACGACTTTCCCGAAGCGACGATCGTCAAGCTCGAACGCAACTACCGCTCGACGCAGATCATCCTCGACGCCGCGTCGGCCGTCATCAGCCAGAACCGGAACCGCAAGGACAAGCATCTGTGGACCGACCGCAAGGGCGGCGACGCGCATCGTCGTACTTCCGCGGCGGCGACGAGCTCGAGGAAGCGGACTTCATCACGCGCGACGGCCCGCGCGGTCGCTGGCCGACGACGTCGACGCGATGGTCGCGGTGCTCTATCGCGACCAACGCGCAGTCGCGAACGATCGAAGACGCGCTGATGCGCGAGGGCGTCGCCTACAAGGTCATCGGCGGCGTCCGGTTCTACGAGCGCAAGGAGATCAAGGACGCGCTCGCCTACATGCGGCTCGTCATCAACCCGCACGACGACGTGAGCCTGCGGCGGGTGATCAACGTGCCGGCGCGCGGCATCGGCAAGGGCGTCATGGACGCCGATCGAGAACGTCGACGCCGGCGGCCGACGATCGACCGACCTGCCGCTGCTCGCGCGCCGGCCTGCAGCCGGCGCTGTCCGCCAACTCGCTCTGGGCGCGCATCGTGCGCGGTCTCGACGAGCGGCGCGTTTCCCGGCCGCGCCGCCGCATCGCTCGCCGTCGTTTCGCGACCTGATCGTCACGCTGACCGAGATCGCGCGGCACGAATCCGGTGTCGATCGCGATCGGCAAGATGCTCGGATCAGAGCGGCTACCTGCAGGATCTGCGCGATGAGCGAAGCGAGGACGCCGAAGGCGCGCATCGAGAACCTCGCCGAGCTCGTGTCGGCCGCGCGCGAGAATACGAGAGCCGCGAGCAGCCGAGCCGTCGCTTGGCGGCTTCGTCGATCGGCTGTCGCTGCTGTCCGGACGTCGGACGAGGAACAGGGCACGCGCGACGCGCGCGTCTGGCTGATGACGCTGCACAGCGCCAAGGGCCTCGAATTCCCGGTCGTCGATTCTGGCGGGCCTCGAGAGAAGGCCTGTTTCCGCACTCGCGCTCGACGCGAAGACGAGGAGGAGCTCGAGGAGGAGCGCCGGCTCTGTTACGTCGGCATGACGCGGGCGCGCGCGACGCTGGTCGCTGACAGGCGCCGCGCGCCGGCGCATCTTCGGCGAGTACCAGTCGAGCGAGCCGTCGCGTTTCATCGACGAGGTGCCGGCCGAGCTCGTGCGAACGCGTCGCGCCGACTATTCGTCCTCGTCGGCGTGCCAGGGCAACTTCCGCACTACGAGTTCCGGACCAACCCCTAGCAGGGCCGCGGACGACGCGCCGTGAAGAAGACGCCGATCCCTACGCATACGAGGACGAGGATCAGTCGCACTGGCATGGCGCTGCCGCCCGGGCATGCGCGTCCGGCACCCGCAGTTCGGCATCGGCACCGTCATCAGCGTCGGAGCCACTGGACGACGACACGAAGCTGGTCGTGCGGTTCGCGCCGTCGGCCAGAAGACCCTCGTGCCAAGTATGCACGGCTAAGGCCTGGCCGAAGCCACGAGTCGATCAGCGGCGGTCTTTCGCAGATGAACTCCGGGATCATTCACGTTCTCGGTCGTTCTCAGCCGCGCGCCGCCGACTGCGTCTAAGTCAGATCGTGATGGTTCGACCCGAACCGCGGCATCATCACGAGCATCGTCTCGGGCGAGCGTCGACCGTCGGCATTGTCGTCCGGCCGGCCAGGTGACCTGCGCGCGGCTGGCCGTCAGCGCGTCTCGCGTCGTTACCTCGACGACAGGACTCGACGTCGAAGTCGGCGGCGGTGCCCTGAGCTGTAGCGCGCGCAGAGGCGTCGGCGCGGCTGCCGGATGAAAGCGCCAGCTGGCGCGATCGAGTGTCGCGTCGTCGACGTCGATGTGCGCGTCGAGACTCGTGAGGACGGACTCGCCTTTGCGACGGCTGAATGACGACTCACGATCCTCAGACCCGGCAAGCCGCCACGGCTCGAGAGGCCGCGTTCATCGCGTGGAGATACGAACGGCGACTGGCTGATCAGCGAGGCGGAGTCAAAGGCCCGCCAGAGGCCGATGCTCGACGTCGGGCCTTCCTCTGCCGTCGGTTCGTCTTCCTTCTCGACCAGCCTCGCGACCGGGACCGACTTTGTCGTCGCCTTCGAGTCTCGATCAGCCGGCGCGCCCTGCGTCGCGCGTGCCGATGGCGCGGACGTCGTTGGTCGGCATGCGGATGATCATGCCCTGCTGGCGTGATGAGCAGCACCTCGTCGCCTTCCTCGACGTAGGCGACGCCGACGACCTGCGCCGTTGCGCTCGGAGGTCGCGATGTTGATGACGCCGACGCCGCCGCGCGACTGCACGCGGTACTCGTCGATCTCGGTCCGCTTGCCGTAGCCGCGTTCGGTGACGGTCAGCAGCGTCCCGCCGGGCTCGCACGACCTCCATCGCCACGACGTAGTCGTCGTCGTCGCGAGCGTGATGCCGCGCACGCCGTAGGCGTTGCGCCCATCGGCCGGACGTCGGCCTCCGGGAAGCGGATCGCCATGCCGTTGCGCGTGCCGATGAAGATCTCGCCGCTGCCGTCGGTCGACCTGCACCGCGATCACCGCGTCGCCCTCCTCGACGCCCATCGCGATGATGCCGCCGGCGCGCGGATTGCTGAACGCCGACAGCGCCGTCTTCTTGACGACGCCGCTGCGCGTACCCATCACGACGAACTTGTCGTCCGTCGAACTCCTTGACCGCGAGCATCGCGGCGATCTTCTCGCCGTCTTCCATCGACACCGAGGTTGGCGATCGCCTTGCCCTTGCCGCCGGGGCCGACGTCCGGGATCTCGTGGACCTTCAGCCAGTAGCGCGCGGCCGCGGTCCGAGAAGATCATGATGTAGGCGTGCGTCGACGCGACGAACAGGTGGCTGACGAAGTCCTCGTCGCGCGTGCGCATGCCGATGCGGCCCTTGCCGCCGCGGCGCTGGTTCCGGTAGGTCGAGATCGCCGTCCGCTTGATGTAGCCGGTGTTGCGTGACCGTGATCGCCATGTCTTCTTCGGCGATCAGGTCCTCGATGCTGAGCTCGCCGGACTCGCCTTCGATGATCTCGGTGCGCCGGTCGTCGCCGTATGCTCGTCCGCACCGCTCGCAGCTCGTCGACGATGATCTGCATCAGCAGCCGCTCGCTGGCGAGGATCGGCGCGCAGCCGTTCGATCGGTCTTCAGCAGCTCCGGCGAGCTCGTCGAGGATCTTCTGGCGCTCGAGGCCGGTCAGCCGCTGCAGCTGCATGTCGAGAATCGCCTGCGCCTGGATCTGCGACAGGCTGAAGCTGCGTCATCAGGCCGTCGCGCGCCTCCGGCACCGTCTTCGACCGCGCGAATCAGCGTGATGACCGCATCGAGATGGTCGAGCGCGATCTTCGAGCCCTTCGAGGATGTGATAGCGCGCTTCGGCCTTCCGCAGCTCGAACTCGGTCCGCCGGCGGACGACATCGCGCCGGAAGTCGACGAAGGTCTCGATCAGTCTCGAGCAGGCTCATCACCTTCGGCCGGCCGCCGACGATGGCCAGCATGATGATGCCGAAGCTCGATCTGCAGCTGCGTGTGCTTGTAGAGGTTGTTGAGGACGACCTCCGGCACTTCGCCGCGCTTCAAGCTCGATGACGATGCGCATGCCTTCGCGATCGGATTCGTCGCGCAGGTCGGAGATGCCTTCGATGCGTCTTCTCGCGCACCAGATCGGCGATCCGCTCGATCAGCTTCGCCTTGTTGACCTGATACGGAATCTCGGTGAAGACGATCGACGTGCCGGTCGCCCTTCTTGCTGGTCTCGATCGCCGACCGCGCGCGCATCAGGATCGAGCCGCGGCCGGTCGTGTAGGCCTGCACGATGCCGCGCGCGGCCGACGATGAAGCCGCCGGTCGGAAAATCAGGACCGTGGAATCGATGCGAAGCAGCTGGCGCAGTCTTGTCGGCGCGCGACGAGCGCCGATCGTCTTCCTCGGCTTCCGCAAGTGCGTGTTCTCGATCAGCCAGATGCAGCCGTCGATGACCTCGCGTGAGGTTGTGCGGCGGGACGTTGGTCGCCATGCCGACGGCGATGCCGGCCGAGCCGTTGACGAGCAGATTCGGGAAACGGCGCCGGCAGGACCGTCGGCTCCTCGGTCGGTTTCGTCGTAGTTCGGGCGTGAAGTCGACGGTCTCCTTGTCGAGATCCGCCATCATGTCGTCGGCGAGCGCCTGCAGCCGCGCTTCGGTGTAGCGCATCGCCGCCGGCGGATCGCCGTCGACCGATCCGAAGTTGCCCTGGCCGTCGACCAGCGGGTAGCGCATGTTGAAGTCCTGCGCCATGCGGACGAGCGTGTCGTAGATGGACGCGTCGCCGTGGGGATGGAAGTTGCCCATCACCTCGCCGACGATCTTCGCGCACTTGCGGTAGCCGCGCGTCGACGACAGCCCCATCGTCTTCATGCCGTACAGCACGCGGCGATGCGCCGGCTTCAAGCCGTCGCGGGCGTCGGGCAGCGCTCGTCCAATGATCACGCTCATGGCGTAATCCATGTACGAACGCTTCATCTCGTCTTCGATGTTGACGGGGATGCTGGTGTGCGGCGAATTCAGTCATCGATGAAGTGAGATCGGTTGAGGGCAGCTCAGCGGACGCGGCCTCATACGTCCAGGTTCTTGCACGTCGAGCGCGTTGTCTTCGATGAACTTGCGGCGCGGCTCGACCTGGTCGCCCATCAGCGTCGTGAACATCAGGTCCGCTTCGGTGTGATCCTCGGCGCGGACCTGCAGCAGCGTGCGCACCGTCGGGTCCATCGTGGTTTCCCAGAGCTGCTCCGGGTTCATCTCGCCGAGACCCTTGTAGCGGTTGATCGCGACGCCCTTCTTGCCGGCGGCGAGGAAGTAGTCCACGAGCTCGTCGAGCGATTTCAGGCTGGACGTCCGGCGACGGCTTTCGCCTTCCGCGGCCGTGGCGCCGGCGGCGCGGCGCTTCCGCGCGTCGGCCGGTCTCGTCGGCCTGCGGCATCCGGCGCGTCGCCGGCGACGACGATGTCGCCGAGTCGAGCGCCGGGATGTCGCGCCGATTGGCCAGCAGCGTGCGGTATTCGACCGGCCGTCACGAAGTCGACGCCGATCGTGTGCTGCCGCGGATAGCCGCTCGAGCGATCGTCGACCTCGCAGCAGGTAGCGGTTGTGCTCTTCGTCGCGCCGCACCGTGCACCGTTCGCGCTCGCGTCGTCGAGCGTCTGCGCCAAGCCGTCGAGCTTCGTCCTTGTCGGCGAAGTACTCGCGATCGGCGCCGGCATCGACCAGCGCCTCGACGATCTCGCGCGGGTGGCCGCGCCGCTCGACCATCTGCAGTGAACTTCTGGTGCGCGATCATCTTCTGCAGCAGACTGCTCGAGGTCGGCGCCCGGAGATTTCGCGGTCCGTCGCCGGAATCCGCACGACGCGCGCCTTCGACCGACCGCTCGATCAGATACGCCTCGAGGTCGCGCTCGTCCTTGATGTAGGTCTCCGACTTGCCGCGCTTGACGCGGAACAGCGGCGGCTGCGCGATGTAGATGTAGCCGCGTCTCGATGAGCGCCGGCAGCTGCCGATAGAAGAACGTCAGCAGCAGCGTGCGGATGTGCGAGCCGTCGACGTCCGCGTCGGTCATGATGATGATGCGGTGGTAGCGGAGCTTCGTCGACGTCGAAGTCCTCGGCGCCGATGCCGCAGCCGAGCGCCGCGATCATCGTCTTGATCTCGTCGCTGCCGAGCATCTTGTCGAAGCGGGCCTTCTCGACGTTCAGAATCTTGCCCTTGAGCGGCAGGATCGCCTGGAAGCGGCGATCGCGCCCTGCTTGGCCGACCCGCCGGCCGACTCGCCCTCGACGATGTAGAGCTCGCTCAGGGCCGGGATCGCGCTCCTGGCAATCGGCCAGCTTGCCCGGCAGCGAGCTGCCGTCGAGCGCGCCTTTGCGCCGGACCAGATCGCGCGCCTTGCGCGCCGCCTCACGCGCGCGGGCCGCATCGATCGCCTTGCCGACGATCCGCCTGGCGACGCCGGGATTCTCCTCGAGGAAGCGCCCCGAGCTTGTCGTTGAGGATCGCTCTCGACGATGCCCTTGACCTCGGTGTTGCCGAGCTTGGTCTTGGTCTGCCCTTCGAACTGCGGGTGCGGAATCTTGACGCTGATGACCGCGGTCAGCCCTTCGCGGATGTCCTCGCCGCGTGACGCTCTCCTTCGAGATCCTTCGCCAGGTTGTTCTTCGTCGCGTAGGAATTGACCGTGCGCGTCAGCGCCGAGCGGAAGCCGGACAGGTGCGTGCCGCCTTCGTGCGTGTTGATGTTGTTCGCGAACGGAGTAGAGCGTCTCGGCGTAGCCGTCGTTCCACTGCAGCGCGATCTCGGCGTCGATGCCGTCCTTCTCGCCGCGCATGTAGATCGGCTTCTCGTTGACGGCCGCCTTGTTCTTGTTCAGATGCGTGACGAACGAGACGATGCCGCCTTCGTAGTGAAACTTGTGGCTCTTCGCCGTCGCGCTCGTCGTCGAGCGTGATGATGATGCCGCCGTTCAGGAACGCCAGCTCGCGCAGCCGCTGCGCCAGCGTGTCGAAGCTGAAGACGGTGGTTTCGAAAATCTCGGCGTCCGGCTTGAACGTGACCTTCGTGCCGCGCCGCTTGGTCGTGCCGGTGACTTCGAGCGCGCCGGTCGGGTGTCCCGCGCTCGTAGCTTTGCTGATAGGCCTGGCCGTTGCGCCAGATCTCGAGATCGAGCGTCTCCGACAGCGCGTTGACGACGGAGACGCCGACGCCGTGCAGGCCGCCGGACACCTTGTAGCTGTCGTTGTCGAACTTGCCGCCGGCGTGAAGCACGGTCAGGACGACTTCCGGCGGCCGACTTGCCGCTGTCGTGTGCGATCGACCGGGATGCCGCGGCCGTTGTCGACGACCGTGACCGGAGCCGTCGATGTGGATGGTGACGTTGACCTGATCGCAGAAGCCGGCCAGCGCCTCGTCGATCGAGTTGTCGACGACTTCGTAGACCAGGTGGTGGAGGCCGGCTGGCACCCGTGGACCCGATGCACATCGCCGGGCCGCTTGCGGACCGCTTCGAGTCCCTCGAGGACCTTGATCTTGTCCGCGCAGTAGTCCGCGACGTCCGGCATTCGTCCCGTGGCCGTTGTTCCCGGCGGCGCAGCGTCCGGCGTCTGAGGCTCCGCTGGTGTCTGGACGGTCGATGTGTTCTGGTTCGGTCTCGATCCACGATCTCGCAGGCAGTGCGGGCGCGTCAGACGCGCATCGGCATGATCACGTAGGTGTAGTCGTACCCGTCGGCGCCAACCGGCTTCACGATGGCCTGGCTGACTTCGTCCTTCAGATCAAGCGCCACGATGTCGGTCGTGACGGCTGCCAGAAAATCGAGCACGTACTTGCGCGTTGAAGCAGATCTGCATCGAGCCGCCGCGAGTAGTCCACCGGCAGCGTTTCTTGCGCTTCGCCGAACTCCGGACTGCTCGAGGTGACGTCGACTTTGCCCTTTGTCGATCTGAAACTTCACGGCGCGCGACCGTTCGTTCGACAGCAGCGCGCACGCGCGTCACCGCGTTCGTGCAGGCGATCGCGATCGAACTCGATGTGTTTGTCGTTGCCCTTCGGAATGACGCGCTCGTAGGCCGGAAACTGCCCGTCGATCATCCGGGAGATCAGCATCCGATCGCCGAGCGTCGAAGAACAGATGGTTTCTCGCCGTTTTCTCGAAGCTGCACGTCGCCGTCGCCGTCGGTCAAGCAGACGCGACAATTCGCCCAGCGTTTTCTTCGGCAGAATCGGACGGCTCTCTTCGCGCGTGCGCCTGACTGTGCCGTCGCGCGTTGGCACCGTGACCAGGGCGAGACGATGGCCGTCGGTGGCCACGAGGCTCATCGAATCGGGACGAAGCACGAACAGCGCACCATTGCAGGAGTAGCGCGGTGTCTTCGCCGGTGATCGCGAATTGGGTCTTGGCCACCATCTCCGTCAAGCGACGCCCGCGTCAGCGTCGCTGTCCGGCGCGCCGCTCGACTCCGGCAGCGCCGGAAAATCCTCGCGCGGCAAGCGTCTGCATCCGCGACTCGAACCGATCGGCCGGCGATCTTCACGCCGTTCTTGTCCTCGGCGATGCGAATGTCCGTCTCAGGCAGCGACTTGACGATTTCGTAGAACTTCTTGGCGGGCACGCGTCAGCGATCCCTGTGACTTGACGGTGGCCTTGCAGCGACTGCGCAGCGCCACTTCCGAGATCGGTGGCGAGGAAACCGCACATGGTCATCGCCGTCCGCTTCCGAGCAGAACGTTCGCGAGAATCGGGATCGTGTTTTTTCGCTCCACGATTCCCTGAAAAAGTTGCAGTTCTCGCAGTAAGGTCGTTCTTGCGGACGACAAGTTCCATAGCGATGCTGACCTCGAAGTAAGGCAGGGCGTGTCGGCCCGCGATCCTCTGTTCGGAGGAGGAGATTCGAGAACACGAAATTATACAAGAGTAAGAGGGTGTGTTGAAAAGTGCAGCAGGCTCGATTAGTCCTTACTGGTCAGTAAGTTAGAGTGTGTGAATTTCAGACGTGCTAAATCGTGCGTTTTCCGCAGCCCGGTTTCCGGCCTTGGATGCCGCGTAACCGGCGTGCACAGGCCGTCCACAGGCACGCTGTGGAAAAGCTCGACGTGTCCTAGCGGAACCCTTCCAGACAGGTTGCTGATCAACGCTGTCGAAATCTCGGATCCGTCTGACGCATGGTCCTCGATCTTTCGGATCGAATGAATCACGGTCGAATGGTGCTTGCCGCCAAAGCTTCGCCCGATCTCGGGCAGTGAGGCGTGCGTGAGCGCTCTTGCAGAGATACATCGCGATCTGCCGGGGCATCGCGATGGACTTCGAGTTGTTGCGCGATTTGAGGTCGGCGAGCTTCAGGTTGTAGTACTCGGAGACTGAATTTCTGAATGATTTCGATCGTGATCGCCTTATCTTCGTGTTCGATGATGTTGCGTGAGCACTTCCTGAGCGAGCGGCAGGGTGATTTCCCGCCCGGTGAGCGACGCATACGCGACCAGTCGAATCAGCGAACCCTCGAGCTCGCGGATGTTCGACTTGATCCTGCCGGCGATGTAGATGGCCACGTCGTCGGGCAGCGGGACCGCTTCCGCGTCGGCCTTGCGCTTCGAGAATGGCGATCTTGGTTTCGAGATCCGGCGACTGAATATCGGCGATCAACCCCCACTCGAATCGCGAGCGCAGCCGCTCCTCGAGCGACGGAATCTCGTGCGGCGGGCAGTCGCTGCTGATGCACGATTTGCTTCTGCGAGTCGTACAGCGCGTTGAAGGTGTGGAAGAACTCGGTCTGCGTCCCTTCCTTGCCCGCGATGAACTGCACATCGTCGACGAGCAGGACGTCCACCGTCCGGTAGCGCTCGCGAAAATCGATGATGCGATCGTAGCGCACCGCGTTGATCATCTCGTTCATGAAGCGCTCGGCGGAGATGTAGGTCAGCTTCGATGCCGCGATCGTGCCGCAGCACGTACTGTCCGGACCGCGTGCATCAGGTGCGTTTTTCCGAGGCCGACGCCGCCGTAGATGAACAGCGGATTGTAGGAGCGCGAGCGGCGCTTCGGCGACGGCGCGGCAGGCGGCGTGCGCGAACTGATTCGACGGATCCGACGATGAACGTGTCGAAGGTGTAGCGGGGATTGAGGCCCGCGGGTGCCCGGTCCACGGCGGGCATCGATCGGACCGTGTCGCTGCTCGAGCACCGCTGAGTTCGTCGGCGCTCAACGGAATCAGCGGCGATCGCCAGCGGCTGTCGGCGACGAAAATCACGGACGAGCCCATCGGCGCTTCAACTTCGCCCATCGCCTCGCTGATCACGGCGGCGTAATGCTTCGTCAGCCACACCTTGAAGAGTGCGATTCGGCACGCGAACGGTCGACGGCGAGTCGCTGTCCGCGCGACGAAGGTCGTTGGCCGGAACCAGGTGTAGAAGCTGTGGCGGTTGATTTTTGTTTCAACGCGCGCGAGTATCGTCGTCCCAGAGGTTCATTTGCTTAAGAAAACACAGCTTCAGTAGACCTTCGCCCCTCAAAAGGGCCATTTATCGCGCCGCAGACGAGATGGGGCCCGTGAAGGCCTGTTGCTGACGCGATTCCAGCGTTTCGCCCCTCGTGAAACCGCGCAAAATAGGCTCAGAATCCAGCCGAAAAGCGAAAACACGCGATTTTCCACAGCTTTTCCACAGGTGTGGAAAAACTCTGGGAAGAGACCAAACAGGCATGAGGCGTCGGGGGTGGTGCCGCGCTGTGAAGGTGGCCGACTTTCAGCACAAAGGAGGCTGATTGACACCTCCCGAAGGCGTTCGCTACCATTGCCAGTTCGATTCATCGCGCCTGAGTCGCTGTATGGCATGAGCGGCGTCGATGTTCGATGAAGGGATGCGATGGCTAAGGGTAAACGAACGTTTCAGCCGAACAAGCGGCGGCGTGCGCGGGCACACGGGTTCCTGGTCCGCATGAGCACGAAGAACGGACGACTGGTGCTCAAGCGGCGGCGTGCGAAGGGTCGCAAGCGTCTAACTGTCAGCAGCGAGTAGCGCGCGGAGTGAAGGGTTCGAGCTGTTTCCGCCCGCATGAGCGGATTCGCCGGCGGCCGGACTTTCAGCAGGTTTACGATCACGGCACGCGGGTCCAGCGGCCGGTTCAGCCTGATCTTCTTCCTGCCCAATAGCCGGGCGGCAGGCCGGCTGGGTATCGCGGCGACGAAAAGATCGAGCGGCTCTGTTGAGAGAAATCGTGCTAAACGGTTTGATACGAGAGGTTTTCCGTCGAAACAAGTTCGCGGCTGGCTTCGACGTCGTCGTCGTGCCCCGCCGCGTGATGCTCGAAGCCAGCGCTGGCCACCCTTGAAGCCGATTATCGCGCTCACCCTCGAACGCGTCGACTACGCCAGCGCCGCTGAATGCTCGGTCGCGGCGCGGCTGCGGGCTCTGGCTCATCCGGGGCCTACAAACTGTTTGTTTCACCGTACTTCGCAGGCTCTTGCAGGTTTCTTCCTTCGTGCGCGGATTACGCTTCAGAAGGCGGTCGCCCGTCACGGGCTCTCGGCGGGGTCTGGCTGACGGCCGGGCGCCTCGCGCGGTGCCATCCGTTCTGTGCCGCCGGTCACGATCCGGTTCCCGCGAAATGTCCGGTAGGATAATGGAAAAACGCGTTCTTCTCGCTATTTTTCTCTGTTTTCTGTCGCTGTACTTGTGGAACGTCGTTCGTGGTGAAGCCTGTCCCGAAGCCAGCGACGCCGACGGCGCAGAATACGGCAACTCAAACCGCATCAACACCTTCCAGTGCAGTCACGCCGGCCATGCCGGCCGCTGCCGTGACCTTCGGCCGAAGCGGTGGCGGCGGTTCCTCCACCAGCCGAACGCTCCGCTGGTCGGTGATATCGAGGAGCGCGACGTACGCGTCGAAACGCGAGACGTCATCGCCGTCTTCACCAATCGCGGCGCCCGCGCTCAAGAGCTGGCGCCTGAAGCACTACTCGATTCCGCCCGGCAGCCGCAGGAGCTGATCGTCGATCTCGCGACCCAACCGCTGCCACTTCACACTGCGCGTCGCCGACGACCGGGCGACAACCACGCTCAATAGCGGTTTTGTACGCGGTGAGCGGCGCGCCGACCGAGCCGCTCAGCGCCGCGCCTGCCCGGCGCTGCGGTTCGAATACTCGACGACCGGCGAGGGGCTGCATGCGATCAAGGAATTTCGAGCTCGCGCCCACCGGATACGTTCTCACGGTCACAGCGCAACTACCGGCGTGGCGACCGAGAGTCAACACGAGTTCGGCGCCAGCGTGCCTTACACCATCCGGTGGGGCGCCGCGGTTGGCGATATCAGCGAGGACAGCCGCTACGTGAAGAAGGCCGGCGGGCCTTCTTTATCACGACTGGCAAACCCAGCGCCTCACCGCGGATTCGTTCGGGAAGCAGTCCTCATACGAGGGCGAGTTCTCATACGCCGGCGTGGAAGACAACTACTTCATGACGGTGGCGCTGTTCCCGGGCGCCAGCGACGGTCGCCGTTCCAGCGCGTCACGATCCCGCCGCCCGCCGAGTTCCAAGGAGGCGCCGCGCGAGCTCGTCGCCTTTCTCGATCGAGCCCAAGACCAGCCGGCGCCCCGCAAGTTCTTCGCCGGGCCGAAGGACTTCGACGTCGCTGGCCGCGATCGATCGCAATGTGGTCGCGACGGCGATCGACTTCGGCATGTTCTGCCGTGCTCGTCGTGCCGCTGCTGCGTTCGCTGAAATGGGTCAACGGGTACGTCGGCAACTACGGCTGGTCGATCATCATCCTGACGATCATCATCAACGCGATCATGTTTCCGCTGCGGCACAAGAGCGTCGTGTCGATGCGGAAGATGCAGGAGATCCAGCCCGAGGTCAAGGCGATTCAGGATCGCTACGCGAAGCTCAAAGCGACCGATCCGGCGCAAGCAGAAGATGAACCACGGAGATGATGGCGCTCTATCGCGAGCGGGGCGTCAATCCCGGCGAGCGGCTGCGTGCCGATGCTGCTGACGATGCCGGTGCTGTTCGCGTTCTATGCGCTGCTGTCGAGCGGCGATCGAGCTGCGCGGCGCGCCGTTCTTCGGCTGGATTCACGACCTGTCGGTGCACGATCCGCTGCTACATCACGCCGGTCGCTCATGGGCGTCACGCATGGTGTGGCAGCAGCGGCTGACGCCGGCCGACGGGCGCCGATCCGGCACAGCAGAAGATGATGATGTTCATGCCGATCATCTTCACGTTCATGTTCCTCTGGGCGCCGGCGGGCGTCGCGGTGCTACTGGCTGATGAGCAACCTGTGGGGATCATCGGCCAGGCAGTACGCGACGAACTATCATCATCGGCCCACCGGTCATCACAGGCGGCGGCGGTCCTGCCGCCGAACGGCGGGTGAAGCGAGTCGGCGCCGGCAAGACCGACGCAGCCTCGCGGGACGAGTTCTTCGTGACTCCTGATGGCTCAACTATGACGAACGACGCGACGCAACCGATCATCGAGTTCCTGCAGCGCTTCACCGCCGCGCTCGGCGTCGTCCACGACCATCGACGGTCGAGCACACCGCGGACGGCCCACGCATCAACATCGACGGCGGCGACGCGGAGATCCTCGTGCGTCATCGCGGCGAACCACTCAAGGCGCTGCAGCACGTCGTCGACATGGCGTACGGCCGCGACGCTGCCCGACGAGACAACGGCTGTTCGTGCGACGCCCTGGGTATCGCAAGGGCAAGGACGTCGAGCTGCGGCAGATGGCGAAATTCCTCGCCGAGAAGAGCGCAGCAGACCGGCGTCGATCAGCAGCTGCGGGCCGCTCAACCCGTACGAGCGCCGGATCGTGCACCTCGCGGTCGCGGACAGTTCCCGGCGCATCGACCGAAAGCATCGGCGACGCGTTCTCGAAAACCGTCATCATCTCCCGCGCGCCGGTAAAGCCGCGCTCTCCGTCGCCGTGTCGTCCGCGAGCTCCCGCCTCCTGGAATGCCTGAGCGTGTCGACTCGCGCTCCTGGCGGCTGGGATGTGATGGCTGACTCCCTCGTTAACACAGCGCTGAAAAGCAGACAATCAGTACGGAGTGCCCGCTGAAATCGCACGAGAATCTCCAGCAAAGGAAACTCTGCGGCTTCCGCGTGTCCTCAGCGGTCCGCTGTCCTTCAGCAGCCTATCGAATCAAGCAGCCGACAACCGGTGTTCTGCACCTCCGACACCATCGTCGCCATTGCCACGCCGCCTGGCCGCGGCGGTATCGGCGTGGTTCGCCTGAGCGGCAACACCCGCACAGCGCGTCGCGCAACAGGTGATCACTCACGGCCCGGGCATTGACGCCGCGACACGCGACGCTGACCCGCGCCAGGACACACCGGGCACACAGAACGGAAAGCGCACAAACGGCGCTCGCGACGGCGATCGGGGGCCGCGATGCGGAGCTGGAATCACGCCGCTCGAACGCGAAGAGGCGATCGACGAAGTGGTCGCGACGTTCTTTCCCGGTCCGGCGTCGTACACGGCGAGTGTCGTGGAGTTGAGCGCGCCGGCAGCCCAGTCGTCCTGCAGGCCATCGTCGCCTCGTCGATGCGGGCGGGCGCGCGACTGGCGGAACCCGGCGAATTCACGCTGCGCGCGTTTCTCAACGGCCGGATCGATCTCACGCAAGCCGAAGCGGTGCGAGATCTGATCGATGCCGTGACGCCGCTGCAGGCGCGCGCGGCGTTCCGATCAGCTGCAGGGCACGTTGACTCGGCGCATCTGCGATCGATGCAGCACCTCTTCGATCTCATCGCGCGGCTGCGGAAGCGTCGGTAGGACTTTCCGGACGAGGGGATAATCACTTCGTCAGGAACGGCGTGCTGGCGCAAGCGCTCGGCGAGGTGATCCGACGCGGCCGACTCGGCTGATTGAGGCCGGCGCACACGGCCGGTTGGTGCGCGAGGGGCTGCAGATCGTGATCGTCGGGAAGCCCAACGTCGGGAAATCGAGCCTGTTCAACGCGCTTCGTCGGTGCGGACCGCGCGATCGTCACCGAAGTCGCTGGCACGACCCGCGATCTGGTGACGGAGGTGGTCGATATCCAGGTGGGGTTGAGCGTCACGTTGGTGGATACGGCCGGTGAACCGAAGACGCCGCCAGGATCGAATTGAGGCCGAGTGAGCGTGGAACGGTCGCGCCGCGCGCAGGGCGTCGCCGACCTCGTGCTGGTTGTGCTCGACTCCTCACAGCCCCGACGAGCCCGATCGAGAAGAGTATTACTGGAAACAACTGATTACGGGACTTAGTAAACAGTAAGTCTGATATCGGATCAAACGCGAGCACGCGTGACGGGATCTCGGTGTCGCGTCGACCGCCTTAGGGATGCCGGAACTACGGCGCGCAATCGTCAAAGGCGCTCGACATCGAGAGGGCGTTGGATTCCCCGCGATTACCAATATTCGACATCTGAGACTTCTCCAGGACGCGCGCGCCAGGCACTGGCGAGCGCGCGCGGCGGCATCGAGCGGTCAGGTTTCGAAGAATTTCGTTGCTGGCGGATTTACGGAAGCCAAGGCTCGCTCGAAGAGATCTCTGGTCGCCGTAAATCGGAGGATCTCCTGACGCACATCTTCGCAAGGAGTTTTAACAACTATCGGGAAATAGGCACGGCGCGGGATTCCTTCGACGTCATCGTGATTGGCGCCGGCCATGCTAAGTGCGGGCGCGTTTGCCGCGGCGACTGGGATCACGCGTGGCGATCTGCACCCTATCGATGGAGACGATCAGCGCAAATGCCGTGCAATCCGGCGATTGGCGGCATGAGAAGGGTCACCTCGTCCGCGGATCGTGCGCTCGGCGGACTGATGGGGAGGGCCATTGACGCGACCGGGATTCAGTTCAGATTGCTGAACCGCAGCCGTGATTCCGGCAGTCTGGTCTCCACGCGCCCGGGCAGTTGAAGGTGTGGCAGCATGGTGGTGGTCAGGCGTGCGCTCGAGTTGGAGAAAAACATCAGCGTGGCTGATCCCGGGCACGCTGCACGGATTCTGGTCTCGAACGGCGCCGTCTCGGCATCGGAAATGCAGGACGGCCAGGCGTATCACCGATGCGCGGTGTGACAACCGGCACGTTTCTGAGAACGACTCATCCATGTCGGCCCGTCACAGCTTGGCCGGCCGGCCGAATGGGTGAACCTCCCTCCAAAAGCCTCGCAGAATCGCTGAAATCATTCAGTTTCAATGGGGCCGGTTGAGAAGACCGGTGCGCCCGTCTCGACGACAGCGTCGATTTTGAGAACCAGGTTGCTCGCGGGGTCTTCACGCGAGAGTCAGACGCTGGCTCGATCGTGCCTGTCGCCTTTCGTTTCTGACGAGCGGATCGACACACCGCGCATCCTGAGCTGCTTTCTCATCCATACGAGCGGAGCGTGCACGATATCGTGCGAGGCCAATATCGATCGGTCGCCGCTCTTCAATGGGCAGATTTCCGGGATTGGGCCCCGTTACGCCGCTATCGCGCTCGACAAAGGTGATCCGATTCCCCGACAAAGAACGCCACCAGTCTTTCTCGAGCCGGGGAGAGGTCTGGACGCCGAGGAACTCGTGAACGGGCTCTCCATGAAAACCTCCCGAAGACGTCCAGCGGGAGATCGTCCGGGCGCTGCCGGGTCTCCAGGAGCAGTTGCTCCGGCCGGGTTATGCAGTCACGACCGGCTTCATCAGCCCTGCGGTGAGCCGGGCGTCATCGGCGGCGATCGATGATTGTTTCTCTTGTCAAATCAACGGAACGTCCGGGTATGAAGAGGCGCGGCTCAAAGGACGTCGTAGCCGAAGCGCATCAACGGTGCGGCGTTGAAGAAGCTGGCCCCAGGTTTGAGCTCGGTCAGAGACGGGGCGTATATCGGCATTCTAGTCGATGACGATCACCAAGGGGTGTCGCAGAACCGTACGCATGTTCGTCCGCGCCGAGCACCGCCTGCTGCTCCGCATCGACAACGCCGATCTTCGGCCACACCGCGCGGAAGCGACGTCGAGGTTGGTGGACGACGAGCGATGGGATCGTTTTGCGCGAGAAGATCGATTTGAGACGAAATCGTAAACAGAGACCTCGACGGTTCGGACGGCCTCCGGCGATCAGTTCCCGCCGATAGTTCATAAACAGCCGGAAGTGCGGCTGGGACCTGCTCGAGCGCCATGACGTTTCGGTCAGTCAGACGCCCGACGATGCGGTGATCGACGTCGCCAGCGTGGAAACCGAGATCAAATATGCGGGAGCAATACGTAGCGTGGCA
>ERZ1370068.7520-contig-6431_pt1 | contig 59696 bp, 69 predicted proteins | sample MGYA00561227_ERZ1370068 | MGnify/ENA primary metagenome ERZ1370068 (study PRJEB38410, sample SAMEA6850437) | metagenome | study: Metagenomic assessment of the ecological functions of the soil: analysis of the soil microbiota associated with the... | reverse complement strand
TGTACTTCGTTCAGTTACGTATTGCAGGACCGCATTCGGGTCGCGATGGTGAACCAGCGCCGCCAGGAAGAGCTCGTGACCCACGCTTCGACAAGGTCAAGGCGGACGCGAAGATCGACGTCCACGAGGACGTCCTCGACAAGCCGGAGGCTTCGGCGCCCACCCTCCCGGCGCGACCGACTGCCAGAGATCACCGGGCACGTGGCGCCAGGGGCGTCGACTCAGCGCTGCGACGACGGCGCCGGCTAGGTGCCGGCTTCGGCGCGGACGGCGGCTCGTGCCGATGCATACCGCCGTGCGATCCCTTGCCGCGGCGTGAGGGTCGGTGCGCGAGGCATCGTGGTCGGCCCAGCGCTCAGTTCGTCCCGTCCTCGGTACCATTGCGTCGCCTGCCACTCGAGGGCGCGGGCGGCGGGCGGGTTCCACGCCAGAAACTCGAAGCGTCACGAACTCTCCCTCCGGAATGCGGCCGCCCCTTCCATTCGACCCGGGCCGCGCCGATCGGAAACGGCTCGTACCGCGCCTTCCCAGCCCGGCTTCGACTCGACGGCGATGACGTCGATGCCGGTCGGCAACCGGAGCTCGACGCGCACCGTCGGCGACGACTTCTCGGTCGGTACCAGCATCGTGTAGCGCTCCCATCCGCCCGCTTCGCTCTGCTTCGGGCACGACGATGACGTGGGCGCTCGCGACGACCGGGGAGGGCGAGCACGACGAGCAGCGACAGAGGACGGCGCGCATGCGCGGGACATGCCACGCGCCTCTGCCCCGTACAGACAAGTCGCACGGCATCGCCCGCACGGACCGCGTTGACCAGCTCGGCGTCGCCATGCATGATCCGACGACGCACGCGCACGCGCGAATGCGATCGCCGTCGTCCGGCGTCTCCGCGACGCCGGTTTCGATGGCGTTGCTCGCCGGCGGCTGCGTGCGCGACGAGCTGCTCGGCCGCACCCCGAAGGACTACGACGTCGCGACCGACGCGCGCCGCCGAGCGCGTGCAGGCGCTCTTCACGCGGCAGCCTGCCCGTCGGCGTGCAGTTCGGCGTCGTCCTGGTCCGCTCGGGAGACGACCGCATCGAGGTCGCGACGTTCCGCCGCGACGGCGTCTACCTCGACTCGCCGTCATCCCGTCGACCGTCGACTTCGGCAACGCCGAGGAGGACGCGCGCCCGCCGCGACTTCACCATCAACGGCATGTTCCTCGATCCGATCGACGACCGCGTGATCGACTACGTCGGCGGCCGCGCCGACCTCGAGCGCCGGCGTCGTCCGCGCGATCGGCGATCCGCCGCGCGCGCCTCGACGAGGACAAGCTCCGCATGCTGCGCGCCGTGCGCTTGCGCGCGCGCCTCGGCTTCGCGATCGAGCCGACGACCTGGAGCGCGATCCGACGCCGAGCGCCGACGATCGACCGCATCGCCTGCGGAGCGCATCGGCGAGGAGATCCGGCTGATCCTGTGCCGAGGGCGCCGCCAAGCGCGGCTTCGAGCTGCTGCACGCGTCCGGACTGCCTCGCCGCGATCACTGCCGGAGCTCGCTCGCGATGGAAGGCGTCGACGCAGACGCCGCTCCATCATCCCGAGGGCGACGTCTGGACGCACACGCTGCTCGTGATCGATCAGCTGCGCGACCCGAGCGAGACGCCTCGCGCTCGGCGCCCTCTTGCACGACGTCGCCAAACCGCGTCTGCGCCGGCCGCAAGACGACGGCCGAGGGCGAGCGCATCACGTTCTACGGCCACCCGAGCGCGGCGCCGAGATGGCGGTCGCGATCTGCCAGCGTCTGAAGCGCGAGCCGCGCGGCGTGGGAGCGCGTCGCCTACCTGGTGCGCAACCACCTGCCGCCTCGTGAGCGCGCCGCTCGATGCGCACGTCGACGCTCACGCGCTTTCTCGCGCGAGGACGGCATCGACGAGCTGCTCGAGCTGGCGCGCATCGACGCGACGGCGTCGAACGGCGATCTGCAGTACTACGATTTCTGCCGCGCCAAACTCGCGAGCTCTCCGCCCAGCAGATGCACCCGCCGCCGCTGGTCACCGGGCGCGACCTGATCGCGATCGGCTTCACTCCGGACCGCGCTTCAGCGAGATCCTCCAGGCGGTCGAGGAGCAGCAGCTCGAAGGCACGCTCGGCGATCGCGATGCGCGCGCTCGCCTGCGGTGCGCTCGCACTACGCGTAACGCCCGGCACCTCCCGACCGCCCAGGGCGGGCGGTTCGACCCGGACGGTGCCTACGTCCGGCGGCGGGTTTGGAGCTCCGCAGGGTTCCAGCGCGCTGGATCCGCCAGACGTTCAACTTGCTTCCCATCCTCACCGCTTCCGAAGGGAACGTCGGCTTCACGATACGCGACACGCGCATCCGATTTTGGAAGGGCTCCGGTTCGAGTAGCTCGCGCCGGCTTACGCACACGTCGCTCGCATGGGCTGTCGCATACTCCTCCGTTTCGGTCGCTGGGGACCCCGAAGAGGCCTGCCGCCTCAATACCGTGCTGCCTAACCAGCACCACCGACCGGTGCCGGCGGCGCTTCGTCGTCGAGCCCGCTACGGACGACGTCGCACAAATTCGCCCGGCTCTCGCCGTGCGCATGACCGACACCGCGGCTCGAGCTCTCGGACTGCAAGCTCGTGCTGACGCACCCGGCAACCGGCAAGATGGGCACGCACGCGGAGCGACTGGGCGTACCGGCTGCCATGCTCCCGACCAACATCGCGCGCGTCGGCAATACGGTCGCGGCCCGATCGGCATCTTGATGGACGAGCTCTACCGCGACGGCAAGATCGTCACGGGCGATCGTCTCTGGTGGTGGCCGCCGAGAGCTCGAGTTGGAGCTACGGCGGCATGCTGGTCACCTGGGATCGCTCACTAGCGCGCCGACTCCGGCACGTTCGGCGCGCGCCGCCAGGCGCGGCGTCTAGAGGTGCGAGAGCACCGTCACGGCGATCGAATTGAGCCGAACCGTGCTCCGGCACGCGTTCGTGGGTGGCATGGCGGACCCCCAGGCCGCTTCGCCAACGAAAGGAGACGGTCTTCGCGCCGTGCCGTCAGGACGAGATTGACGCTCCGCGGCGAGCGCACCGCGCAAACGCCTCGCCGATGCCCGCCGAGAGCCCCCGTCACGACCACCCAGCCGCCATGCGATCCGAGCATGCCCATTGCGGAACCCCCCTGTCCTCCTAACTTTATCCTGAGATCGGGGCTTGCCAAGAACGGAGGCGCGCTCAGGCATGGTGGCGGGACTCGCGCTTCGCTGGAGCGCCCCACCATGCGTCGTGCCGTCGTCTCCCTGCTAATCGCTTTGGTTCTCGGTGCTGCGCGCTGCTGCGCCGGCGCGGCCTTCCACTGCATCACGCCGGCGCTGGTGCAGATTCCGCCGATCGGCGATGAATCCCGGTACGATCCAGCACCCGCACTGGGGCGGCCTCCGCATGTGCTCTTCGACAGCGATGCCGACCTCGCTGGCAACAACGGCAGCACCGGCCGGCAGATCTACCTCTTCGACCTCCAGCTGCGCGACGTGCAGGGCATCTCGCCCTCACCCAGCTCACGACGCGCGCCGCTCGACGACCAGCCAGCGCGCGCCGGCACCGGACGGCGCGCCGTCAAGATCGCCTACGACGCGCATCGGCGGCGCCGGACCGCGGCAGCTCATGTTGTCGATCGCCGCACCGGGGTGCGCACGCCAGCTCACCGGCGGCGCATTCGACAGCAAGCAACGCCTAGTTCGACGACGGCGAGCGCATCGTCGTCTTCGAGTCCGCCGCCGACTTCTTCAACGACCGGCGTCGGCGGCACGCAGATCTGCCGCATCGATCTCCGCCAGGCGTCCTCCTCGGCTGCCCGTTCCCGTGCGCGCAGAGCGGGAACGCCGGCCTGACGCAGCTCACCAACAAGACTGGCAACAACCACAACGCCGTCACCAGCAACGGCGGCAAGACGATCGTCTTCGAGTCCGACGCCGACCTCCTGAACGAGGGCAGAACGAGAACCAGGTCTACCTGCTACGACGGCAAGCACGGCCTCACCTCGCGGGTGACGCCACGGCCCGGGCGCGGCCGCAACCCGACGCTCACCGCGCGACGGCGGCCGGCTCGTCTTCGAGTCCGACGCCAACCTGACCAGCAGCGGCACCGGCGGCACGCAGATCTACTTCCACCGGCGCAACAAGAAGACGACGCAGCAGCTGACGGCCGCGCCGGGCGGCGATTGCACCAGCCCGGCGATCTCCAGCAACGGTCACGCGGTCGCGTTCCTCTCCTCGGACGACTTGCTCGGTCTCGGCAGCACCGGGCCCGAGCTCTACTCGTACGACCTCAAGAAGAACTTCCTGGTGCAGCTGACCAATGCGCCGTCCAACGTGACCTACGCCGGCCTATGCGTCGGGCGTCTTCACGGTCTTCCTCGCCGACGGCGACATCGCGCGGCAACGGCAGCCCGGGCACGCAGCTGCAGCTGGTCAATCTGTTCGCGCTCGGCGATCAGACCGTCCCCTAGCGTTTGCAAGAGGGGGCGAGAGGTCGACGCCCGCGACTTCAGGGACGCCGGTTTCGCTGGGGACGACCGCGACCGTCGTCATCGCCCCCACCGCTTCGCCGACGAGATCCCGGTCGCGGGATCGACGGCCGAGATGATGGCGCTGCCGGTGCCGACCACGTCGACACGGCTCTTGTCGCCCTCGGTGTTCGGCGCGGCGGCGACCGCGGCGTTGCTCGTCCGGTACACGAGATGCTGCGTCAGGTTCCGTGTCGTCCCGCCCGCGTAGTGACCGGTCGCGGTCAGCGCTGCGTCTGGCCGACCGTGCGCGTGAACACGCTCGGCGCGAGGGTGATCCGCGCCGAGCGCGCCGAGGACGGTGAACGTCGCATCGCCGCCGCCCGCGTGCGAGCTGATTCCCGTCTTCGGGTCGGTCACGCTGATCGTGACCGTCCCAGGTGCCACGGCGTCGATGCGGCTCCGATCCCCTTTGGCGTGTCGCGGCCCGCGCGATCGCGGGGTCGCTCGAGCCGTACTCGACCCGCTGCGTGAGGTTGCAGGTCGCGCCGCCGGCATAGTGCCCGGTCGCGGTGAAGTGCTGTCCCTGCCCGACCGGCCGCCGCGCGTCGCCGGCCCGAGGGTGATCCGCTCGCAAGGCGTCCATCCCAGCTTCGGGCTCGGACGCATGCTGGCAGGCGCCCGCCCCGACCCACGCCAGCACCAGCGCAAAGAGAAGCGCGCGCCGCACGCTTCCCCCTGACGTCACATTCAGAAATTCGCCACTACAATTCTGCGGGTCTTTTCACCCTGCCCGCGTTGCTCCTCCTCCGAAGCCAGTCCTGACTATTGGTCGTCAGTCGCGCCTCGGCAGGCGCGAAAATCCTCGCAGCCTTATGCGCCGGATTTCCGGAACGGGACACCTAGAAGCGGCGGCGCGATCCGGTCAAGCCATGTTGCAGATTGCGCTTGCAGCACGGAGCGCAACTGCACCAGAGCCGGAGACACTCCACCCGACGGAGGCAGCATGTCACCTCTCCGCGGTTCCGTTGGCTGCTCGCGCGCGCCTCGCTCTGTCGATCGCCGGAACCGTCCTCGCGCGCAAGTCGAGGTGAGTCGCCCCGGTCACCATTCCGACGAGCTTCCGACCGGTTGGTTTCGGCCGTGCCGGTGACCTTCGACGTCGCCGGAGGCAGGAACGGCAGGGCGCTCGTCGTGTGGACGGAAGCCGAGTACGAGCGGCAACGGACCGCGCCTACCCGCGGACGATCAGTGACTCGGACGTTCGACCGCCGCCAGGCGACCTTCGGCCCCGATCGTCCGCCAAGCGGTCAGGGCCTTAGCCCGTCGCCGCGCTCAGTCAATCGGGCGGCGCCTTTCTTTCCGCGTGGGCGATCGGCCCGGCGTCCACCGACCACGATGCTCTCCGGCAGGGCCCTCGACGCGACGGCGCACCCGCGAGCAGCGTCCGCGCCTCGACGACGATCCGCATGAGTCGTTCGGTGTGCTGTCCCTCGCCGCCGACGGCAGCGACCTGACGCACCACACGCTCGCGTGGGGCACGCGCGGGTTCGGGGTCTCGGCACGCCGGATCGCCCGCGACGGCAGCGCCGGCCTCCAGGTCGAGGTGGAGCCGACCGGGGTGCACCAGACGGTCGGCGTCGCCAGCACGATCGACGGCGGATTCGTCGTCGGGTACGGCGGCCCCGTGAAAGGCGCGCAGCTTCACCGTGACCGGCGTCCCCAGAGCGACGCCTTCGGCTTCACCGACGGCAGCCAGGATCGCGTCCAATCGCTCGCCGCGAGCCCGGTCGCCGACAGAGGTCGCCATGTTGGTCCTCGACTACGATGCGTCGGGCAGTCCCTACCCGCTGTCCCTCCATCTCTTCACGTCCTCCGGCACGGTGCTCGCCCCGCCCGTGCCGATCACGACGGTTCAGCCAACGAGTTCGGCGGCGCCGAGGTCCGGTACGACCGCAACGGCAGCCTCTACCGTCGCGTGGGCGGGGTCAGGAACGCCGCTCCACATCAGGCGTTCCACGCCGACGGGACGGCGGCCGGACCGGTCTACGACACCCCGGCCGTCACCGGCGCGCTCTTCGCGTCGGCGGCGCCTCTCAACGGCGACTTCGTGAACGTCTGGCGCCTCGGCGAGACCATCGCCTACGACGTGGTGTCGCTCTGCGCCGGGTCGTCCACCTGCGGCGACGGCACGCTCGACACCTTCTGCGAGGACCTGCGACGCCGGCGCCGGCAACAGCGACACGACTCCGGACGCCTGCCGGAGCAATTGCGAGCTCGCCCACTGCGGCGACGGCACCGTCGACGGCGGCGAGAACTGCGACGACGGCAACGTCGAACGACTGCGACGGCTGCAGCGCCGATGTGCGTGACCGAGACGGGCTCGGCTGCGGGGACGGCATCCCCTTCCCGGCGTGCGGCGAGGCTTGCGACGACGGCAACGCGATCGACGGCGACGGCTGCTGTACGACTTGCGTCCTCGAACGCGGCCCCGGCGGCGGCTCCGCCAAGACCGAGTGCTTCAGCGAATGGTCGATCGACAACCCGGCGAACGAGCCGCGCTTCGGCAAGACGGGCGGGATCAGCGACACACCAGGCATGCACCGACGACGACCCCGCTGCGACTTCGACGGCGGCGTCCCGGGACGCTGCACCTTCCACGTCCGCGTGTGCGCGAGCAACAGCGAGCTCGACGGCCCGCACTCCCGCCACACGCCTCGCCAGCTGTGGAGGTCCGTACCCCGTCCGTGAACCGGGCCGCGACGCGCGCCGGCGGCGGCGGCCGTCCGCGATGCATTCCGAGCGTCGTCCCGGAAGCATCGTCGGCACCTCGCAGACCGACGTCTGCAGCCCCTTCGCGGACATCCGGTGCCGCTCCGCGGCTCGCCGGGCGCGCCTACGCGAAGGGACGCGTCACCGTGAAGACGAGCGCGACGCTCTACGACGGCCGGACCGACGCCGACAAACTACGCCTAGAATGCCGCCCCTGAGACAGACGAGGACGCCGACTAGCCGGCGTGATGCGATTCCCGGGCCTACTCGTCCTGCGACGGCTACCATCGGGAAACGCGCGCGGCGGAGGGTCGCCCGCGGGTCCTCCGGAGCCGGAGCGCTGCGATCGGCGCGTCGCGTGCGACCGCCGCTCATGGATCGATCGGCGCGTCGCAGCGGCGCATGGCACTCACTGGGTGACCGACTCGGCACGGACGAACTTGCGGTGAGCGCTCCTGACCGAGATCGGACCCGCGGGCGACCCCTCCGCCGCGCGCCCGTACCGCCGCAACTCGGAAGACGCGCTGCTCGCGCGTCAGACCACGTCGGTCGCGTCTTCCGATCTACCGCCGCCGAGAGGCGGACGGTGGAGGGGTCGGCGGCGGGTCCGATCTCGGTCAGGAGCGCAACCCGCAAGTCGTGCGCGATGCGCCGACCGCCTCGAGGAGTGCCATGCGCGCCCTCGACGCGCCGATCGCGCAATGAGCCGCCGTTCGCCCGCCGATGCGCCGTACGCGCGCTCCGGCTCCGTAGGACCCGCCGACGACCCCTCCACCGTCCGCGTTTCCCGATGGTAGCCGTCGCAGAAGGCGGCGCTACGGTGTCTCGGGCTCCAACGCCGATCTCGAGTCTTGGGTCAGCCTTGACTAGGAACGCTGACCCGCCTGCCGCGACGGTGGCGGCGCCACGGTCGCCACCTTGGCGGCTTCCTCCTCGGGTGCTTCACGAACATCTGCTGCGCGGCGTTCACCATGGCACCCGACGAACTCGCCCGCGTTGTCGCGGGTCCACTACAACGACGCGCGCCGGTTGACCGACGAGCCGTGCAAGTGGGGGCGACGTGCCGGGCCCAGAGCTCGTACGAGCGCTGCGTCTCGAGCCATTCGGCCCAGTTGTGGGCGAGCTGGAGGAAAGCACCCGAAACGCCTCCGCTCTGGACCTGCAGGCGTTCGAGCAGCGCGATCGCGTCCTCCGGCGTCCCGATCACAGCCCAGCCCGGTCTCGACAAGCGCGTGCGCCGGATCGTCGGCCTGGAAGGCGTCGCCGACCGCGGCGGGATTGAAGAGCGCGAAGTACTCGATCCAGCGCTCGCAAGCCGAACTCGACGTTCTTGAACGCCTGCTCGCGGGTCTCGGCGAGGTGCACCGGGCCGACCAGGCGCAGGCGGCTGCGATCCATCGTGGCACCGCGCGCTGCCGCCATGTCGCTCGCGATCTGCCAGTTGGTGCCGAGCACGTCGTAGCCGGCGCGCGGTCGTCGCGGCGACGCAGAGCATGCCGAGACCGTACTTGCCGGCGAGCCGGCCGCCCGACGGCGTGATCGTGCTCGCGACGCACGCACCTCGGGATGGGGCTTGGTGTAGGGCAGCAGGTGCAGCGCGCGCGTTCTGCAGCGTTGAACCACTCGGTCTTCGTCGGTCACGACCTCGCCGCGGAAGAGGCGGAGGATCACGTCGAGCGACTCGGCCATGCGGTCGCGCTGCTTGGTCGACCGGGTCGATGCCCAGCATGAACGCGTCCGACGGCAGAGGCCCGGCCCGGCGCCGAACATCACCCGTCCGCGCGTCATGTGGTCGAGCTGGATGATGCGGTTCGCGACCATCAGCGGGTGGTGGTACGGCAGCGACACGACGCCGGTGCCGAGCCGGATGCGCTTGGTGCGCTCCGCCGCCGCGGCGATGAAGAGCTCGGGCGAGGCGATGATCTCGAAGCCGGCCGAGTGGTGCTCGCCGATCCAGGCCTCCTCGTAGCCGAGGCGATCGAGGTGCTCGATCAACGCCAGGTCGCGGTGGATGGCCTCGGTCGGGTCCTCTTCCAGGGGATGGAAGGGCGCGAGGAAGATGCCGTTGCGCAGGTCGGACATGCCGCTTCAATACCTATCGCGGAGCTGTTGGGAAACCGTGTTCTTCTTTTGGTCATGCTCCTCTAACCGACTCCGCCGCCGGCGAGCTAAGCTCGAAGGCGCCGGCGACGAGCGCGCCGCGCTGCGCGGACAGCCGCTGCCCTTGCTCGCACTGCGACGTCACGATACCCGAGCGGGCACGGAGGGAGAACGACTCATGGCTCGTGCGAAGACCAAGAAGGCGGCCGCGAAGGCTGGACGGAAGCAGACCACGAAACGGGTGAGCGCTGAAGCGCAAGGCGGCGCCGAACGCGAAGCGCAAGATGCAAAAGAAGGCAGTGACCCGCGCCAAGCCGGCCGCCCAGAAGGCCGCCGATCCGAACGCGGCGATGCGCGCGTCGCCAAGCGCATCGTCGACGTGTCGCTCGGGCACGACGACGAGGCGATCCTCGCGCTCTACGCCCCCGACATCGAGTCGAGCGAGGCGGGACAGCCGCCTGCGGTCGGATCGACGCGCTCCGCGGCAAGTTCGCCGGCTGGCGCAACATGACGACCGACAACGTCTTCGAGCCGCGGCGGGTCGCTCGTCGACGGCAACGTCGTCGTGATCGAATGGCTCGGGCACGTGACGCTCGCCGCCACGGGCCGACAGGTCGACCTGCACGAGGTCGCCGTGCACGAGATCAAGAACGGCAAGATCGCGCGCGAGGCGTTCTTCTACAATCCCGCGGCGCTCGCCGGATGACGCTGACGCGCACCGCGACTCTCGCCGTCAACGACGCCACCTACGTCGCGTGGAACGCCCACGATCCCGACGCGGTGGCGGCGGTGTTCGCCGAGGACGCGGTGCTGCGCGAGGCAGGACGGCCGGACGAGGTCCGCGGGCGGGCGGCGATCCGTGAGCGTGCCGCCATGTTGCTGCGCGGCTTCTCCGACTTCCGCCTCGAGCGCCTGACGCTCGTGATCGACGGGGACGCGCACGCCGACCGCTGGGTGATGACCGGCACCCACGACGGCGAGCTCTACGGCATCGCGCCGACGGGCCGGCCGCGTGCGGATCGAGGGCGCCACGTTCACCCGCATCGGCTCCGACGGCTTGGTCGTCGAGGACGTGCACTTCACCGACACGGCGGGGTTGCTGGCGCAGCTCGGCCTCGCATGATCCGCGTCGTCGCGCTGGCGATCGGCCTCGGGCTCCGGGCTCGCCGCCGCGACGGCACGAGGCCGAGCCGCCGTATCAGGCAGCTCGCGCGAGAGCGTCGTCGGCGCGGGCCAAGGCGTGCTCGTGGTCGCGGAGGACGGCACGGTCACTCGCGTCGGAGGCGGCGGAACGCGCCGTGCATCCCGCGTCCGTCACCAAGATCGCGAGCGCGTTGGCGCTGCTCACGCGGCTCGGACCCGAGCACCGCTTCACGACGCGTCTCGTCGCCGGGGCCCGGTCGACGCCGGCGTCGTGCACGGCGATCTCGTCGTCGAGGCGTCCGGCGATCCGTTCCTCGTCGACGAGGGTGCCTCTCTGATCTTGCGCCGGCTGCACGCGCTCGGCGCTCCACGCCGTCGACGGCCGCCTCGCCGTCCGCGGCCCGCTCCTCTTCGACTGGCAGCGCGATCCCGAGGGCAAAGCGCCTCACCCGCGCCCTCACCGGCAAGATCGGCGCGTGGCCGACCGCACCGGGCTGGCCACCGCTCCGCGACGCCGCGCTCACCTTCCGCGCCCGGGCGAGCGCGAAGTCACGACCCGGCCGACCAGCCACTCGTCGTCATCGCTCGCCGCCGCTGCTCGCGATCCTGAAGGCGCTGGACGGCTACTCGAACAACGTCTTCCACCTCGCCTCGGACGTCATCGGCGGTCCGGCGGCGGTCGAGGCGGCGGCGCGGACCGCCGGTGCCGGCGGCGCTCCGCGGTGAGATCACCATCGCAGAATGCTGCCGGTGGCGGCACCGAGAACCGCATCAGCCCGCGCGCTGCGGTCGCGCTGCTCACGGCGCGCTCCGCCAGCGAGCTCGGTCGGCTCGGCCACGCGATCTGACCGCGGTGCTGCCGGTCTCGGGCATCGATCCGGGACGTTGCACGAAGCGCCTGCTCGCCGCCCCCGCCGGGCGCGGCATCGTCGTCGGCAAGACCGGCACCTTCGGCTCCGAAGGGGCGTCGGCGCTTGCGGGTGCGCTCCGTACCGCAGCAGTTCGGCATCGTCACGTTCGCGGTCCTGAATCACGGCGTCGCCGTGCCCGAAGCGCGCCGGCGCCAGGACGCGTTCGTCGGCAAGCTCGCGGCCGCGCTCGGCGCCGAGCCCTGGCCGTACGCGACCGCCGCCGCCCCGCGTTCGACCAGGCCCTGGTCGAGTGAGCCCGGAAGGCCTCGCAGACCGCCGCAAAATCCTGGTCTCGCGCCTGACGCCTGGGCTATAGCCCAGGCAGAGCTCCGGTCGCACGGCCGTACGGAAAGGGCTCCTCGCCGACCATGCCGATCCCGCAACCAGGGGCCACCGATCCGCGCCGACCGTCGCGCCGTCCGTTCGTCGGGCGGCGGAGCGAGCTCGACGTGCCTGCGGAGTCATCTCGGCCGGGCGGCGCTCGTCGCCGTGACGGGCGACCCGGGCATCGGCAAGACCCGGCTCGCCGAGGAGTTCGCGGCCGAGGCCGAGGCGAGCAGGTGCCGTCGTCCACTGGGGGCGCTGCTGGGAAGGTGACGGCGCGCCCGCGTTCTGGCCCTGGATCCAGATCCTGCGCGAGCTCGCGCGTGGGCGCGGCGCCCGCCGCCGATCGACAGATCCAGCAGCGCGCTCGCGGACCTCGAAGGTCGTCTCCACGAAACGCTCGAGCCACCCGGGCTCGATCCGGCGCCCTCGCGCTTCCAGCTCTTCGACGCGGTGACGACGCTGCTCGTCGCCGTCGCCGGCACGCGTCCGCTCGTCCTCGTCCTCGAGGACCTGCATTGGGCCGACCGGCCGTCGCGTCGTCCTGTTGCAGTTTCTGGTGCGTCACGCGCGGACGGCACCGCTCCTGCGTGCTCGCCACCGTATCGCGACGTCGAGGTCCGGCCGGACGCACGCGCTCGCGGCACCGCTCGCCGAGCTGCTGCGTCACGGCGAGCCGATGCCGCTCGGCGGGCTCGCGGCGACCGACGTCGAGCGCTACGTCGCCGCGACGCTCGGCGACGACCGAGCGCGCACTCTCGCGCCCGCGTCTCCATCGCGAGACCGAGGGCGCATCCGTTTTTCCTGGTCGAGATGGTGCGTCTCCTCGAGGCGAGCACGGCCGCGGCCCTCGCCGGCATCCCCGACGGCATCCGCGAGCTGATCGCACGCCGCGTACGGCAACGATCGGCCGCCTGCCACGAGGTCCTGCGGGTCGCCGCCGTCGATCGGTCGCGACTTCGCGCTGCCCCTCCTGCGGCGCCTGCCGATCCTCGCGGACCGCGACGTCGTCGCGCTGCTCGACGAGGCGCTCGACGGCCGCTTGATCGTCGCCGACGAGCGACGAGCCGGACGCTACCGCTTCGGTCACGCCCTGGTGCGCGAGGCGCTCTACGCCGACCTGGCGCTCGCCGAGCGGATCGTGCTCGCATCGGCAGATCGGCGAAGCGATCGAGGCCGGGCGCCGGGAACGACGTCGATGCGCACGCGGCCGAGCTGGCGCATCATTTTCGCGAAGCGGCGGCCGACGGCGACCGGCGAGCGGGCGATCCACTACGGCGCTCCGCGCCGCCGAGCGCGCGACGCAGGCGCTGGCGCACGAGGAGGCGGTCGCCCACTACGAGCGCACGCTCCAGCTGCTGGAGCGCCAGACGCCGATCGACGAGGCCCGCCGCTGTCCGTCACTGATCGCGCTCGGCTTGGCCCAGGTGCGCGCCGGCGATCCGCCGGCCGCCGAGGCGACCTTCGACGCGCGCCGCGACGGTGGCGCGCGAGGTCGGACTGCCGGAAGAGCTCGCGCGCGCCGCGCTCGGGATCGGCGAGATCGTGCGCCGGAACGACCGCCTCGTACCGGTGCTCGAGGAGGCGCTCGCGGCCGCTCGACGGCGGCGACAGCGTGCTGCGGGCCCGGCTCCTCTCCCGGCTCGCCGTCGCGCTCTACTGGGCGCAGTCCGAGACGCGCAAACGCGCGCTCAGCGACGCCGCCGTCGCGATGGCGCGCCGGCTCGGCTACGTCCCGACGCTCGCCTACGCGCTCAGCAGCCGCAGTCGCCGCGCATCTCCGGACCCGACGACGTCGAGGAGCGCCTCGCCGCGTCGCAGGAGATGGTCGCCCTCGCCGACCAGTGCGACCACCGCGAGCTCGCGATGATCGGCCACGGCTGGACGATCGCCGACACGCTGTCGCTCGGCGACGTGCACCGTGCGCGCGCCGCGATCACCGCGTTCACCCGCCTCGCCGACGAAGTCGCGCCATCCGTATTTCGCTTGGTGGCTCGCCGCCATCCGGACGATGCAGGCCATCCTCGAAGGACGACCTCGCGGAGGCCGAGACGCTGGCCCAGGAGTGCTTCGCGCGCGGCCGGCGCGCGGTCGAGATCGACGCGACCCACGTCTTCGCCGGCCACTTCTACGTGCTGTGCATGGAGGGCCTGCGCTACGACGAGCTCGAGCCGCTGATGCACGGCGTGGTCACGCAGTTCGCGGAGATTCCGAGCGGCCGCGCCGGTCTCGCCCTGCTGCACGCCGACCGCGGCCGCATGGCCGAGGCCGGCGGCCGAGCTCGACGCATCGGCGCCGGACTGCTTCGCGATCCTGCCGCGCAATCCCGGAGTGGCTGACCACGATGGCGGCGCTCGCGCAGACCTCGGTCGCCATCCCGGCGCGCCGCACGCCGCGACCCTGTCACGAGCTGCTCGCACCCGTATCGCCACCGCGTCGTCGTCGCCGGGATGGGCGTGCTCGTCGCGGGCTCCGGTCGCCCACTTCCTCGGGACGCTCGCGACCCGCGCTCGGACGGTTCGACGAGGCCGAGGCCTGCCTCACGGAGGCCTCTCGCCGTCCACGAGCGACTCGGGGCCCTGCCGCTCCGCGCCTACACCCAGCACGCATGCCTACGCGGTCCTCGCCCTGCACCGCGCCGGGCGCCGGGCGACGAGACCGTTGGCGGCGCGACTCGTCGCCGAGGCGCGCGCGTACGCCGAGAGCCACGGCAGCGCGACGCGCTGGCGCGGAAGCCGCCGCCTCTCACCGCGCCGGCGGTCCATCCGCGGATGCCGCTCCGACGCGACGCCGCCCGGGCCCGCGCGCCACGGCCGTCCTTCGCAAGGAGGGCGACTACTGGCGCGCTCGGCTGGGAGCAGGCGGGGTTTCGCCTCCGCGATCGCGTCGGACTCCACTACCTCGCCGCGCTGATCGCCAATCCCGCGCGCGAGATCCTCGCCGTCGACCTCGTCCGCGACGACGGGCGGACGGCGGGGCGCGCGCGATCGCGACCACCAACGGCGGGACCGAGCTCGCGGCGGACCTCGGTCGACGGTCGGCTCCTCGCGAGCGCCGAGGCCACCGCTCGACCGTCCAGGCCGAGCTCGCCTCACCGCGCCCGTTTGCAGGAGCTCCGCAGCGTGCTCGAGGACGCGCGCCGCCAAAACGACCTCCGACGGCGGATCGCCGCGGCCGAGGGCGAGACCGACGCGCTCACCGCACGAGATCGCGCGCAGCCCCGGCTCCAGAGCCGCGGCGCGACAGACCGCTCGCCGATCGAGCGCGCCCGGGTGAGCGCGACGCGCGCCATCCGAGTCGCGATCCGGCTGATCCAGGAGAACGACCGCGCGCCTCGGCCGCCACCTCGACGGTCACCATCAAGACCGGGACGTTCTGCTCCTACGTACCCGATCCGGAGCTGGCCGTGGCCTGGCAGCTCTGAGCGACGGTAGAAGATGGTCGGGCAGGCCAAGATCACCGTCGCGGCGACGTGCACGGGCACACCCCAATTGCACCTGCGGCTACACGGGGACCGATCGCCAGCCCGAACGCGCCCTGACCCGCGGCGCTCACTCGAGCGCCGACGACGTGCTCCGCGATCGCGAGACACGCCGTCAGGCCGGGACTCTCGATGCCGAAGAGCTGCACGAGCCCGGCGATCGCCGTGCTCCGCCGGTCCCTCGATGACGAAGTCCCGCACCGGCTCGCCGGGCGCATGGAGACGCGGACGGATGCCGGCGTAGCCCGGCTGCAGCGCACCGTCCGGGAGGTCCGGCCAGTAGCGTGCGGATCGCCGCGTAGAAGGCGAGGCGCGCTCCGGGTCGACGGCGTAGTCACGACGTCGACCGGCTCGGCGTCCGGCCCGAACTTCAGCTGTCCGCCGAGGTCGATCGTCGCATGGATCGAGTGACCACCGCGTTGCGGTGGATAGATCGGCCAGGAGAACGGCGAGCGCCCGCGGAGCGTGAAGTAGCTCCCTTTGACGAGATGTCTGCCGCGGGATTCGCGCGCCGGATCGTAAGGGTCGATCCGGCGAGACGGCTCAGGGCGCTCGAGCCCGGCGGCGTTGACGAGCCGCCGGCACGACACCGCGGTCGCCGCGCCGCCGCCCGTCACGACGCGAAAGCCGCCGGCATCCGCGGCGACCGGCGACGACGGCGCAGCGTACGGTAATGCGACGACCGCGCCGTGGGACTCCGCATCGGCGAGCAGCGACCGCATCAGCGCGTGCGGATGTCGACGATCGCGGTCGCCGGCGACAAGCGCCGCCGACACAGCGCAGCTCGGGCCCGAGCGCGCGTACGTCCGGCGCCGAGAGCGTCACCAGCGCCTCGTCCCCGACGAGCCCGTTGCGCCTCGGCGCGGGCGCGGTACGTCGCGAGGAGCGCCGCTTCGCCGCGTCGGTCGCGACCAAGAGCTTGCCGCACCGCCGATGCGGAATCACGCTCGACCGCAGTAGCGAAGCGCGCGCGCCGACCGGCGACGCAAAGCCGCGACTTCAGCATGCCCGGTGCGTGGAAGATGCCGGCATGCAGCACCTCGCTGCTGCGCGCGCCGACGTGCCGGTGCCGAACCGTTCCCGCCGCCTCGAGGATCAGGACGTCGCGCCCGGCGAGCGCCTCGGCGCGCGCGATCGCGCAGCCCGACGACGCCGGCGCCGACGACGATGGTGTCGACGCCGGCCATCGCAGCGACCCTACGCGATCGCGCTTGCCTTCGCGGAGCGCGCGCCAGCTCGGCCGGCGAGAAGCCCCAGTCGGCGAGCGCCTCGTCGGTGTGCTGCCCGGGATGCGCGGGCGGGCGCTGGATCGCGCCCGGCGTCCGGCTGAAGCGCGGCGCCGGCGCGGGCTGCACGACGCCCTTCACCTCGGTGAACGTGCCGCGCGCCTTGTTGTGCGGGTGCGTGCGGCGCCTCGGTCATGCTGCAGCACCGGCGCGAAGCAGACGTCGGTGTTCTCCATGATCGCGCACCACTCGTCGCGCGTCTTGGTGCGGAAGATCGCCGCGACCTTCTCCTTCAGCGCCGGCCACTGCTCGCGGTCGAACTGCGCCGGCAACGACTCACCGGCGAGGCCGGTGTGCTTCAGCAGCAGGTGATAGAACTGCGGCTCGATCGAGCCGATCGAGACGTACTTGCCGTCCTTGGTCTCGTAGACGTCGTAGAAGTGCGCGCCGGTGTCGAGCATGTTGACGCCGCGCTCGTCGCTTCCAGAGCCGATGTGCTTGAGGCCGTAGAAGATCGTCATGAGCGCCGCCGAGCCGTCGGTCATGGCGGCGTCGACGACCTGCCCCTTGCCGGACGCCCGCGTTCGACGAGCGCCGCGAGCACGCCCATGATCGAGGAACATCGTGCCGCCGCCGAAGTCGCCGACCAGGTTGAGCGGCGGCACCGGCGCCTCGCCGGCGCCGGCCGATCGCGTGCAGCGCGCCGCTGAGCGAGATGTAGTTGATGTCGTGCCCGGCCGACGTCGGCGAGCGGACCCTCCTGGCCCCAGCCGGTCATGCGGCCGTAGACGAGGCGCGGGTTCCGCGCGAGGCAGACGTCGGGGCCGAGCCCGAGCCGCTCCATCACGCCCGGCCGGAAGCCCTCGATCAGCACGTCGGCCTGCTCGACCAGCCGGAGCACGGTCTCGACGCCGTCCGGCTGCTTCAGGTCGACGCCGACGCTCCGCCGGCCGCGATTCAGGAGGTCGAGCGGCGGCGACTCAGGATCGCCGCCGCTCGACGTTCTGGGCGCGGTCGACGCGGATGACGTCGGCGCCGAGGTCGGAGAGCAGCATGGCCGCGAACGGCCCGGGGCCGATGCCCGCGAGCTCGACGATCTTGATGCCGGTTAGGGGTCCTTGGGCGTTGGGCATGGCGGGCGCGTCTCCTTTGCGATCGGCGGCGGCCGAGCTGGCAGCCGTCGATGGCTAGCAGGCGCGCGCCGCCGCCTCAACCGCGTCACTCACCAGCGCATCGTGGGCCGTTTCCTCGCGTGACCACGCGCGATCGGTGACCGGGCTCGGATGCGGCAGTAGCGTCGACAGTGGTTGCCAGCCCGCGACCGTCGCGCGCCGCCGCGCGCTTCCGGCAGCGGTCGATCTCGCGCTCTTCCGCCGCATGGCGGATTTCGCGACCGAAGGGCTCTATCTCGTCGATCGCACCGGGCGCTTCCTCTACGTGAACGCGCAGGCGCTCGCTCAGATGGGCGGGTATTCGATGGAGGAGCTGCTGTCGCTCACCGGTGTGCGACATCTGCCCCGACCTCACCCCGGAAGCCTTCGCCGCCAACGTCGAGGCGACCGCCCACGGACCGATGCCGCGCGTCGAGTCGCGGACCCGGCGCAAGGACGGCTCGTGCTTCCTCGCCGAGGTGAGCACGGCCCGCCTCGAGGCCGACGGCGAGATCTACCTGTTCGGGGTCGCGCGCGACGTCACCGAGCGGAAGGCGACCGAGACGGCGCGGAAGCGCCTGGCGGCGCAGCTGCTCGCGACGATCGAGGGCGAGCGCCAACGCGTCGCGCGCGAGCTCCACGACGACGTCGGTCAGGCGCTGGCGACGGTCGGGATTCTGCTCGACACGCTGGAGCTCAGGCCCCGGCACCGTGCCGGCGACGGTGAAGCCGACGTTCACGGCGACCCGCGAGACGATTCGGCAGATCACCGAGTCGCTGGCCCGCATCGTGCGCGAAGTATCATCCCGCCGAGCTCCTCGGGCTCGGGCTCGCCGACACGCTCCGCGCACGTCCGCCAGTTCGCCGAGCGGCATCGGTCTGGCAATGGCGGTGCGCCACGCGAGCCGGTGGAAGGATTGCTCACCCCTGATCAGGAGCTGCACGTCTACCGCGATCGTCCAGGAGGCGCTCGCGCAACGCCGCGCGCCATGCCGACGCCGCCTCGGTCGACGCTCGCGATCACCCTGACCACGGAGCACCTCCTCGTGAGCGTCCGCGACGACGGCGCCGGCTTCGATCCGGCCGCGCCGGCGAGCAGGGATCGGCCTCGCGACGATGCGCGAGCGGCGCCATGCTGCTGCGCGGGCACGGTCGACGATCACGAGCACGCCGCGCCGGGGCACGACCGTCGCGCTCACCGTGCCGCTGGCGCCGGAGCCGCGCTACGACACCGACTGGTCGTGGCGGACCGCGGCGAGGTTCCGACGGCCCGCCACCGCCGAGCCGTCGATCACGCCCCCGCTGCCGGCGGCGCTCGACCTCGACCTCTTCCGCAAGATGGCCGACATGTCGAGCGAGGCCTTCGAGCTCGTCGATCGCGACGGCCGCTTTCTCTACGTGAACGACTGCGCCTGCGCCTTCACGGGCTACCGTCGCGACGAGCTGCTGCGCATGACCGTCTCCGACCTGAATCCCGATTTCCCGCCGCCGATCTGGCGCGAATGGGCGAGCGCCGTGCACGGGTCCGCAGCCCCCTTCGCGACGCGTCAACCGCCGGCGCGACGGCAAGCTGATCCCGGTCGAGGTGAGCGCCACGCCGATCGACTCGCAGGGCGCGACGCTACTACTTCGCCGTCGTCCGCGAGATCAGCGACCGGGCGGAGGCGGAGGCCGCAGAAGGGCTTCACGCGCCGGCTGCTGCATACGCCTCGACGCCGAGCGGCGCCGTGTCGCCCGCGAGCTCCACGACGAGGTCGGGCAGGCGATCGCCGCCGTCGGCGTCTTGCTCCACACGCTCGCCGCCACCCCGCAGCGCGGCACGCAGCCCGAGCTCGCCGCGACGCATGCCACCATTCGTCAGATCACCGAGTCGGTCGCCCGCATCGTCCGTGACTATCATCCGGCCGAGCTCCTCGGGCTCGGCCTCCAGGAGACGCTGCGTACGCACGCGCGCCAGTTCACGCAACGTCACGGCCTCGCGCTTCCGCCTCTCGACGGCCGCCGTCGACGATCTGCCTCTCCGACGAGCAGGCGTTGCACCTCTATCGCATCGTCAGGAAGCGCTCGCCAACGTCGCCCGTCACGGCCATGCCCGCAGCAGTCGGCGTGCGTCTCGCCCGCCACGGGACGCGGGTCACGGCGACCGTCAGCGACGACGGCGTCGGCTTCGATCCGGCCGCCGTCGCGCCGGCGGCCTCAGGCTCGTGACCATGCGGGAGCGCGCCGAGCTGGTCGGCGGTACGCTCAGTGTTCGGTCGAAGCACGCCCAAGGCACCGAAATCCGCATCACGATCGCAGGTTGCTGAAAAAGGGCGATCTGCTTCGTTGCTCGGTCGCTCACTTGTGCGGCGTAGCTCCGCTACGCCTCCGCGTTCGCTCCCTCGCGCCTCGCATCTCGACCCTTTTGAGCAACCTGCCGCGGGCTGTCTTCGTGCGCGGTGGGCGTCGCTTCGCTCGCCCTTCCATTCGTGGAAAACCGACTGCGACTGCTATGGCGTCGGCTCGGTGAGTAATCCTCGTTGCGTGACCTCGGCACGCCGTTGGCGCTGTGTTGTCCCGCCGCTACGTCATGCTCGATCGCGCCCTTCTTTGTCGACGGATTGTCGCCCTTGCTGCCCTTCGTTCGGCTGCTCGCGGCGGGGGGCGTGTGGGCGGTTGCACCATTGTGACCAATACGATCGGCATTGGTTAATGGGGGCGCGTAGTTTGGCGAAATGCTCGCTGCGTGGAAGCGGCGATCGCGGCTAACGTGGCGCCTGACGCCGACACGATCGTCATTCCGCCGGCACGTGACGTCCTCGGCGGCCGGTGAGACCGGCGGAGAGAGCGGGCACCTGACCTGCGCGGGGCCGGTCACCATCACCGGCGCCGTGGCGCGGCGGTGACGATCATCGCGACGGGGGCGGCGTCGACCGCATCTTCGACATCCTCGAGTCCGCGACCGTCTCGATCGACGTGACGCCTGAACGGCCACGTCCCGGCCGGCGACACCCAGGGCGGCGCGATCCTGTGGAACGAGGCGGGGACCGGAAAGACGCCCTGCTCGCGCTCGACGGCGTGGTCGTCACGCACAACGACGCGGGTAGCATCGACGGCGGGGCGGCATCCGATCGCGCAGGACGAGCCGACGTCGTCGCGCTCGTGACCATCACTGAACAGCACGATCAGCATAACACCATGGAGGACGGCGACGGCGGCGGCTCCTCGCACCCCAAGCTGCGGAAGCTGACCGTGATGATCAGCGGCAGCACGATCACCGGAACAGCGCCGCCGAGGACCTGAACGCCCGGGTTGAACGGCGAAGGGGCGCAGATTTACCACTGTTGCACGACACCAAATTTCACGGTCTGCCGACAGCACGATCAAGACAACGACGGGCCGACCCAGGGCGGCGGCATCTACACGTGCTGCGGCCTCGGCTTCAACACGCAACTCGTTCGAGCGCACGACCGTGAGCGGGAACCGCGCGCTCGACCGGGGACGTCGCAGGGCAACGGCGGCGGTATCGAAGGCGAGGTGGCGCTGTGACCTCATCAACAGCACGCTCAGCGGTGCAACCACGCGCGCCGCGACGGCGGCGCCGTGGACAACGAGGACGTGCTGGTGATGCAGAACGTCACCATCGCCGACAACGAGGCCGGACGGGCGGCGGTCTCTACCATCACAGCTTCATCGACGACGGCCCGCTGACGACGCTCGGGAACGTGCTCTTCGCCAACGTCGAAACGCCGGCGACGCCCGCCAACCGTGCGCGGCCGCCGCCGGAAGCGATCCGTTGAGCTCGCAAGGCGGCAACCTTGAGCAGTGACGCCACCTGCCCGCTCAAGCTGACGGGCGACCAGGTCGATGTGGATCCGATGCTGGGACCGCTCACGAACAACGGCGGTTCGACGCCGACGCGCGCCCGCGCCGACGAGCTTCCGGCGGTCGACGCCGGCAACGCCGCGATCTGCCCGGCGCTCGACCAGCGGGGTTTCGGGCGTCTGGCCGATGGCGACGACGACGGCAACGCGAGCTGCGACGTCGGCGCGTTCGGCGCGGGCGACCGTCGAGGATTGTGACAACGGCGTCGACGATAACGGCAGCCTGTCTCGTCGATTGCAACGATCGCGACTGCGCGGGCCAGCCGACCTGCGAAGAGCACTGCGACAACTGCATCGACGACGGCGACGGCGCGATCGATCGCGACGACGGCGACTGCGCGCCCCGCGCCGACGGGGCCGGAGCCGGCACCGCCGATCCCGCCGAGCGCGGGAAGCCGATCGCGAAATGCGCCGTCACCATGCAGAAGGCCGGAGCCAAGGTCGTCGGCACGCGTCGGAAGGCGCTTCAGACATGCCTCGCGCGCCTCGGTCGCGTGCGTCCAGAAGGCGACCCGGCGATGCCGGCCTGTCTCGCGAAGGCGGGCGCCGCCCTGCCAGACGAGCGTCGCGAAGCTCGCCACCATCGGTGACAAGGCGCGCGCCGCGATCACCAAGACTGCGATCTGCTCGCGAGCGACGAGCTCCTGACCGCGAGCGGGCTCCGGAAGCGGCGCCGAAGCCGATCTCTGCCGCGACCTCGGGGTCGCGAGCCTCGCTGGCGCCGACGATGTCGGGCGCTGTCTCGTCGCCCAGCACGCCTGCGGCGTCGGACCGCCTGGTCGCGTTCGAGACGCCACGCGCGCCGGGCTCCTGACGCTCGCCGGGCTCGCCCCCGCGACCGTGCTCCCGTGCGCCCTCCGTCGCCCATGGGCACCGGCGCCGGGCTCGGCGCGCGCGGCAAGGTCGTCGACGCGTGCCAGCGCGCCATCCAGAAGGCCGACGCCAAGCTCGCGGGCGGCACGACGGCGGCGCTCCGCCGCTGCGCCACCCAGGTGCTCGCCTGCCGGCAACAGAAGCCGGGCGACCCCACGTGCCTCGCGAAGGCCCAGGTCGCGTGCCCGAAGCTCCGCGCCGGGATCACGCGCCTCGAGGCCAAGCTCGCGACGACGATCGCCAAGAAGTGCGACGCCCCGCTGCTCGCGAACGCCGAGCTCCTGGGAGCGGCCGGCGCCGGCTTCCAGTCGGAGGCCGGGTACTGCAAGGCGCTCGGCGTCCCGAGCCTCGCGTCGACCGGCGCGCTCACCGACTGTCTCACCCGTCACGAGCAGTGCCGGGCGCGGCAGCTCGTCGAGCGCGAGCTGCCACGCCTCGACGAGCTGCTCGCGACCGGCGGCGTCGTCTTCCCTGAAACGCGAACGGCGCCGCGGTCACGAGGACCGCGACGCCGCCGCGAACGGGTTTCAGCCAACGACCGTCAGTCGTTCTTGTCCTTGTACTGCGCGGCGTCGTTCTTGATCGCCGGAGCGGTGTGGCTCGTCTCCCAGCACACGCCGTTGCTGTTGTGGATCTGCACCACGACCGGCTGTGCGAGGCGGCAACGTCGGCATGTCGATGTAGGTCGCCCTTCGCTTTCACCTGGATCTGCGCCTTCCCGGCGACGGTACCTCTGCTTGAGCTTCACGGCCGTCACGCCCTCGGGGGTGGCGTCCTTGTCCTTGTAAGCTGAAGCTGGATTTTCAGGGACTTCCGAGCGAAGTCACCCGCGACGCGGGTGACGCGGACGGCGGCGCGCGGTTCGACTGCGCCGGCGGAGCGGGTAGAGTAGGGCGCCATGGCGCGAGCGACCGAGGGCTGGAACGTCCTGCCGCACGGGCCCCTCGAGCGGCTCGCCGACAACGTCCGCTGGGTGCAGGGCTCCCCGCCCCGCATCTCGTTGAAGCGGGTCATGACGGTCGCCCGTCTCGATGACGGACGGCTCGTGATCCACAACGGCATCGCGCTCGCCGACATCCAGATGCGTCAGCTCGAGGCCTTCGGCACGCCCGCCTTCCTGATCGTCCCGAACGCCTTCCACCGTCAGGACGCCGCGGCGTTCAAGCACCGCTATCCCGAGCTCACGGTGCTGGCGCCGTCCGGATCACGCGCCAAGGTCGAGCAGAAGGTCGCGGTCGACGGCACCTCGAGGAGTTTCCACCCGACGACACGGTCCGCTTCGAGAGCTCGGCGGGGTCGCCGAGGTCGAGGCCGCGATGCTGGTCGCGCTCGCCCGACGGCACGACGCTCGTGCTGACCGACGCCATGTTCAACATGGACCGCAAACGCGACGTCCTGGGCTTCCTCTTCACGACCATCATGGGCTCCGCCCCCGGACCGCGCGTGACCCGGCTCGCGAAGCTGCTCCTCGTCAAGGACAAGGCGGCGCTCCGGCGTCGACCCTCGAGCGCTACGCCGCGCTCCCCGACCTGCAACGCCTGGTGGTCGCGCACGAGAAGGTCGCGACCGGTCGCAGGCGCGCGCCGCGCTCCTCCAGCCGCGACCTACCTCTGAGCCGCGATCCGCGCCGCTCGCTCGGGTCGCCCGCGACTACTCGATCGGCAGCTCGGGCCGCGCGTCGCGGGCTCGAGACGCTCGCTCTCGATCGCCCGCACGCAGCCGTGTTCCACCGCAGCACGGCGTCGTCGTTGCCGGCGGCGCGGGTCGTGAAACCACGGGCGCCGGCTGCAACGCACCGATGCCCCGATATGGGAGTCCGAGTACACGACGAGCCGCCTGAACACCGCGGCGCACTTCGAGGCGAAGACGCCATGACGCACACCATCCCCCTATTGAACGCCCCGGGCGCCCGCGGTCATCGGAGGTTCGGATCGAGCGCGCGCGCGCGCGAGGTCGTCCGCTGCCGATTCGGTCTTGCCGAGCTGCTGATTCGCCATGCCGCGATTGTAGAACGCGACGGCCATGCTCGGGGCGAGACCGCAGCGCTTCGGAGTAGTGGCTGACGGCCTCTTCCGTTCGACCTTGGCTCATCAATGCCGCGCCCGAGGTTGTTGTGCGCCTCGGCGTGATCGGGCGCGAGCGTGATGGCGCGACGATAGGTCGCGATGGCTTCGTCCATTTGACCGCGTCGGGCGAGGGCGTTCCCGAGGTTGTAGGTCGCGTCGACGTCGTCCGGCTGCATGCGCAAGGCTTCGCGATAGTTACGTGACCGCCTCGTCGAGGTTTCCCGAGACGGCCAGGGCGTCCGCCAGGTAACCGAGCGCTTGCGGTGACGCGGGCCCGAGCGCGAGCGCTTGGCGCGCGTGCGACACGGCTTCCTCCGGCCTGCCCGCGCTGCAGCAAGAGCCTGCTGAGCTGCAGGTGCGCTCCGACATGATCGGGAGCGAGCCGAACGGTCGTCGAGAACTCCTCGATCGCACGTCGGTCGTCGCCCATGGTGAGGAGCGTCTCCCCGAGGGCCGAAGTGCGCGGGCGCAAAGTCGGGCGCGCGGCGGAGGACCTCCTCGAAGCTCGCGACGGCCTTCGCCGGCTCACCGAGGTCGCGCTGGAGTCAGCCTGAGGTGGTTGCTGCGCCTCCACGTACTCGGGCGCCACGGCGAGCGCCGCGAAAATTGCGTCATGGCCTCCGCGGAGCGCCCTCCTGACGGAGCACGAGGCCGAGATTGCCGTGCGCGAGGAAGTTCCGCGAGGTCACGGCGAGCGCGTGCTCGAAGAGCGACCGACTATCGCGCCAATAGGCCGCCTCGACGCGAGTCTTGGCGACGCACAAGCCGATGGCGAGCACGGCGGCTCCTCCGAGGACGATCTCGCGATGGGGCACGCGCTCGAACAGGTCCCAGGCGCCCCAGCTGACGACCACGAACAAGCCGATCAGGGCAAGTACGTGTAATGATCGGCCATCGACTGTCCGCCGATCCCCACGATGCCCGATGACCGGAACGAGCGTGCCGAGGTACCAGAACCAGCCGGTGGCGACATACGGCCGCGAGCGAACGAGAGAGATCGCGAGCGCGGAGACCGCGACGAGCACGGCGGTAGCGCCGACGACCGCGCCGACGGCGAAGGACTCCGGATAGGGATAGAAGCACGACAGCGTCATCGGCCAGAACGTCTTGGCCGCATACGTGACGTAGGACGTCACCGCGTTGGCGAGTCGCTCCCCGAGCGGTCGCGCCGCGAGCGGCACGACCAATCCGGCCCGGCTTTGCGCGACGAACGTGAAGGCGCCCGCCATGCCCGCGAGCGCCAAGAGCGGGAGCTTCTCGACGATCGCCCGTTGCAGCGTCACGGTGCGAGGGATGCGACGGAGCGGCCACCAGTCGAGCAAGAGCAGCACGCAGGGCAACGTGACGAGCATCGACTTCGCCATCAGCCCGAGCGCCAGGCAACAGGCACACCGACAGGTACGCCATCCAACCCGGACGCGCGCGCGTAGCGGGCGTAGGCCCACATGGTGAGCATCCAAAAGGTCCCGCTCAGGACGTCCTTCCGTTCCGCGACCTGGGCGACCGACTCCACGCGCAGCGGATGCACGCCGAAGAGGGCGGCGACGAAGGCGCTCCTCCAGGGACTGTTCGTCATCGCGACCAGCGCCAGAAACAACAGTACGGTGTTCGCCGTGTGCAGGACGAGATTCGTCAGGTGATGGCCGTGCGGGTCGAGACCGAACAGTTGGTAGTCGAGCATGTGCGACCACCAGGTGAGCGGATGCCAGTTGCTGGCGTGGGTGGACGTCAACGCCCAGCGCAGGCCTGCGAGACCCTGCCGAATGTGGGGATTCTCGCTCACGTACTGCGTGTCGTCGTACAGGACGAACGCATAGTTCCGGACGTCGGCGAAGGCGGCGAGCGTCACCACGACCAGCAGCGCCGGAATGATCAGAGAGCGCACGGCACCATTCGATCTTGCGATTTTGCGCGATGGCGCACCCATCAGGTCGCGACCCTTACCGTAAGTGTTCTGCGCCGACCACCGCGGTGTGCGGGCGCGCATCGCTACCTCAAAAGTAGCGGAGTGGAAGTAGGGCATCCGCGCGTGCTCCTCCGACGATACCGCGACAGCACCGCGACCTGACCCCGAAGTCGAGACTCAGGGTGGGCATTTCCGCTCCGTCCGAAGGAGGGTTTCCCAATGACCTCACGTCGCCTGTGGTTGCTTCTGTCGATCCTCGCAGCGCCTCTCGTGATCGCCGCGAACTTCGGCTGCAATCAGTTCTACGGCCTCGACGAGACCCGCCTCCCCGTCGACAACAAGTTGACGTGCGACTGCGAGTGCAAGCCGACGACCCCGGATCCCGTCGTGAGCCTTCAAGTCGTCGCCCCGACCGACGATGCCGAGCAGGACGGCGCGACCATGACGCTCGACAGCGCAACACTCGACCTGGGGCAGAGCCAGGTCGGGCTCCGCTTCGCGAACCTCAAGATCCCGCACCGTGCGAGCATCCTGACCGCGTTCGTTCGGCTTCACCGCGACCGCCGACGACGCGGTCTCGACCGATTTGAGGATCTTCGCCGAGCAGTCCACTGCTCCGGCGACGTTCACCAATGCCGACAACGACCTGACCGGCCGCACCTTCGCGCCCGCACTCGACTGGACGAACGTTCCGGCGTGGGTCGACGGTCAATCCACCATCGCGGAGCAGACTCCCGAGCTGAAGGACATGCTGCAGGCGCTCGTGGACCTTCCCGACTGGACGGACACCAGTTCTTTCGCGCTACGCATCGAGGGCGTGAGCGGCCACCGGCGCGCCATCTCCCGCCAGACCGCCATCTCGCGCGCCGCGCTACTCGAGGTCCGGTACACGACGGGCGTCACGGCTTCGCTGCCCATCTGCGCCTCCGACGGGGTAGCTCGCTCCGGCAACCAGATCACGGCACAGGGCGCTGGTGGACGAGTGCGCGCGGCTCGAGCTCACGCTCGAAGGCCTGGCGGCGCCCTGCGGGTATCCGCAGGACTGCACCTGCGCGCCCGACGTCGACAAGGGTGCCAGCGATTCGAACGTCTGCAACGCACCCTGCGACGAGGTCGCGGTCGACGCCACTTGCTCGAACTTCGATCCGAACGCCTTCGAGCGTTGCATCCAGGACGGTGACTCGATCGCGGACTGCAAGCACTTCGTCGAGGCCACCAACGCGGCGGGCGGCTCGCCGGTCTGCGTGCCTTCGGGGAGCGCGCTCGCCTTCCACGCCTTTGGAAGCCGCAGCCAGTGCAACGTGGCGGGGACCTCCCACATCCAGGTCGGCGACGAGGAGCCGGAGCAGGATCCGGCGACGTCGGGCACCGTCGAGCTCCTGGCGAAGCCATGTCCGGGCGGTGGCTGTCGCGTCCACCCGTACTTCGACCTGCTGATGGCGCCGATCACGTTCGAGGTGAAGTGGCACTCCGATCCGACGTTCATCGACTTGAGCGCGACCGGCCGCGGGCTCGAGCCCGCCGTGTACGGCGGCGGCGAGATCACCTACGCCCCGAACGGCGTCGCGGGCACCGGCAACGGCCGGCGCCTGATCGACCTCATCACCCACAACGCGCGCCCTCGCCTCGACGGCAAGAACAGCGCGCCGCTCGACATCGGCATCGACTGGACTGCGCACCGAGTGCGACATGGTCGGGAGCGTCGCCGGGGCGATCGGCGACGACGGACTCTGCACCGGCGACGGCGCGACGTCCTGCCGGAACGACTCCCCGACTGCGACGAAGTGGGCGGCTCCTGCGTCGCGCCGCCCGATACCGAGGCGATGACGGTGACCGTCGCGCTCGCCGGCACGATCGACAATCAGCCGCCGACGGCGGACGCCGGGCCGGATCAGAACGTCGAATGCACCTCGGCGGACGGGGCATCGTTCGCGCTCGACGGCCGGGCCAGCAGCGATCCCGACCAGAACCTCGCGCTCGCGAGCTGGCGCCAAGGCAGCCGGGTCCGGGCACGCTGGTCGTGAACGGCCTCAACGCGGAGGTCGCCCTCGGCCTCGGGGAATCCCAGAGCTACGTGCTGCGTGTGATCGACAGCCTTCGCGCAGACCGACGAGGACACCACCGAGGTATCCGTCGTCGACACCACACCACCCGACGTCTTCTGCAACGCCGCGCCGATCGTCCCGCCGCACAAGCCCGCCACGTTCACGGCCACCGCGACCGACCTCTGCACCGACGGCGTCATCGTACCGGAGCTGATCGACTTCGAGTGCTTCAAATTCAACGGATCCGGTGTGGAGGTCGACACGACCCGGTCCTGCAAGGTCACGCTCGACGGCCCCACCATCAACATCAAGAACACCGGCGGCGTGGGGCAGCACATCGCCTGGACGGCGCGCGGCGTGGACGGCACGGGCAACGTGCGCGACGTCACGTGCGAGGTCGTGGTCGCGAACCAGGGCAGTAACCCCACTGATCGCCGCCTTCCGACGCCCGACGCCGCTCAGCGCCACAACCTGAGCGGCAGGCGCTTCGCTCCGCGGAGGGTCGGGTGCTGCGTCCGGACGATCTCGCCGGCGACCTCGATGCGCGACGTCGACGCGAGCAGCTCGCTAGCCGATGGATCCTCAGGACTGCGCTTTCTGCGAAGATTTCGACTTGCCCGAACCGTTCAGGGCGACCGCTTGGCGAACGAGCGCCTTGAAGGCGGACTCGTCGACTTCTTCTCCTTCGCGGATGTCGATCGCGCGGCGTACGTTTCCGTCGAGGCTCGAGTTGAAGAGACGGGCCGGATCCTTCAGAGACGCGCCCTTGGCGAAGGTGAGCTTCACTTTGTCCTTGTAGGATTCGCCCGTGCAGATGATGCCGTCGTGCGACCACACCGGAGTGCCCATCCACTTCCACTCCTCGACGACGTCCGGGTCCGCTGCCTTGATGAGCTTGCGCATTCTGCCGAGGGTTTTCCCGCGCCAGTCCCCGAGCTCGGCGATTCTCTTCGAGATGAGCTCCGATGCCGAGCTGGTCTTGGCCCGCGCCCGACTTTTTCATGTCGTGTGGTGTAGTCCGATCAGCCGCCGGATGCGACCAAGCCCACTCGGTACGGACCAGAATTCCCCTCACTCGCGGCAATGCCCTCGGGCTGATTTCGACCGACTCAGCGCTTCGGCGATGAGCCACCGCCCCACGAGAATTCGCCCCACGCTCCAACGCTCAAGCCGGTCGGCTCCATAGCCGTGCTAGCGGCGGTCCCTTCGCCGCCGCCAATATCCCGGACGACGGTGCTGGTGAGCGATAGCGACGACGAACACTATGATCCTCCCAGACACGATAGATGACGCCGAACGGAAAGCCGGCAACGATTCGTGTGCGATACTCCACTCCGAGGGGGCACCCGCCGCGGGACTGTCGACAATACGGTGGACCGTCTCCTCCGCAGAAACGGCGAACCGCATGCCCAAACCCCTCAGACGCGACTCGTAGAAGAGGGCCGATTCATCGAGTTCCTCCCGGGCCCAACGGGTGGAACTTACCGCCTCGTTCACGACGACAGTTTCGCTCGCAGCCGGGCAAACACGTCCTTTGCGGGCACGCGCCAGACTACGCCAGCGCGTAGCTCTTGAAACCGCCGTTCAGCCTCGACGAGCCAAAGCTTCTCGATCTCATCAGGAGACTCAGCTTCCTCTTCGAGACTCGCGAGAAGGCGCACCGCAAGGCGCGCCCGATCCTCGTCGGGCAACTTGAGCGCGTCGTCTTCGATCTCGGCCAAAGATAGTGCCATCGCTCACCTCACTGATTGTGTCGACCGTACCACTGCCAGCGCACCCTCGCTAACGACTGCTGGTTGAGCGGCCGGCTTCCGCTGCCGCCCGGACGTGATGAGATAGTCGCGCGCCGGTCCGCTCCAACTGGTGGTTATGAGCTGTCAGCAACCTGCAGCTTTCAATTGGCCTCCGGTACCGCTTGAGCCACGGCATCCGCTACGAAATCACCGTAACCCCATCCAATGTCACGCGCAGCACGTGGTAAATCGAGTAGCCGTGGTTTGATCGCCTGCTGAATCTCCGAAGCGCTCTTCCGAAACCGCTCCAGCGTACGGGACAACATGCGCTCGAGGGAAGAGAAGATCCATCGTCGCCATAACCGACGTCGGCGCTAAAGGCCGTTCCTTGCTCGACAAAGGTCAGCATGAGCTCCAGGGTTCCCGCACCGTCCCGGGTGGCACGTTCGTATTGGCTGATGCGCCCTCTTCGCGTCCGCGATTCGGACCTCGGCCCCTTTGCGAAGAGGATCCGGAAACATCGCATCGGTGACCAGCTGCCGATACACACCAAGCTGCGCTGCGGGCTCCCCGAGACGTGCCAATAGAAACCGCTGATTCTCGCGCGAGAGCTGGTACAGCTCGCCGATCAGCTGAACGGAGCTGAGCGCTTGACTGCTTGAGAGCGATGCGCGGAATGCCGCGAATCCCTCGCGCTTCTGTCTTGCTTCCATCGTGTCGATCACTTGGCGGTCTAACGATTCAGGCGATCAGCTGCCGGCGGAGCCAGTCCGCAGCATCGCCGCGTTAGGCAGCCTCACTCGACTTCGCCTGCTCGTAGAGCGTCTCAGGCGCGATGTCAGCACCGTTCGACCACACAGACAGTCCCCTCGAGAAAAAGCGCCGAAGTACTCGGGGTCTCGCAGTGGCTCGAAGATCGGCCGCGGAGCCAGCGACTGAAGTCGACGACGCGCTCCATCCCATCGTTGAACGTGAGGTAGATCGCGTACCCGCCGCGGTGCTCGGCTGGACGGCGTTCAGCAGGAAGCTCGTGATCCTCCTCAGTCCAATGGCTCGATCCGCTCGAGCGGCTCCCTCAGCCTGCACCCGCTGCCAGTTTCGCCTCAAGGTCCTCTCGGTGACGTTCCGTCCACTCCTCGATCAACCGAAGCGCAGTTCGCGACCGGAGCGCGCCAGCGAGGATCTTCCCGTCAAACCCGAGCGTCACCTGCTGGCCTGATACTCCGCGTGGAAGTGCGGCACCCCGTGCTCTTGGTAGTACATACGGATCACGATTCCGAAAAAGGTCGAGATGGTCGGCACGGCTGACTTCTCCATCTCGACTCCACTGGGTTCCCATGAGGCCTGTATTCTTGTCCGCCGCGCTCGGCAGGGCGCCGTCGATCAATCCTGACACGGGCCGCACTATAGGTGGCCGGCAGAAGATTCCTCAACGACGATCGGCGCAAAAGTGAGCCAATACGATACGGTAGCCTCATCCGTCGCAGCACTCGACTCGCCTCGGGAAGAGGCCCTTGCCACGACCGAGGCACCTCGCCCATAGACCCGCCCATGCAGATGATGCCGTCGTGCGACCAAACCGGAGTGCCCATCCACTTCCACTCCTCGACGACGTCCGGGTCTGCTTCCTTGATGAGCTTGCGCATTCTGCCGAGGGTTTTCCCGCGCCAGTCCCCGAGCTCGGCGATTCTTTTCGAGATGAGCTCCGATGCCGACTGGCCTTGGCTCGCGCCCGACTTTTTCATGTTCTCATCCCGAAGTTCCAGATCACAGCTCCGGCGCGATCGCCCGCGCCGCCTCTTCGGAGGTACGAACCGGAACGATCTCGAACTCCACGAGATCATCCCAGTTGTCGGTCCACTCCTTCAGCATCTCCTCGCTTTCGGCCTCCATCACTTGAAAGCACCGCTGAAAGTGGAGGTCGACCCAGCTTGCGATGTAGCGCACACCGTCGGGCGCCATGCGGCCGCGATCGCGGAAGCGACGATACACTTCGACGGCCTTTCCGGGACCGTAGCGCTCGATGACCATGAAAACCATGCGTCACACTCCTTTGACCTTGCCGGACCGCTCATCCTCTCTCCCAGAACCGATCGCAGGACGCCTGATCGGAGAAGCTCGACCAGATCTCGACGCACCGAGCACCCGCCATGCGCCAGACCACGCATACGTCCTGATCGACGGTACGCCCACGTCGGCGCGCGACGAACCGCTCGATGGACAGCACGACTTCGCCGGACCCGACGACACTCATGGAGACGAATCGTGGGCGGTGCGTCGCAGGAGAGGGCCGCCTCGGCGGTTCGCTGCAGAACCTCCGCTCGACCCCGCAGGGTGCCACCGCCGAGGTGCCGGCCTGGCAAGTGGTACGTGACGTCCTCAGCCAGGAGCTCGGCCAGCAGGCGCCCGTCACCGGCAGCAAACGCTTCGTAAGCTTCATGGAGGCGAGTGAACCGCCTCGGATCTCGGCAACTGGTGCCGCCGATCCATTGGCGCGCTCGCCCGGATCGCGCGCGAGCAGCGCCGGCAGATCCTCCATCGCAGCGAATGGCGTCGCGCCCGCGCCTCTCAGCTCCGCCGGATCCTCGTCGTCCGCGTAGCCAAACACCGCCATTCCGGCGGCAATCGCCGCCTGACACCACTCTTCGAGTCCTCGATCACCGCGCAGCGCGAGGGCTCCGGCACCCATGCGTGCGGCCGAGTAGAGAAACAGGTCCGGCAGCGGCTTACCACGCGGCACCATGGACGCCGTGTACACTCCGGTCGTCGAAGTAATGCGCCAAGTCAGTGACCGACAACGCAAGGTCGACTCTCGCTCGCGGCGACTGCGACGCGACGCAGGTTGCGACCCGTCGTGAGGTCAGGGCCATCGAGCACAGGCTGCACGCCCGCCACGCTTCGGAGGTTCCTCACGAACCCGGAGCGCGATGTGCATGCCCCAGTCGTAGAGCCAGTCCGCCGGGAGCTTCGCGTCGAGTCGCGACTCGACGATCGAAGCCGATCTCCGCCACGGTTCGTCCCTTGAACGTCGCCCTCGCCTCGTCCGGCGACAGGTCCAGCCCGAGCCGCGAGAGGTGCCGAGACTCGGTCCTGTTGATCAGCCGCTCGCTGTCCACGAGCACGCCGTCGCAGTCGAAGATCACGAGGTCGAACGGGCCGCCGGACGTCATCGCCTGCTCGTTGCCGGGCGCACCAGGGGCGACCTCGAGGTACATCCGTACCGACACGCCCAGCACTATAAGTGGCCTGCAGAAGACTCTCAACGGAACCCGGCACGAAAAGTGCCCCAAGGCGATCTGCATAGCCTCACCCGGCACCCCCTGAAGAGGGCCCTTGCCACAGCCGACACCCACCGCCAAATAGACCCATCCCAGCGAACGACGAACGGAGCCCACGCCCATGACCGACGCGCCCGAGTACACCCCGCCCAAAGTTTGGACCTGGAACAAGGAAAGCGGCGGCCGCTTTGCGAACATCAACCGCCCGATCGCCGGCGCGACGCACGAGAAGGAGCTGCCGGTCGGGCGCCACCCGTTCCAGCTCTACTCGCTGGCGACCCCGAACGGCGTGAAGGTCACGGTGATGCTCGAGGAGCTCCTCGCCACGGGCCACACCGGCGCCGAGTACGACGCGTGGATCATCCCGATCAACGTCGGCGAGCAGTTCGGCTCGGGCTTCGTCGCGGTCAATCCGAACTCGAAGATCCCCGCCCTCGCTCGACCGCTCGACGCCCGACAAGCCGACGCGCATCTTCGAATCCGGGGCCATCCTGATGTACCTCGCCGAGAAGTTCGGCGAGTTCCTGCCGACCGAGCCGTCGAAGCGGGCCGAGTGTCTCTCGTGGCTCTTCTGGCAGATGGGCGCGGCGCCCTACCTCGGCGGCGGCTTCGGGCACTTCTACGCCTACGCGCCGATGAAGATCGAATACGCGATCGACCGCTTCGCGATGGAGGTGAAGCGGCAGCTCGACGTGCTCGACCGCCGACTCGCCGGAGAGCGAATACATCGCGGGCCCCGACTACACGATCGCCGACATGGCGATCTGGCCCTGGTACGGCATCGCTGGTGAAGGGCCTGCTCTACGAGGGTGGCGAGTTCCTGAGCGTGCACGAGTACGAGCACGTCATCCGCTGGACCGACCACGATCGCCACGCGTCCCGCCGTGCAACGCGGCCGCATGGTGAACCGCGCCTGGGGCGAGCCTTCGAGCCAACTCCGCCGAACGCCACGACGCGAGCGACTTTCGACGCGGTCAGCAAGGCGGAGTGAGGGGACGGCGCTCGATCACGGGGACCAGGGACTGGGGCGGGGCCTCTCCAGCAGAATCACCCACCCTTGATAGCGTGCCAGGAGCCCCGTGGTCCAGGCGAGGCCGACCCGGCCGGGACGCAATCCAGTGGTTGCGACTTGCACCACCCCCCATTCGTAAACTACTCGGGTGCAAAGACGCCCCAATGGGGGCCGGAATCACGGACCGAGAGGCGGGCCGAAAACGGCCTGAATAGAAGGGAGACGATATGGAAGCGAACGGCATGGTGTGCGGGAATTCCGGGATTGGTACTTGCCGCCGGAGTGACGACTCAGGCCCAAGCAGAGCTGGCGGGATGTGATCTTCCGAAGGTCGACAATTTTCGTCCTGCTCGTCGACCAGTCAGGCTCCATGTACATGCGGCACGCGGAACGCGGCGAAGTGAAGGAGGTGTTCGCGAAGCGCACGCTCCTCGAGCTGAATCAGGAGGTCCCGGTCGGAAGTTCTGTTGCCTGAACTCGGCGCTCGATCTGTTCGCGCCTCTACGAAGAGGGTGAAGGCTCCTTACGTGTACGACCAGGGATCGCCTTCGCCACGCGCATCGGCTGGATTCCTGACAGCCAGCCCGTCGCGCTCCGCCTCACGCCCATGGCCGACGGGTTCGAAGAGCTGACGCCGGTCGTGAGCGGCCTCAAAGGCAAGACGGCGGTCATCGTCGTCACCGACGGGCCAGCCTCACACCGAGAGGGGATCCCGTCGAAGCCGCCCGCGCGCGCCGTGGCTGTGGCAGCCGGGGACGTGCTTGCACGTCGTGTCGCTTGCCGACGGAGAGCATGGGCGCGAGGATCAACGCCGCGCTCGTGAAGATCACGCCCTGAATGCCATTCGGTCGAGGGCATCGAGATCCTCGGCAACGGTCCGAAGATGCAGCAAATTCGCGCGGTGACGTGTCTGCATCAGCCGTCCCGCTCCCATCCGCCGCGGCGGGTGAGCTAGCACCGGGGGTCGGACGCGGACGCTTCAACCGCGTCCGACCCTCACCATGATGCTGTCGGCGCGGGTCAGGTCTTGATGCGCGGTGGACGGCCTTTCCTGGGCGCGCCGTACTGCTTCTCGCGAGCGGCCGTGACGACCGCCTCGGTCTGTTCCGCGGTGAGCACGCGCGCGCTTGGCCGAGGGGGAGCGTCCGGAGGTAGAGATCGCAGGCCCACTCCGAGCAGCTCCATGGCCTCGTAGGCCTTGGCCAACGTGCTCCCGTAGGTGATCGCTCCGTGACTCGCCATGAGCACCGCGCTTCGCCCGGCGAGCGCGGCGACGACGTTCTCGGCGAGCTCGCGGCTTCCGAACGTGGCGTACGGCGCGACCGGCACGGCCACCGCCGAAGGCGAGCATGGCGTAGTGGATGCACGGCAGCTCGTCCGGACGCTCGCGACCGCCGTGCAGGCGGGCGCGTGCGTATGCACCACGGCGCCCGCATTGTGCTGCAGGTAGATGCCGAGGTGCAGGCCGAGCTCGGAGCTCGGCTCGAAGTCGCCGTGGACCAGCCGACCGTCGGGGTCCACCACCGACACCTGCTCGGCCGTGAGGTCGGCGAGGGTCGCGCCCGTCGGGGTGATGGCGACGAGGTCGCCGTCGCGGCACGCTCACGTTGCCGGCCGTCGCCGGCACCATGCCCGAGCTCGCGAGCCGACGGCTCACCTCGGCCACGGCCCTCCGCGCGGTCGCGAGCGTCATCGGGCGTCGCTTCCGGCTCGGGTGACGGGGCATTCGGACGTTCGCCATCGCGGGGAACCTAGGCGAACGGAAGAATTTGTCCAGACATGTCCCGAGGTCACATCCCGCCGGTACCCAGAAACTTCGCGAGCATCTCGTGGAAATGCACGATCCCGACCTCCTGGACCGGGTTCAACGTCACATCACGGAAGCCGCGCGACTTCACGCCGCGGTTCACCGCGGCGATGTTGGAGAAATCCTCTTCGAGAAACTCGCACTGGCCGCGGAACGCCTCGAAGCCGTGGAAGACCTCCCTGCTGCACGGCCGGCTCCTCGCCCGGGGCGAAACGGCCGAGGGACCAGATGTCGACGATGCTGGTGTCGTGATCACGTGTGCCGGGCTTGGCACCCCGTTCGGCCGCATGCGATACCAGAGCGCGCCGTCGAAGGTCGGCAGCACGATGCTGTTCGGGAAGACGTGCCAATCGAGACCGGCCGCCGCCCACGCCTCCAAAGGTCAGGCCTTCGGGCCACGCGATCCCGCGCGTCGCCATCTCCTCGCGGTGGTACTCGAGCAGCTTGGTGAGCACCTCGTCGACCGGCGTGTCCTCCGGGAGCGCGCGTAGGCGCTCACGTACGCCGCCATGCCGGGAGCCAGCGTCATCGCGCCGAGCGTCCGGCCGAGATGCGTGAAGTTCGCCCAGAGGTTCTCCTGCAGCGAGCGCGGTGTGACCCAGCGCCCGTCCGCGGCTCTTGTACTCGGTGAACGGACCCGGCTCGCCGTAGAGCATCGAGTGGTTGCCGAGCACCAAGCCCGGCACGCGCGCGCTCCGGTAGTTGATGCCCGAGAGATGCGTCGCGCCGCTGTGGTAGGCCTCGATGAACGCCTCGACCAGGATCTTCCAGTTGGCCGGCGCGATGATGGTCTTCCACCAGAGCGGCCGCATCGCGTCGGGCGCGAACGGGTCGAGAAAGCGCGGCACCTCGCCGAGCCATTGTGCCAACGGCTCCGCGTTCGGATCCTGGTTGATCCAGATCCAGCCGCCCCAGCGCGCGACCTTGACTCGCGGCAGGCCGAGCTTCGACTTGTCGAACGACGGGCAACCGCGCCAGTCGTCCTCGAAGTGCACGTGCACGAGCTCGCCCGTCGGGGCGTACTGCCAGCCGTGGAAGCGGCAGTGGATGGCCTTGCCGATCCGCCCGCGCGGCTCGTCGCGGAGGCGACGCCCGCGATGCTGGCAGACGTTGTACATCGCCGCGACGTCGTCCGCGCCGGTGCCGGTGCGGACGATCAGGATCGAGTCGTCGAGGATGTCGTAGACGACGAAGTCTCCCGGAGCCGCGAGCTCGGCCTCGCGGCACGCCATCTGCCACACGTGCGGCCAGAGGCGCTCCCGTTCGAGCGCGGTCGAACTCGCGATCGTCGTACAGGGACACCGCGTGCTTTTCGCGCGTGCGTCCCCGCGCGTCAACCGCGGGGCGAATTGACCCGGCGGGTCGCGCTCGGCACCATCGTGCCCGCGGCGCCATCCGACCACGGGCGGGGCTGTAGTCCGCCACATTCCTCGGGTCTGGAAGGAAGGTCGATGATCGGTTCGCCACGATGTTCCTCGCTACGCTTCTGCTCGCCATCGCGCTGGTTCTAACGATGAGCGGGCAGTCGGCGCTGGCGCAAAGCACTCCCGGCAGCGCCGGCGCCAAGAAAGGCGGCGAAATGTCAGCGGGTCGTCAGCAAAGCGAACGGCAAATACTTGAGCGCGCGCTTGAAGCGGATCGCCGCGTGCAGCAACGCCGTGCTCGCGTGCGTGCAGACGGCGTCGGATGACGCCAAGTGCCTCGGCAAAGCGACGGGCAAGTGTCGGAAGCAGCTCGGCACGCCAGGCGAGCCGATCGCTTTCGACGACAAGCTCGACGCCGCGATCAGGAAAGCCTGCGACGCGGTGCCCCTCGCCGACCTCTTGGACGCGAGCGTGCTCGGCTTCGGAGACGTGGCGGCGACCTGTGACGAGCTCGGGGTCGCGCCGCTCGCGAGCGCGAGCGACGTCGCGCGTTGCCTTCGGCTCGCCCACGCACGCACGTCCGAGGAAGCCGCCGGCGTCGAGGTGCCCCGCGCGGGGAGCTCGTCGCGCAGAGCGGGATCGGCGCGGGGATCGTGGACGGTCTGCCGCTCTTCGGCGGCTGCGGCAGCTGCGGCACCGATCTGCCCGCGACCGCCAAGGCGGTCACTGCCTGCGCCGCCAGCGTCAGCAAGGCGGGCGCGGCCTTCGTCGCCGGCACGCGGACGGCGCTCGACAAGTGCAGCGCCGCGTTCGTCAAGTGCGCGCAGGAGAAACCCGGCGACGCGGGATGTCTCACCAAAGCCACCGCCACGTGCGGGAAGGTGCCCGTCGGGCTCGCCAAGGCGAGGACCAAGCTCCAGGGCGTCGTGCGGAAGAAGTGCGGCGGCGCGCTCGCCTTCGCGACGTTGGAGCAGCCGAGCGGCATCAATCTCGACGCGCTCACCTGCGCGTGCCAGCAGGTGGGTGTCGAGCCGGTGCTCGGCATCGACGACTACGCGGTCTGTCTGCGCGCCAGCACGAGTGCGCCCTCGCGGCCTTGCTGCCGACGGTCGTGCCAGAGCTCGACGCCCTCCTCGCGGCGCAGGGCATCGCCGTCGGCGATCTGCTCTGCGAGCCGGCAACGGCACAGTCCGCGCTCGATGCTGCCGCCCGCGGGCGCGCGCAGTCTTCACGCCGCCGTTCGGCGGCATCAGCAAGTTCATGAAGAACGTGTTTCCGGCGGCGCTGAAGACGACGAAGTCACTCGCTCGCGACCCGTGGCCTGTCGCCGCGGGTCGGGGCGCCGTTCGGCGGAAAGTGTGCGCCGGGGCCGGGAAGACAGTGCACGTTCCGCCTGCCGATCTCGGAAGAAACCGACGCTGTCGAAGAACTCGGGCAGCGAAGCGCGCCGCCGCGCCGCGCCCTCGCTGATCATCGCGGTTCGCCGCGCCGACGGCGAGTTCGTCGCCGATCACTACGAGCTGCCGCTCGAGGACACCAGCGTCGACAGCGAGGTCCAGCTCGACGTCGAGTACGCGGACGACCTCGCGAGCTGCGCGTTCGAGCTCGCGCTGTCGGTCATGGAGGACGGCGAGGTGGCGTCGTACACCGCGATCGAGCAGCAGCCACACGTGCCGCCCACGAACGATTCCTGCGCGACGGCGAAGCCGCTCGCCGCGAATCCCTACTTCGAGCTCCTCGACGCGACCGCGGCGTCCACCCCCGATGGCCTGAACCCTCGTGCACCGACGGCGGGCTCTCGCGGACCGTGTGGTACAGTTTCACGCCCGACGCGAACGGCATCCTCGCGGATCAGCACGGTCGGGAGCTCGTACGACACGCTGATCGCCGTTTACGATCGCTGCGGCGGGAACGAGCTCGCGTGCGCCAACGACGCGGTCCAGGACGGGCTCCAGATCCCGGTCGTCGCCGGCACGCCCTACCTCATCGAGAGTCGCCAACAACGGTGACCTCGTGCCGCCGACCGCCACACCTGCAATTGAGCGCGGGTCTTCCTACCCCAGACCATCGGCTCTCCGGCGACGATCTCGCAACTCGTGCTCGGACGCCGGTCGTGAACTCGCCGCTCTGCCAGACCAACGTCAGCGGCACGGAGTTCCTGATCACGATCAGCTATGCGGACCTGACCGGCAACGTGGTGGACGGCGCCGTTTTTCACCCGTGCTCGAGCACTTCGAGCCGTCGCAGCGCGAGGAGGTCGGCATCCCGACGGGCGCGCCGGTGCTCACGGGCGACGTCTCTCAACGGCACGGCGAGCTTCGGCGTCTGCGGCTTCTTCGGCACCGACACGGCCATCTCGTTCCAAGGTGAGCCTCGCGACGTTCGGCGGGCTCAGCAATCAGCTCGTCGGCGCCCTCCCGCGACCCCTGGGCGCGAACTAGGCCCGCTTGTCGCCGCCGAAGATCTTCCGCATCAGCATCGCGATCGGATCGTAGAAGCGATCGACGGCCGTGCATCAGCGTATTGCGAAGTGCGACAGAGCGTAATACGCTCCCGAAATGCCCATCGTCACCTGCAAGCTATCGCCGGAATTGAACGCCCGCTTGACGGCAACCTCGCGCGCCCGGCGGACAACGAAATCGATGGTCGTGCGTGAGATCTCAGAGGCTCAGCTGTCCCGCCGGCCAGCCAGAGGACAGCTCCGCGCCTACGATCTCGTGAAGCACCTCGTCGGACGCCTCTGGGCCCACGTGATCTCTCGCGACATCCAAGCCATATGGACGGATCTCGGTGAGTGAGATCCTCGTCGACACAGGGCCGCTCGTTGCGATGCTGGTGAGAACCGACGACCATCATGGCTGGGCCATCGATCGGCTCCGTGAGCTCCCCCGCCCTTCTGACCTGCGAGCCGGTGCTAGCCGAGGTCGCCCATCTCGTCCGCCGAGTGCGGCACGGACTCGAGCGTTTCGTCGATCTCCTCATGAGCGACCTGCTTCGCGTCGAGCTCGACCTCATGGTGGAGCGTGCCGCCGTGGGGCGGCTCCTGCGCAAGTACGCCGATCGGCCGATGTCGCTGGCGGATGCGTGCCTCGTGCGGCTGGCCGAGCTGAACGACCGAGCCTCCGTGCTCACCATCGACAGCGATTTCGGGGTGTATCGCAAGCACGGCAGGCGGGTGATCCCGCTCATCGCACCGAAACCTTGATCGCACACCCCACTCGGCACCCTACTGAAGGGCGATCAGATCGGAACGGTCCCGCCTCTTGTTGAGACGATCGAGCTCAGCTTCGCACGATCTGGTGATGCATTTCCCCAGTGAGCTTCTCGATGCGCAGACTCAGCTCTTGGATGAGCGTCGTCAGCTTCGTGTTTTGCTCGAGCAGCTCGAGGATTTGCGCGCTGGTCTTGGCCGCGAACGCTTGCCGCTCTTCGCTCGCGACGGCGAGCGCTTCGCGGTGCATGGCATCGGCGTCGACATGGGCTTTGTCTCGGTCCGCTTGTCGGGTCTGCGCGAGCAGGATGAGCGGTGCCGCGTAGGCCGCCTGCGTACTGAAGGCGAGGTTCAGCAGGATGAACGGGTACAGGTCGAAGTGCACTATCCCCAGTGCGTTCACCCCGATCCAGATCGCCACGGCGACCGACTGGACGATCAGGAACGTCGGCGTGCCGAAGAAGCGGGCAAAGGCCTCTGCCTTCAACCCCAAACGCGTCGCTGCCGAACGCGGAAGCCGAGGTGGGCATGCGGCAGGTGAAAGCGAAGGTGATGCTCCGACGAGGCGGAGTGAATTCGTTCCCATGTGTGCTCCTTTCGGTCCCGGCGCCTGTTACCGCCAATGGCGTGACCAAGGCGAGCATTCGGTGGATCGACCAAGTCAACGGCGTGACCACCTACAAGATCAAGCTCGAGGCGAGGAACATCGATCTCGGCGGGCGCGGATCTTCCCGGCATCAACGTACTGATTGCGACCCCGCCGCCGGACGGATCCCCGCTGAGGACGTGCGCAACGGAACCCGCACCTGCAAGCGCAGCCAGGCAAAACCTGACGTGCAAGTGAGCGGGCGAGTCAGGACTCGCGACGACCAGTAGCGCGCTCCGGGGACCGCGAAGACGTTGCCGTTCGGATCGCGCACCGTGACGGAGACGACCTCAAGCTGGTGCACTCGGTAAAGCGCGGGTTGTTGAGGTCGAAGAGGGATGTCACCGACTGTCTTGGTCACGTAGCCCGATCCGTTGCCGCTGCTCAGCGAGATGGGGAACCCGAACGGAAAATCGACGACGGTCATGTCGGCGCCGGAATAGTCCTGAGTGGTCACGCGGAGGGACCACCTGGATGCTGCCGGTACCGCTCGCAAAGCCTGGACCGTCGCTGCTGCCGATGTGGTAGAGCTTCACCGCGATGGCGGCGTCCAGGTGCGGCGGCGGGAAGCTGAGGTTCGGTCCTACTCTCGCGCGCTTGAGCGTGACTGTGCCGTAGCTGGTCCCGCTGTGGAATTCCCATCCGCCCGCCGGCGAGCCCGCTTGCTCGTGGAGTCCTCGACCGGGTAGCACGTGGGAACGGTGCCAGTGATGGTCGTCGCGTTGGGAGTGTTGCCGCCGGGGTTGTTGCAGGACACGAACGCGCGCACCAGTGAGCTCTTGAAGGCCCCGGTGTAACTGGAGCTAGCGAAGGGGCGATCGAACGCACATTGGGCACCGACGCTGGTCGGTGTGGCGAGGGGCTGCCACGAGGGCAATGAGGAGTAATCGCATGGGGGCTCTCTCCTTCCGCACGGGCTAATACCGAACGCCCGGAACTGCGAAGATGTTTCCGTTCGGATCACGGATGGCGATCGAGACGATCTCGATGCTGGTGCAGTCGGAAAGGCCCGGCTGGTTCAGGCCTTGAAGGACGTCGCCGAGTTTCTTGGTCACGGAGGCCGATCCGCTGTAGCTGTTGCTCAGCGAGATGGCGAACCCGAACGGGAAATCGATGACGGTCATGTCGTCGCCGGAATAGTCCTGAGTCGTCACACGGAGGATCGCCATGACGTTGCCGGTACCGCTCGCGTAGCCACCGTTGTTGTTGCCGATGTGGGAGAGCTTCACCGTGATGGCGGCGTCGCGGAGTGTCGTCGGGGGAGTGAAAAAATTCCGCTCCGGCGGTGGTGCGCTTGAGGTAGACCTTGCCGGCGCTGGACGAGCTGCGGAACTCCCATCCGCCGGCCGGCGAGCCGTCCTGCTGGTGGAAGTTCTCGACCGGGTAACACGAGGGGATGGTGCCGGTAATGGTCGTGGCGTTGGGCGGGTTGCCACCCGGATTGTTGCAGGACACGAACGCGCGCACGAGCGAGGCTCACGAGATAGGCGGTCGTACCGCTGCTGCCGTTGGGTCGATCGAAGGCACATTGAGCGTTGGCGCCGACCGGCAGCACGACGATGGCGGCGAGAGCGATTGCGAGACGCGCGCATAAGGGGACCCTCCTTGCCGTCCGAGGAGGCGGCTGTCGTGACACTCCCCGCCGGGTCCGCGGAGTCAAGAAAAAACGTGCTTTCGCCCGCGTCAGCCGTTCATGCCCGTCGCGGCGCTCATCGGATGGAGGCTCCCGGCGGCGCTCGGACGTGACGCGACGCGTTCCTTCCAGCTCGCCAAGTTGCTGAACGCGCCGTCGAGCGGTTGATTGACGCTCGCGCCGAAGTCGAGCGCGCAATACAGGATGATGTCGGCGATCGTGAAGCGGTCGCCGGCGATGAACTGCTTGCCGGCGAGGAGCTTGTCGAGCCAGGTGAGGTTGTCGCGGGCGGTCGCCTTCAGGCCGTCGGCGGCTTCCGGTAGGACGCGCATGCGCGGCCGGAAGAGCTCGACGCCCTCGGCGAAGCGGAAGCCGTTGTAGAGGTGCTCGGTGATCTTGAGCTCGACGCGGCGTTGCCATTGGCGTGCTTCGGCGCGCTCCTCGGCGGTCCGCCCGATGAGTGGCGGGCTCGGGTACTTCTCCTCGAGGTACTCGAAGATCGCGACCGTCTCGCCGAGCACGCGACCGTCGTCGAGCTCGAGCGCAGGGCACCTGGCCGCCCGGATTCTTGTCGGTGTAGGGCGCCTGGCGATTTTCGGCGCCCATGAGGTCGATCGCGACCTTGGGAAGGTCGACGGTCCTTCTCCAGACAGGAAATCTGCGGCCGGGTATCGCTACGCCAGCCGGTTGTAGCGGAACGTGATCTGATAGCGGCTATCCTCGTCGTCGCTGATGTATTCGCGCCGCTCGCGATACTGCTGCGGGATCTTTTCGAGCGGAGTGACCTTCACCTTGATGCCTCCTGGCGTGGTGTGCTCGCTCGGCAACGGCAGCGGGAAGTTGACGCTCGTCAACTGCACCAGGTCCGAACGTCGTCGGACCGATCGAGTCCTCGATGATGAGGTCCGCGGGCGCCCACAATGCGACGAACACGTCGACGGCCAGCACGACGCCCACGGCGATTGCCGCCGCGATGGCGCCGGTCAACCTGCCGCCGCTAGTTTCTTCGCCGATCGCCGTGGCTTCCTTCAGATGGTCTTTCAGGAATTCGAGCTCGTCCTTCAGGATTTCGACGAAGAGCGTCGCTGAAACCGTCGATCTGCTTCTCGAACGCCTCCTCGCCGTCGATCTCGAAGCCCATGATCGAGAGGATGGCCCCGCAATCGGTTGCTGGTGCGCGAAGAGCAGATGTTCCATCGTCCGCGATTCGCCGCTGTCGACGATCGCTGAAGCGGATCGGCTTCCCGCCGTTCGGCTGCTGGACCTCGCCGCTCGTCAGATCCGGGAACAGCGGCACGCCGAGAATCCTGATACCGACTTCATCCGAACCGAACGACTCCGGTGCCGTTTCCTCGGGGCAATCAGCCGCTCGGTGACGATCTGAAACCGGGCGGTCGAGGGAGGAACCACCGCAATCACGCTCGGCGTTGGAGAACAGGACGGGACCCCAGCCGGGGACCTGGGCGACGTTCGGCACCATGACCTGAAAATCGTAGAGACCCGGCGGCACGTCGTCTGGCACCCGGAAGGTGAGACGGTCGTGCACGCGGCAATCGATGATCGGCACCTCGACGCCGTTGATGATTTCGGTTAGTTTCGTCTCGTCATCGCCGCAGACCTGGGCGTCCACGTCCCTGATGATCGTGAACGTCGCCACGTCGGTGAGCCGTACCTTCGTATCGACACTCGAGAAGTTCACGCCTTCGAGCTGCACCGCCTGGCCTGCCTCGATTTCCTGCAGACGCAGGCAGGAGGCCGCCCACGTCCGTGCCGGGACAATTGGTCGTCTGCACTTCGCAGATCTGCTTGGCCTCGTTCCCTTCCAGCACGACGTGACAAACCTGATGTACTTCGTCAGGTGTGTAGTCCCCTAGTGCGACCGGCGGGGCGAAGTTCCCCGTGCGCAGGCCGTTGACACGACAGACGCGCACCTGCGGCGGCGGAAACTCGCCGCCGGGAAACGGCTGGCGTCCGGACCTTGCCTGGATGCTCCTGGGTTGCGCAGTCCGCTTCCTCGAAGAACTGGACGCCGATGTTCGCGAGAATCTCCTCCGCGAACGCCTGCCCTAACCCATTCACGTCGATCGGCTGATCGATGTCGCGCAGCACGTCGCGCGCAAACAACTTATCGCGCTCGTTGCTGGTGAGCGACTCGAACGAGTCGAGCGCGCAGGTCAACACGCGCCTCAGGTCAGGCGACAGTTTGCGGAGTGTCGCGAACGGCGCGCTCCTCCAGGGCGTTGGCGGCGGTCTTACCGGCAAGCTGGCGGCGCGTCAGGTGAAAGAACGAGGCGGCCAGAGCGCTGGGGACCTTGGTATTCGCGAGCAGTTTGTCCAGCTTGCGCCGGCGGCTCTGCTTCGGCTTCGAGCCGAGCGAGACGGGCACGCACTCCCTCCGATACCGGAGGACAGACATGCGTATCGTCTGAGGGGTGGACGGGGCTGCGTGCCCGTGCCAGGCGCGGCGCAATTGTAGAGATGTTGACATCTCCTTGGGCGTCGATGCGGATGTCAATCTGGCAGTCAGCCTTCTCGGAACGGCTGATCGCGGACGGCTTCGTGTCTTTCTTGGGTTCCATACTCATCTCCCGAGACACAGCCCATGGACGAGAATCCCGTTCCAGGGGGTTGGCTGTAAAGTGCGTACGCGCACCGGTCCTCAGGCAGGCCCGAGCGACCGGCGGAGAGTATAAGCAGAGTTCCTCGGCAACAGAAAGCGAATTTGCCGAGTGTGGATGAGTTAACCGCGCAAACGCGGACGTCGATCTGCCGGCGACTGGATCGGTCGCAGTAAGCGGATCGGGCTGACGCGGGCGCGGCCACGGCGGCCTCGGCGGTGCTGCCTGGTACGACCCGACCTCGGCGCGGAACGGGATCGCCAAGCGGTTCCAGCGGTTGATGGCGATGACGGAAAATGTCAGGCCGACCCGATGGGAGCGGAGAGCCGACCGCGATCGTCAGTCGCGCTAGTCGCCGCCGAAGATCTTCCGCATCACCATCGCGATCGGATCGTAGAAGCGATCGACCACGCGCTCTTTCAACGGGATGATCCCGTTGTCGGTGATGTGGATGTGCTCCGGGCAGACCTCGGTGCAGCACTTCGTGATGTTGCACATCCCCGACCCGAACTCGTCGCGGACGGCGGGGATGCGATCCGCGGTATCCAGCGGATGCATTTCCAACGACGCGACGCGGATCATGAAGCGCGGGCCGACGAAGGTGTTCTCCTCGCGGCCGTCGCGATCACGCAGGACGTGGCAGACGTCCTGGCAGAGGTAGCACTCGATGCACTTCCGGAACTCCTGCACGCGGTCGACGTCCTCCTGGTACATCCGGTACTTCCCGTCGGGGTCGCGCGGGCGCGGCTTGAACTGGGGATGCGCTTGTTCTGGGCGTAGTTCCAGGAGACGTCGGTCACGAGATCCTTCATGACCGGGAAGGTCTTGAGTGGCTGGACGGTGACGGTCTCGGTCTCGGTGAAGGTGTTCATGCGGGTCATGCAGGCGAGCTTCGGCTTGCCGTTGATCTCCATGCTGCACGAGCCGCACTTGCCGGCCTTGCAGTTCCAGCGCAGCGCCAGGTCGTTCGCCTGCTGCGCCTGGATGCGGTGCAGCACGTCGAGCACGACCATGCCTTCGTCGACGGCGATGTCGTACTGCTTGAAGTCGCCGCCCTTGGCGTCGCCGCGCCAGACCTTGAAGGTGCGTGTGGTCGCCATCACTCTGCCATCACTTTGTTTGTGCCCCGACCTTGCCGGACTCGAGGTCTTCGATCTTGGCGTTGGCGATCTCGACGAGCGCGGGCGGGCCCTCGGGCTTCGGCCGCTTCTCGACCTGCATCGTGCCGTCGGGGCCGCGCTTCACGACGCAGTTGTACTTGACCCACTCCTTGCTCTCGCCGGGGTGGTCGAGACGGGTGTGCGCGCCGCGGCTCTCCTCGCGCATGAGCGCGCAGCGCGCGACGGCCTCCGACGTGACGAGCAGCGAGCGCATCGCGAGCGCCTCGTGCCAGCCGGGGTTGTACTGGCTCGCGCCCGGCGCTTTCAGCGTCTCGGCTTCCTTCTTGTGTGTGCCTCGATCTCGGCGATCGCCTGCTCGAGCTCGTCCTTCACCCGCACGATGCCGACGCCCTTCGCCATCGTCTCGCAGAGCTTGTCGTGGAGGAGGTACGGGTTGGCGCCGGTCTCGCGGTTCAGGATGTCGGTTGCTTTCCGAACCGCTGCGGTTATCTGAGCGTTCTGCACCGCCGGCTTCGACGCGAGCTTCCGCGACGTACTCGGCCGCGCCCTCGCCGGCGAGCTTCCCGAACACGACCAGGTCGGAGAGCGAGTTGCCGCCGAGGCGGTTGGCGCCGTGCATGCCAGCGGTGCACTCGCCCGCGCCGAAGAGACCGGGCACCGTCGTCATCTGCGAATCGGAGTCGACCTTGATGCCGCCCATGAAGTAGTGGAGCGTCGGTCCGACCTCCATCGCCTCCTTGGTGATGTCGACCTCGGCGAGCTCCATGAACTGGTGGTACATCGACGGGAGCTTCCGCTTGATGACGTCGGCGGGACGCGCGAGGCGATGTCGAGGAAGACGCCGCCGTGCGGCGACCCGCGGCCGGCCTTCACCTCGGCGGTGATCGCGCGCGCGACCTCGTCGCGCGTCAGCAGCTCGGGCGGCCGGCGCGCCGTCTTGTCGCCCTTCAGCCAGCGGTCCGCCTCCTCGACGCGTATCCGCGGTCTCCGGCGCGAAGCGCTCGGAGATGTAGCTGAACATGAAGCGCTCGCCCTTGTTGTTCTTCAGGATGCCGCCGTCGCCGCGCACGCCCTCGGTCACGAGGATGCCGCGCACCGAGAGCGGCCACACCATCCCCGTCGGGTGGAACTGGGTGAACTCGAGGTCCATGAGCTCGGCGCCGGCCTCGTAGGCCATCGCGGTGCCGTCGCCGGTGTACTCCCACGAGTTCGACGTGACCGGCCACGCCTTGCCGCCGCCGCCGGTCGCGAGGATCACCGCCTCGGCAGCGGAAGATCACGAAGCGGCCGGTCTCGCGCCAGTACGCGAGCACGCCCGGCGACGCGGCCGCCGATCCCGCCGTCTAGTAGAATCTCGAGCGCCGTGCACTCCATGTGGAAGGAGATGCCCGGAGTGCACGCCGTGATCCTGCAGCGTCCGGATGAGCTCGAGGCCGGTGCGGTCGCCGACGTGCGCGAGCCGCGGATAGCGGTGGCCGCCGAAGTTCCGCTGCGAGATGAGCCCTTCCTTGGTGCGATCGAAGACCGCGCCCCACTCTTCGAGCTCCTGCACGCGGTCGGGCGCCTGCCGTGCGTGCAGCTCGGCCATGCGCCAGTCGTTCAGGAACTTGCCGCCGCGCATGGTGTCGCGGAAGTGGACCTTCCAGTTGTCGCGCTGATCCACGTTGCCCATCGCCGCCGCCATGCCGCCCTCGGCCATGACGGTGTGGGCCTTCCCGAGCAGGCTCTTCGAGATGACGCCGGTCGAGAGCTTCTGGGCGCTGCACTCGATCGCGGCGCGGAGGCCGGCGCCGCCGGCGCCCACGACCAGCACGTCGTGGTCGATGGTCTGGATCTCGGAGACGTCGAGCATGACGGATCCCGGCTCAGCCCCAGGTGTTCAGGTCGGTGATGACGCCCATCGACAAGAGGCGAATGTAGAGATCGGTGACCATGACCCACACCAGGCTCAGCCAGGCGAACTCTTGATGGCGCTCGTTGAACCAGCTCGCCTTCTTCCACGCGCCGTACTTGAGCGTCATCTTGCCGCACGACATGCAGTCGGTGCGGCCGCCGATCATGTGGCGGAAGGAGTGGCACCCGAAACAGTAGGCGGCGAGCAAGACGGCGTTGAGGGTGAGGATGATCGAGCCGACGCCGATGCCGAGGCGACCCTCGTGGAAGAACGACACGAGGCGCGTCGTAGGAGAGGATCACGACGAAGAGCAGCGCGAAGTACATCGAGTAGCGGTGCAGGTTCTGGAAGATCAGGAGGAAGGTCTCGCCCGTGTACGGACGATTGCCGCCGAGCGGTCCGACCGCGCAGCCCGGCGGCGAGCCCGCGAACGAGCGGTAGTACGCCTTCCGGTAGTAGTAGCAGGTGAAGCGGAAGCTTGCGGGAAGACCAGGATCAGGACCGCCGGCGAGGCCGGGACGAACGACGGCCACCAGCTCGGCCACGCCCCGAACCAGGCGTGGTGCAGCCCGCCGTGTCGCCCGGCCCCGCGAACAGGAGCGGCGAGTAGAACGGCGAGAGGTACGGGCCCCAGTGGTAGTGCGTCCCCTGCAGCGCCGCCCACGTGGTGTAGACGACGAAGGTGAGGAAGACGGCCGCGGTGATGATCGGCTCCGCGTACCAGCCGTCGGTCCGGGCGGTTTCGCCGAATCCTTCGACATGTCCACCGATTGCGGGCGCCTTGGAGGCCATGGGCGGCGGACTATAAAGAAGCGACTTTGGACCCGCAAGGCGAGCCCTCATGAAATCGGATGGTCGCGAGTATCAGCTCGCCGCGCCGCTGCGTGCGGCAACGTCTCGCGCGACCGTCGCTGCTGGGAGGCGTGGGGAGTCGGCTCGCTGGCTCAGCGTCTCGCACTCCCATCCCGCACCTCCAGAGTTCGCAGGGCAAGCGGTGCTCGCCATTCGCCTGCGAGCCGACTCCCCCACGCGTCCGGCACCGGCCGCTGCGCGATGACGAACGACGTCCGCGACGGACTGCCGCCTGGACGGACGACGTTCGCCGAGGTTGGGTCTCAGGTGGTGGCGTCGGTGGTGCGACCCACCGTCGGCGCATCGAGCGCCGACGCCACGGAATGACCGCACCCGCCGTGCGGTCCGCAGGCTTCGCTTCCGCCGTACACGACGAACCCAGTAGGTGCGGCGGCGCGGGACCGCCGCTGCGACGACGGCGCCGAGGCGCGGGCCGTCGAGGGAGTCGTCCGCGACCGTGGTGCCCCGACTTGGTCTCGACTGCGAGCAGTTCGCGTCCGAGCCGACGATCACGTCGACTTCCTTGCCTTTGCGGTCGCGAAAAGCTGAGGCTCGGGGACAACCCGCGGTGCACACGAAGCTTTGCGGATTTCGAGGCAACCCAGGTCTCGAAGATCGCGCCGCGGAGCGGGGTGCTCGCGCAGTTGGTCGGCCGAGCGGATGCCGAGGAGCCAACACACCATGCCGCTGTCGAAGAAGTGCAGCTTCCGGCGTCTTCACGAGGCGTTTCGTGACGTTCGCGTGGAACGGCGGCAGGCGCCACGACGACGTACCCGGCCTCGAGCACCGAAAGCCACGACTTCGCCGTGACGATGCGTGAGCCCGGCATCGGCACCGAGCGACGACAGGTTCACGTCACGCTGGCCGCTCCGGCCAGCCAGAAGTCGAAGAACGTCTGGAACGCCGACCAGGTCGCCAATGTTGATGATCGTTGCGACGTCGCGTTCGACGTAGGTCGCCACATAGCTTGGGTACCAGTCGTCAGGAGTTGAGACCGCGATCGTAGGTGGCTGGAACCGTGCCGCGGAACAAGAGGGTCGAGGAGCAATCGGCCGGCGGATCGGGAAAGCGGCGCGACCTCCTCGAGCGGAAGGGGCAGCAGCTCGAGCAGTGCCGTTCGCCCCAGCGAGCGACTGTCCGAGCGACTGCAGCAGCGCGAAGTTGGCGGAGCCCGTCGGCACGAATCGCCCGACGCCCGCGTCTCGTCCACGAACGCCTGCACGTAGGACAGAGCTCCGGCACCCGATGCACCTCGTCGAGCACCGCCCCATCGCGCACGCTCGGCGAGAAACCGTCGCCGGATCGCGCCGTGCGAAATCCTGGACGTCGCGGGGCTTCGAGCGAGACGTCATGGGCTTGTCTGGGAAAGACCGCTCGGCAAAGTGTCGTCTTGCCCGACTGTCGCGGGCCGGTGACGGTCACGATGGGAAACTTCCGGGCGGGTCGGAGCGCGGGCTCGAGCACGCGGGCGATGCGGCCACGATGATGTCGCACGATGGGGCTGATTGTCAATCTGATTTTCAATTAGCCCCAGTGGCGCTGAGATCGTGAACCTATTGAACTCGCTAAGGAGCTCGGTCCGAACTGCAGGGATCAGTCCTGCAGCCGCACCACGTTCGCTTTGTCCTGCGTGCCGCTGAGCGGGATCGACTGGTCGAGGCCGTAGACCGGGAACGCGAGGCTGCCGGCGTTGCCGCTCCAGCGCGGCGCAGTTGAACGGGTTGCCGCGCCGGCTCGCGGTGCCCGTGCCGCCCTGGAGCATGTTGGTGATGGTCGTCGTCACCTGCCCGGTCGCGATCGCGACCGCCTGGTCGGGGACGCTCGCCCAGTTGATGGTGTCGCAGTTGCTGCTGTCGCTCCCGGTCTCGGAGCTCTGCATCAGGATGCGGATGATGCCCGCGCCCGCGGGGCGCGCGCCGTCGGCGGCGGTGTCGATGGTGAGCACCGGCGGGAGGCGCGCGCCCGAGCCGTTGCTGTTGACCGAGTAGGTGACGTTGGTGCGGGTGCCGCCGTCGCAATCGACGAAGCTGTCGGCGACGGTCGCGAACGCCGGGTCCTGACGGAGACGCCAGCACGCGTAGCCGTTGGCGAAGGACGTCGCCTTCTTGTCGCCGATCACGACCGGCGAGGTGATCGTGAGCACCGCGCGGCCCGTTGACGTCCGGGATGCCGGCGCGTGAGCGGGATGTTCGGCGCGGTCGACGAGGACGTGCCCCAGTCGGTGTTGTCGGTGCCGCAGCACTGCCCGCTCGAGGGCGGCTGCAGGAAGAAGCAGCTCTTGCCGGCCGGTGTCGCCGCAGCCCGCGGGACACGAGCCGATCCCGTTGCAGTTGTCGCCGTTCGTGACCGAGAAGGTCTTGGCGCCGAGCGGCGTCGCGGTGACGGTCGGGACCGGGGTCGACGGTGCGGGTCGCGGTCACGGTCGCCGTCGGCGGTCGCCGTGGCGCGTCAGCGTCGATGTCGCGGTCGCGGTCGGCGTCTCCGTGACGGTCGCCGTCGCGGTCACGGTCGGCGGCGCCGTGACCGTCGGCGTCGGGGTGAGGCCGGTCGTCACGGTGGCGCTCGGCGTCGTCGTGACCGTCGCGGTCGGCGTCACGGTCAGCGTCGGGGTCGTGGTGATGCGTCGCGCTCGGCGTCAGCGTCGCGCGTCGGTGTCGGCGTCGCACCGTCACGGGTCGGCGTCGCGGTCCGGGCGTCGGCGATCGGCGTCGCGATCGGCGCGTGCTCGGTCACGGTCGGGGTCGGCGTCGGCGGGACCGGCGGCTCGTACACCTGGATGAAGAGCTCGTCGGCGACGTCACCGGCGGTCGCGATCACGCAGGTGCCCTCGTCGGCCACGGTCGCGCGCGCAGCTCGTGAGCTGGGTCGCTAACATCTGGCTCGTGCAGACGCCGGTCAGCGCACCCTGAGCCTTGCGCTTCGGTCTTCGCGACCTTGCCCTTCAGATCGGCGCTCTTGCAGTCGGTGGCGCCGGTCGTCGGCGGCTTGCCCTTGTCCTTCGCGTACTGACACTTCTGCTGCTCTTTCATGCGGGCGAGCTCTTGGCGGACGAGCTCCTTCCCGATGCCGCGCTGGCACGCGAGCGTGAAGCTCGACGGATCGAAAATGGGAGGATCGGGAAGGTGCCGTAGGCGCTCGCCCCGGCGGCCGCCGCGGCGCTCCGCGCCTGACAGGCGAGGCAAGGACGAGACGCTGTTCGTGCCGCTGAAGCCGAGGATGTCGATCGCGTCGCAGGGCGCGCTGCACGCGACGTAGCCGAGCGCCGCGGGGCTGATGCTGAGCGCCGTGCGCTTGACGTCGGCGAGGATGGCGAGCTTCTCCTCGGCCTTCACGATCTTGCCGAGCGACTTCGCCGACAGCTGCGCGACGTCGTTGCAGTCGACGCCCGCCGGCACTCGGGGTCACCCGCCATGCGGGCACGGTGACACTTGGTCTGTTCCTTGACGACGGTCGCCGCGGATCTTGAGGCGACGCTCGCGGCGAGGACTTCCTGCAGGCGATCTCGGCCGGGTGAAAGCGTGCGCCGGGCGCGGTGCCGCGGCGAAGGCGAGGGACAGCACGAGCACCGACCGGCCGAGCTTCATCGGGTCTCCAGGGCAGAAACGTGGACGGCGTCACTCCCCGAAGGAAGTGACGCCGTCGACGCTCTCGTTCGTTACGGAAGGGGAATGGCGTGAGACCGGACATGCCGATCTGCTGAGTAACCGCGACAGGTCGGGTCGCCCGCCGATCAAGCTCACCGGAAGCGCGCTGCCGACGACAGCCGTGCACCCCTGGCGCTTTCGCGACGGTGAGCGGACCCCAGACCTCGGTGCCGATGATCTCGACGGTCCGACCCGAGCCAGCCGAGGATGAGCGCGAAGAGCGCCGCCGCGCTCAGCTTGGTCTTGCCCTTGCCGGCCTTGAGATCGACCGGGAGCGGAACCTCGACGACTGGGATGAGTCCCGAGATCGCCGGCAACACGAGCTTGACGTGATGGCCACGTACTCCGGTGCCGTCGAGGGCGGGGATTCGTGTCCTTGGTGTCGTTAGGTGGTCGACGTCGTGACCGAGCGTACCAGCCGTGGCCTGAAGCCAGCCGGGCCGCGCCGCGTGGCGCCGGCGCGTCGTTGCGACGACGCTGGCGAGTTGGATCGAGATCGAGCCCTTGTCGCTCGGAGCTTGATCTGGCCCTTCGGCGACAGGGTCGGCGGCGCACGCCGGATCAAACGCGCTGTTGGACACCAGGTTGGTGGCGTACTTGGTGCCGGCCGGGGCCGACGACGCCGAGGCGGCGACGACGGCGATTGCGATCAGGGCAATGCTCTTCACTGTTCTTCAGTGGCTTCTCTCTCCTTTGGGGTTCTCCCGCCGAAGCGGGGTTCGTTCTGTGTGCTGCATCGTATTACTCGCTCGCGCGCGTCACGGCGTGCACGTCGAGGCTCGTGACTTCGTACAGAGTGCTTTGCGAGCCGCCGCTCGAGCCAGCGGATCCTGTCGTACCGGCCGAGCGACGTCGCCGGAGCTGGCGCCGCTGCCCTGCCGGCGTTGCCGGCGCCGCCGCCGCCACCCGTGCCGCCGCCGCCGCCCGTGAGTGCGCTCACCGCGCGCGTCACGCGTCCGCCCGTCACGGTGAGGCGAACCGGTACCGGTTTATAGGCCGCGATCGACGGACCGCCGGAGCCGCCGCCTGCACCGCCGCCACCGCCGCCGCCGGCACCCGCGCCGCCGCTACCGCCCGGGCCGGCGCTGCAACACGACTCGGGCCGCCGTTGCCGCCGTTGGCCCGCTGCCGCCGGCGCCACCGATGGCGCCGCTGCCGCCAGTTGCCGCCGCTCGTGCCGCGGTCGCCCGTCACGCCGGTGAGCGTCACGCTCGCGTTGACGCATAGACGCCGAACGAGCTGCCGCCGTAGTTGCCGCCGCCGGTCGCGCCGACGCCGGCACCGCCGCCGCGCCGCCCGCGCACGCCGCCGCCGCCGGACGCTGCTCGCCGACTTGCCGCCGCCGCCGCCACCACCGCCGCCGCCGAGGCCGCCGACTGCCGCCGGCGCCGCCGTTCTGGCCGATCCAGGTGGTGAACGCGGACCGCGGCAGCGATGCTGCCGGCCGCGCCGGCCGCACCGGCACGACCGACCGCGCCGGCGCTGCCGCCGCCCGCGTTGGTGCCGCAGCCGAAGAGGCTCCCGCAGCCCGCCGTTGCCGCCGGCGCCGCTGCCGCCGCCGGATCGTACCCGGTCACGCCCGCGCGCCGAGTAGTTGCGCCGCCGGTGCCGCCGCCGCCGCTCGTCGCCGCGCCGGCGCTCGCCGCAGGACGACGCCCCACCGCCAGGGTGCAGCGATCGGACGCGGTCGCGTTGCCGCCGTTGCCGCCACGTGCAACCGCTCGCGGCGCGCCGGTGCTCGTCAGACGTTGTTGCGCGCCGGCGATGCCCGCGGCCAGCCGTGATCGTGCAGTCGGTTCCGACGGCACGGCGCCGCTGATCGCCGCGGACGCCGTAGGCGCTGCGCCGTGCGCCCGCTCGGCGTCCCGCTGTTGATCGTGAGCTGCTCGAGATCGCGCCGAAGGTCGACAGCGACGACGCCCCGTCGACCAGCGACCCGCCGCTGCCGTTGATGGTGACGACGTGTCGCTGCCGACGGCGGCGCGCTTGACTCAGCCAGTCGTAGCCGCCGCGGAGGCGTGCGCCGGGTCGGCGACGCCGCTGCTGATCGTGACGGTGCCGCTGTAGGTTCCGGCTACGATCGCGACGATGCGGGCGCGTTAGTCGCGACCGCGACCGCCGGCGCCGATCGTCGCCTTGGCGGTCGCGGGCGTGAGAGCCGTCGTTGCCGTCGTGCCGGTGCCGCCGTTCACGGAAGATCGTGCGGGCCGGGTCGTAATCGACGTGGAAGGAGACCGCGCTCCCGGTCGTGACGTTGCCGGCGACGTCGGTCACCTGCACGCGCACGCGCGTAGGTGCCGCCGCGCCGGGAAGTTCGCCGCCGCGAACGTCAGCGACCAGCTCGTCGTCCCGCTCGCGGTCGTGAAGAGCCTCGCCCGCGCTCCCGAAGCTCGACCCGTTCCAGTAGGTGCCGGTGCTCGCCCGCTGGATGCTGACGGCGACCGATCTGCACGCCGGAGCGTGAGTCCTGACGCGGTGCCCGGAGATGCTCCGACCACGCGCTCGGCCGGATGGTTGCCGGTCGCCGCGTAGGTCGTGCCGCTGCTCGCAGCTGGTCGATGCGCCGCGGGCGCCGGAGAGTGATCCCGGCCGGCGGCCGTGTTGTCGATGAGGACGGTCTGCTTGGCCGAGGTCGCGGGATTGCCGAACGTGTCGAGCGCGGTCGCGCGCCACCTGATGCGTGCCGTCGGAGGGCTCCGCGGCCCACGTCACGAGATACGCGTGGACCGGTGCTGCTCGAGCCGATCGTGATCGATCGGGTGCACGACGCGCCCGCGAGCAGTAGTCGTAGGTGACCGACCGCGACGCCGGAGGGATCGGTCGTGCCGGTCGCGGTCAGATTCTGTCCGTTCCTGGATCACCGCCGAGACGCGTTGAAGACGACTCGTCGGTCCGTGGTCGCCAGAAGCGTCGCCGTCTGCACGGGTCGGCGTCGGCGTGATTCGCGGGTCACGGTCCCTCCCGGTCGCGGTGGGCGTCGGCGTCCCCGGTTACCGTCGCGGTCGGCGTCGCTGTTTCCGTCGGCGTCGGCGTGACTCGGTCTCGGTGGCGGTCGGGGTCGCGGTCGCCGTCGCGGTGGCGGTCGGGGTGGCGGTCGGGTCGCCGTCGGGGTCGGTCGTGGTCGGCGTCGGGCTCACGGTGGGCGTCGGCGTCGCGCGGCGTCGGTAGGTCGGGTCACGGGCCGTCGCTCGACGGGGTCAGCGTGGGAGTCGGCGTCACGCGGTGCATCGTCGCACTCGGCGTCGCGGTCGCCGTCGCGGTGACAGTGGGGCAGTCGACGTCGCGATCGGGGTCGGCGTCGTCCGTCGCGATCGGCGCTCGCGACCGGCGTCGCGGTCGGGGTCGGCGTCGGCGCGACCGGCGGCTTCGGTGGACGTCGCGCGAAGAGCTCGTCTGCCGCGCTGACGGCCCGGTCCCGATGCACGCGGCCTCGGTCCGGATGACTGTTCCCGCAGCTTCCGAGGGCACCGAGATCGGCGAGCCGTGCACTTCCCGTTCAGCTTGCCGATCACCCTGCGACTGCAGTTTCGCCACCTTGATCTTGGGATCGTAGGTGATGCAGTTCGTCGAGAGCGCCCCGCCGTCCTCTCTGATACTGGCACTTGCTGATCTTGCTGCGCGTGGAAGGCGATCTTTGCTGGCGAGGCTGGCGATCGCCGCCTGACACTTCACCCGGTCGTTCGGCTCCGGTCTGGACCGGCGGGTCGGGGAGCGTGCCGTAGAGGTCGAGGTCGAGCCCGCCCGCGAGGCTCTGGATCCTCACGCAAGAGCAGGCCGCGACGCTCGCATAGGTGCTGGTGATCGGCAGCGCGTCGCGGGGCGCGCGGCAGATCGTGAAGCCGAGCGCACGGCGGCGCGCTCGCCACGCCCCTGGCACTTCTTCCGGGCGGCGGTCGCGATCTTGGTCGCGGCCTTGGTGATCTTGGCCTGGGCCTTGGCGCTCTAGGCTCTGGACGTCGTTGCAATCCACCGTCGCCGGGTAGTTCACCGGGCCGAGGTTCCCCATCCGGAGCTTATGGCGGCGCTGCTGTCCTCTGAGCACTCGCTGCCGTGAGCTTCAGGGCGGATCCGCCAAGCGCCTTCGGCACCCCGCGATTCCGGGAGGACAGCGCGTTCGCTGGGCTTGATCCACGGCGAAAACGGTCAGGAGAACGAGGACGGAAAAAGACAGAGACATCGGCACCCTTCTCACGGTAGGGGAGAGGAAGCCCATATTCTGACCGCCGGGTCACGGTCAAGAAAAATTTGGCAGATTTCTCCCACGACGCAGTGCGCCGCGCCATGTGCGATCGTGAGCGGATCAGCTCGCAGGATCGCACGTGAGCGAGAGCGCGTCGGTATGTCCGGTCACGCCGTCGTAGGTGTCGGCCGTCCGCTTTGAGCGCGAGCTTCGCGGGCTTCCAGTGCAGCGGGTCGCCGCGCAGCCGGAACGACGACCGCAATGAGCTCGCTCACAGAGGTCGCTCGTCGACGCGCCCGACGATCGCTCCGGCACGGCGGCGAACGCCTCCCCGCATCGCACGCCGCGAGCGCCGGACGTGGCGCGCCTGCTTGTCGGACGGCTTCACGACCCGCCAGCTCGCGAGACGCGTCGATCGAAAACGGCGGGAAATCGCACCATGACCTTGCGCGCGATCGCGTGGTCGCGCGCGAGGGCCAAGGCCCCCGCGAGATCCGGCCAGTCGACGTGGTGGCTGACGAGCATCGTCGACCGTGGAGTCGCCCGCGGCCACGGTCGCGATCACCTCCGGAAACTCGTCGGGGTAGCCGATCGCCGACGCGATCGTCAGCTCCTTCGCGAGCGGGAGGCGGAAGTCGACGGGGACCGGCGCATGGTGCACGGCAACGACCACGAGGCGCGCCCTCCGCCCTCGCGACGGCGAGCACGGTCGCCCGATCAACGACGCCGCGCCGGCGGTATCCAGGTAGACGTCGCTCTGCACGACCGGCCACCCGAAGACGCTGCCGCGCTGCCGTGCGCCTCGGCAGAGGGCGGCATGCAAGGCGAGCGCTCGCGCGGGTCGAACGCGACGCGGGCGCGAAGCGCAGCGCGAGCTCGCGCCGGAGCGGCGAGGTCGGCGACGACGACGTCGCGGACGCCCGCGACGACGGAGACCAATGGAGGACGCCGAGACCGATCGAGCCCGGCCCGAGGACGACGACCCGGTCGCTCGGTTGAGCTGCGGCGCGATTGACCGCGTGGAGTGCCACGGCGGAGCGGCTCGGCGAGCGCGGCCCGCGCGAGCGGCACGTCCGCCGGGATCGGCAGGACGGCCGCCGAGCGTGCGGCGTTCCGGACGAGCAGCAGCGGGGCGAGCCCGCCCGGGCCCACCGTTCCCGATGTTGTTGCTGGCGGCCATCGGGTTCACGACGACGTGCTGGCCGCGCGCGAGCCTCGGACACGCCGGCGCCGACGCGCTCGACGACGCCGGCGATACTCGTGTCCGAGCGGCATGCCGTCCGCCCCGCCGCCGAGCCCGCCCGCCGCGACGTAGCCGAGGTCGCTGCCGCAGATCCCACAAGCGGCGACCCGTGGATGAGGACGTCGTCGCGCCCCGGCCTCGGGCTCCGCCACCTCGTCGAGCCGGACGTCGTTCGGGCCGTGAATCGTGGCGATCTGCATGAGCTCAGGCATCCGGACGCACGCCGAAGCGCTGCGTAGAAACCGAAGCGCGTCCGACCTCGCCGCCGGGTCGAGTCTGAAATCGGCGCGCAGGTCGTAGACCACCTGCCCGTGCTTACCGCGGGGTTCTCCACCCGGAAGCGCTCGAGCTCGGCGCGCGCGCCGTCGGTCATCGCGAGACCGGCGCGCTCAGCAGATCGCGGCGACCATGCCGACGTCGTCGGCCATGAGCGCGATCGAAGCGGACGTCGACGACCCGCGCGTCCGGCAGCCGGTCGTGGTCGCGCGTGACAAGCGCGCAACGAGCCGCTCGACGCGATCGATCCAGTAGTCGGCGAGGCGCTGCGCAGGTCGACGCGGGTCCCGCCGCATGCGGTCGCCGTACGCGATGCATCGCGATCGCCGATCGGACCACCGCGACCGGATCGCGATGCGGTGAGCGCGATCGTCGCGTCGGGGAAGACGTCGAGGAGCGGCAGGAGCTGCTCCAGATGCTGCGGCGACTTCAGCACCCAGCGCCGCGGCCCGCGGAGCCACGCGAGCAGCTGCAGCACCTTCCTCAGATACGCATACGACGAGCGCAGATCGAGCCCGAGGTAGTAGTCGCGCCAGCGCGGCGGTCGCGCCAGCCATTCGAGGAGGTAGGTCCCGAAGTCGAGCTCCTGAGCTCGATCTCCTCGTGGATGTGCTCGGGCGGCATGTCGTGCATCGCCTGCAAGAGCGGCATCTGCGCCAGCATCTGGCGATACGATTGAGACAGCGCGTCATGCAGCGCGGATCGCGGCCAGTCGCGGCCCGGGCCCTCGCCGGCGACCGGCACGGGCTCGAGGCTCTCCCAGTACGGCAGCGGAGCGGAGCAAATGGCCGCGATCAGGAGCAATATGTAACTGAAACGGAAGTACAACAT
>ERZ1370068.502-contig-10457_pt1 | contig 59696 bp, 92 predicted proteins | sample MGYA00561227_ERZ1370068 | MGnify/ENA primary metagenome ERZ1370068 (study PRJEB38410, sample SAMEA6850437) | metagenome | study: Metagenomic assessment of the ecological functions of the soil: analysis of the soil microbiota associated with the... | reverse complement strand
TTGGCGCTTCGTTCGGTGGCTGTTGCTGGCCTCATCGATCTGCACACGCGCGTCGCTGAGCGGCGTCGCGGCCAACGGCGTCCATCCCGACATCGCGGGCGTGCACGCGGGCGTCGACCGACGGTCGTCGACGCGGGCAGCTACGGGCTGCGCGGACCTTTCCGGCACCGTTTCCGCGGCATCCTGCCGAAGTGCGAGACCGAGGTCATCCCAGCTCCACCTGCACATCTGCCAGACCGGGCTTGCCACCAGCCCCCGACATCGTCGCCGAGAGCAGCATCGATCTCGAGAGCACCCTGCGCGTGGCGGCGGAGCACAAGGGGCTCATCAAGGGGATCAAAGAGGCGCGCATGGTCTCGCGCGGCGCTCGAGATGCTACGGGATGGAGATGCCCCGGCTGGGCCAAGCGCGCGGCGCGCGAGAGCGGACTGCTTCGCTCATGGTCCACATCGGCGACACCACCAAGCGCTTGGCTGACGCCAACGTGGTCCGGCAGCTGCTGCCGCTCTCACGCATAGACCCGGGCGACATCGTTGACGCATCTCTTCACCGCGAATCCCGGCGGAGTCCTCGACACCGACGGTCGGCTGGCCGAGGCTAAGGAGTACTGGCGCGGCGTGGCTCGGCACGGCGCGCACGGACGGATACTTATCGTCTGTTCGACAGTCGCGGATTGCGTGTTCACCGTTCGCGACATGGGCGAGGACCGCCAGCGCAGGGGCCGGATATGATGTAAGGTCGGATACTTCACGATGGCCAATATCCTCCAGAGCCTTCCTGCCGGCGAAAGGTCGGCATCGCGTTCTCCGGCGGCCTCGACACGAGCGCCGCGCTGCACTGGATGCGGGCGCAAGGGCGCGATTCCCTGCGCGTACACCGCGAATCTCGGGCAGCCCGACGAGCCCGACTACGACGAGATCCCGCGGACGCGCGCTCGAGTACGGCGCCGAGAGGCGCGGCTCATCGACTGCCGCCGCGCAGCTCGTCGCCGAAGGGCTCGCCGTGCTGCAGTGCGGCGCGTTCCACATCTCGACCGCCGGCGTCGCCCTACTTCAACACGACGCCGATCGGCCGCGCCGTCACCGGCACCATGCTCGTCGCCGCGATGAAGAGAGGACGAGCGTCAACATCTGGGGCGACGGCAGCACGTTCAAGGGCAACGACATCGAGCGGTTCTACCGCTACGGGCTGCTCGCCAACCCCGGCGCTGCGCATCTACAAGCCGTGGCTCGACCAGCAGTTCATCGACGAGCTCGGCGGCCGCGCCGAGATGTCCGGCCTACATGACGCAGCGCACGGCTTCGCCTACAAGATGACGCGCCGAGAAGGCGTACTCGACCGACTCGAACATGCTCGGCGCGACGCACGAGGCCAAGGACCTCGAGCGCCTCGACACCGGCATCACCATCGTCGAGCCGATCATGGGCGTCGCCTTCTGGCGCGACGACGTCGCGGTGAAGCGCGAAGACAGTCACGATCCGCTTCGAGGACGGACATCCGGTCGCGCTGAACGGCATCACCTTCAAGGACGCCGTCGACATGATGATGCGAGGCCAACCGGATCGGCGGCCGCCACGGCCTCGGCATGAGCGACCAGATCGAGAACCGCATCATCGAGGCCAAGAGCCGCGGCATCTACGAGGCGCCCGGCATGGCGCTGCTCTTCATCGCCTACGAGCGGCTCGTCACCGGCATCCACAACGAGGACACGATCGAGCAGTACCGCGACAACGGCCGCCGCCTCGGCCGGCTGCTCTATCAGGGCCGCTGGTTCGATCCGCAGGCGATGATGCTGCGCGAGACGGCGCAGCGCTGGGTCGCGCGCGCCGATCACCGGCGAGGTGACGCTCGAGCTGCGCCGCGGCAACGACTACTCGATCCTCGAACACGACGTCGCCCGAACCTGACCTACAAGCCCGAGCGGCTGACGATGGAGAAGGGCGAGTCGACGTTCACGCCGCAGGACCGCATCGGCCAGCTGACGATGCGGAACCTGGACATCGTCGATACGCGCGACAAGCTGTTCACGTATGTGAAGGCGGGTTTCTGGCGCCGTGGTCCGGGAACCGCGTTGCGCACCCCTCATCCGATCCATCGGATTCGTCAGAGGAAGCCAGCGGGGGCAGCTGCTCTCAGGATCAAATCAACGATGTCTTCGCGAGTTTTCACCCGGCTCGTCCGACGGTGGTTCACCACGGCCCTCCGGGCCGCCGACCGCCGCGCAGGCGCAGGGCTGGGCATCGATCCGCTGACGGCCGGCACACGCTGATCGCGCGCCCCGACCGGATCGGGCAAGACGCCTCGCGGCGTTTCTGCTCGGCCATCGACGAGCTGACGCGCGAGGGGCTCGCAGTCGCCGCTGCCGGACGAAGTCCGCGTGATCTACGTCTCGCCGCTGAAGGCGCTGAGCGCCGACATCCACAAGAACCTGGCCGAGCCGCGGCGCGGCATCCGCGGCACTCGCCGCGGAGGCGGGGCTGCAGGTGCCGCACGATCACAGCCGCCGTCCGCACCGGCGACACGCCGGCGGCCGAGCGCGCGGCGATGCTGCGCACGCCGCCGCACATCCTGGTGACCACGCCGGAGTCGCTGTACCTGCTGCTGACCTCCGAGCGCAGCCGCGCAGATGCTGCGCACGGTCCGCACCGTCATCGTCGACGAGATCCACGCGGTGATCGGCACGCGCCGCGGCGCGCACCTGGCGCTGTCGCTCGAGCGGCTGCAGCAGGTCGCGGAGCGCCCGCTCCTCGCGGATCGGCCTGTCGGCGACGCAGAAGCCGATCGACGAGGTCGCGCGGTTCCTGCACCGGCGGCGCGCGGCTGCGCGATCGTGGACGAAGGGGCATCGCCGCGCGATGGACCTCGCGCTGGAGATGCCGCGCTCGCCGCTCGAGGCGGTCGATGGCCCACGAGGTGTGGGAGGAGCATTACGACCGGCTCGCCGGCGCCGATCCAGGCGCACCGCACGACCGCTCGTGTTCGTCAATACGCGGCGGATGGCGGAGCGGCTGGCGCCACCTGACCGAGCGCCTCGGGCGAGGGCGCCGTGACCGGCGCATCACGGCAGCCTGTGCAGAAGGAGATCCGGCTCGACGCCGAGACGCGGCTGAAGGCCGGCGCGCCTGCGCGCGATGCGTCGCCGACGGCGTCGCTGGAGCTCGGGATCGACATCGGCCACGTCGATCTGGTCTGCCAGATCGGATCGCCGCATCGGATCGCCACGCTGCTGCAGCGCGTCGGCCGATCCGGCCACACGATCGGCGGGCTGCCGAAGGGACGCGCTCTTCCCGGCGTCGCGCGACGACCTCGGTCGGAGTGCGCGGCGCTGCTGCGCGTCGGTGCGCGCGAGGCGAGCTCGATCGCGATCGTGCCGCGCGACGCGCCGCTCGACGTCCTGGCGCAGCAGATCGTCGCCGAATGCGGCGTGCGCGCGAGTACGGCGAGGACGAGCTCTTCGCGCTCGTCCGCGGCGCGTGGCCGTATCGGGATCTCGCGCGCGCCGACTTCGACGCGGTCGCTGCGGATGACGGCCGACGGCTTCGCCACGCGGCGCGGGCGCCGCGCGCGCGCTGGTGCACCGCGACGAGGTCAACCGGCGCGTGCGCGGCCGGCGCGGCGCGCGGCTGCTGCGCGATCACCTCGGGCGGCGCGATCCCGGAAGTCGCCGATTACCGCGTCGTGCTGGACCCCGGACGACACGTTCATCGGCACCGCTCAACGAGGACTTCGCGATCGAGAGCAACGCCGGCGACATCTTTCAGCTCGGCAACACGTCGTGGCAGATCCTGCAGGTCCGCTGCAGGCATGGTCCGCGTGGCCGACGCGCAGAGGCGCGCCGCCGACGATTCCGTTCTGGTTCGGCGAAGGCGCCGGCGCGCAGCGACGAACTGTCGCGCGCGGTGAGCGATCTGCGGCCGCGACGTCGACACGGATGCTCGGAGCGACGCCGTAGTCACGGCCGTCAGCGTCGGCTGATGCCCAGGCTCGCTGGACGAGACCTGGCGATCTTCGGATGAGCCGTCGGCGTGACGCAGGCTGGTGCGCGTATCTCGACGAGGGTCGTCGAGCGCTTGGCGTCATCCCAACGCAGCAGACGCTCGTCCTCGAACGATTCTTCGACGAAGTCCGGCGGCATGCAGCTCGTGCTGCACGCGCCCTTCGGCAGCCGCATCAACAAGGCGTGGGGCCTGGCGCTGCGCAAGCGCTTCTGCCGCCAGTTCAACTTCGAGCTGCAGGCGGCGGCGACCGAGGACGCGCTGCTGCTGTCGCTCGGGCCGCAGCACTCGTTCCCGCTCGCCGACGTCTTCCGCTACCTGCATCCCGCGCACCGCGCGGGACGTGCTCGGTGCAGGCGTTTCTCGACGCGCCGGTGTTCCAGACGCGGTGGCGCTGGAACGCGACGATCTCGCTGGCCGTGCCGCGCAACCGCGGCGGCAGGAAGGTCGCGCCGCAGCTGCAGCGCGATGCTGGCCGACGACTGATGGCCGCCGTGTTTCCCGACGCCGCCGCGTGCCTCGAAAACATTCCCGGCGATCGCCAGATTCCGGATCATCCGCTCGCAACCAGACGGTGCGCGACTGCCTCAGAGGCGATGGACTTCGAGGGCCTTCGCGCGTGCCGCCGAGCGCATTCACCGCGGCGACGTGGCACTCGTCGCGCGCGACACGCCGGAGCCGTCGTTTCGCACACGAGATCCCAACGCGCGCCGTACGCGTTCCTGGACGACGCGCCGCTCGAGGAGCGGCGGGCGCACGCCGTGCAATCAGGCGAACCGGGCAACCGTCGAACGGCGGCGAACTCGGCGATCGACCCGTCAGCGATCGATCGCGTCCGCGCCGAGGTCACCCCAGCCCGCGATGCCGACGAACTGCACGATGCACTGCTGTCGTGCGGATTCCTGACGTCACGCGGAGATCGACGCGATGCCCGAAAGGCCTCTTTCGCTCAGCTGGCTGTGAAGCGGCGCGCCTGCATGGCGCGATTCGGCGACGGAGGCGCCGATCGTCGCCGCTGCGTGGCGGCGCAGAATTCCCAGAATTGCTCGCGATCGTTCCATCGGGATCAGCTCGAGCTCGGACATCGACGCGCACGTCCGAGCGCTCCCGCGTGTGAGGTGTCGAGAGGAGGCCCTCGTCGAAATCCCGCGCGGGCGGCTGACGATCGCCGGCCCGACCACCGCGGTTGATTCCGGCGCGGCTGTTGCCCATTCCAGCCCGGCGAAGGTTGATGCCGCGCTGCTTGGTGCGCGCTGGAAGCCGACGGTGTCGCGTAACGCGGCCGGTTCTCACCGGATCCCGGATCCCGATCAGCGGATCCCGGCAGGCAAGGAGCGGTCGAAAGCGGTGCGACCGCTCCCTGCTGGCCCGCATTCATCGATACACGCTGAATCGCGTTGCGGGCGGAGATCGAGCCGGTCACCCCGGCGGACTTCATGCGGTTTCTGTTCGCGCGGCAGCATGCCGGCGCGCCGGTCACTGTCGATCGAGGGGCTCCGGCGAGATCGTGGCCCAGCTCGACGGGCTGAGCTTGTCGGCTTCGGCATGGGAACGCGCCGTTCTGCCCCCGCGAGACAGTGAATGCATGCAGAGCCTCAACTCCTGGACGATGCCGAAGCCTCGCGGGAGGTCGGACGGGCGCGGCTGTCCAGTGCCGCCAACCGATCCCCTCGGCCCCTGCACGGCTCGTGTCCGCGACGCCCATTTCGCGTTTCTGCGCGAGCACGCGGATGTGTGGCGGCGGCTGCGCGGAAAACGGGGACGCAAGCGGCGCGGACGGCAGGACTCTCCGGGGTGCGCGCCGTGTGCTCGACGTGCCTCGCCGCGCGCAGGTGCCTCGTTCGTCAACGATCCCGTCGATGGCGGCTGCGCTCGATGCGCGATGCCGTGGCGCAGCGCGATTGGCGCGCGCTCGTCGCCGCAGGACTGGCGAGCGTCAGACGGTTTTTCAGGTTTGCGTGCGTTGATAGCCGCGATCCCACGGTATTCCGCCGGTGCGTCGATCGGCGCACCGCATTGCGGCCGCCGGACGGCGCTCCCGGTGGGGGAGATGCAACGGACAGGGGGATCATCGGTCGAGACGCTCAGCACGCACGAGCACTCCTGCGCCGGCGCGGCGCGTCGTAATTCCCGCCGCGTGCTGACCCTGCCGAACGGGTTCGAACGATGGCAGCGACCTGACGCGCGGTGTATCGCGGCTGACGACTGTGCCCAGCGGAGCATCCGCGGAGAGCCGATCTCGTCTCGGGCATGTCTGGGCGAGCAATTCGCACTCACCGAAGCGGTCGAGCGACTGCGGGAGGTGCGTCGCAGCACGCCGGACGGAGGGCTGCGTGCCACGATCAGCGCCCGTGCCGGATCCAGCTGAACCTCGCCGGCATCATCACCGTCTCGGCGAACGGATCCAGAGCCGCAGCCCGCCCCCGCATCGCCTATCGCGACGGGGTGCCGCTCGCGGTCAAGTGAGGGGATGTGTCGTTCGGGAGTTGACGCGCCGCTGATGGAGGGCTCGAGAGTGAAGTCGCCCACGCGCTGCGATGGAGATCGAGAGGCGTGGGGGCGGCCGCGCGGCCGTGAGACGGCGGCTTCGTCGGCGCGAGCGAAGTTCCCTTCGTCTCCTCCGTGCTCCCACGCGCGAGAGCAACAGAGCTCGCCGCTTCGCGATTTGAACCTCTGCGCTCCTTTCTTGCGCACGTCCTCGCATTGCGGAAGGAGGCATTCAATGTGCTCGACGCGCCATTCGATCTTCTGCACCCTGCCGCCTTACATCCTGCGCGCGATTGCGAGCATGGCACGCCGCCTGAGCAAACGCGCCACGGCGACGCAAATCCTTCTGGCGCTCGACGATGATCGCTCCGCTCGCTGCGCGTGACGCCATCGGCTCTCGAGCCACGCACGCTCGCCGACATCGTCACCGATCCGGCGGTCAAGAACCGCACCATCTACACGGCGAACCATCCGCAGCAGCTCCCAGGCACGGTGGTGGTCGCAGGCGAGGCGAAGCCGCCTGCGCGAGGCCGCCGACGTGGCGGTGAAGAGAAGCATTCGATGGCCTCGGCGCGACCTGCGGATTTCTACTGGACGTGTTCAATCGTCACCGCGATCTGAACGACGAGGGATGCCGCTCAACACGCGACGGTGCACTTATGGCAATCGTTACAACGATCCATTCCTGGAACAAAGCCGCCAGATGGTGATCGTGCGACGGTGATGCGCGGCTACAGCTGTTCAGCGCCGGCTGCAATGATTATCGCGCTGGACGATCCGGGACGATCGCACCGAGCTCTGACCCATGGCGTCGCAGAGACGACGAAGGCACGGCCTCGTTTTATGCTTCAGGCTGGCGCCTTGAACGAGTCGCTCTCGGATGTTTTTGGATCGCTCATCAAGCAGAGAAAAAACCGCGAGACCGCGCGGAAGGCCGGCTGGTTGATCGGCGAAGGGCTCTTCACGCCCGCGGTCCACGGTCAGGCGCGCTCCGGTCGATGAAGGCTCGGGACGGCGTATTCGGATCCCGCGTCCTCGGCAAAGATCCGCAACCGGGTCACATGAGCAAGCTACGTGAATACCTACGAGGACAACGGCGGCGTTCACCTCCAGCTCCGGGGAATCCCGAACCGGGCGTTTTTACCTCGCGGCGTACGACCTTCGACGGGTTCGCATGGGATCAAGGCCGGGCGCATCTGGTACGAGACGCTCCGGGATTCGGCGCTGCGGCCAAACACCGGATTCGCCAGGGTCTCCTGCGCAACTGACGGCCTGACGGCAGGACAGCTGTGCGGGCCGGGGAAAGCTGTCGAACAGCACATCGTGGCTGACGCACGCGGGCGACGGTCGGCCTGCCGGTGACCAGCGCGCACCACCACCACACAGCACAAGAGATCGTCACGCCCAGCCTGCAGCGCGATGCGGGGATGATACGCGTAGAGCTCAGGTGACGGCGGGCTCGCGTTCTTCCCGCAGCCTGCGCCGCTCGACGCGCACGATCAGCACGCCGACGCCCTCCCGGAGCGCGCACCCGTCAGCGATGCGCTGACCACGCTGATTGAGGTGAGACGGCGGTTTTCTTCCTTGCCTTCGCCCAGCTCCACCTCAGGGCCGGCCGACTGCCAGACGTATCGCATCACGATCCGGGACGGCGCGCGCCAGCACACCATCATCGTGTCCGATCCGGTGATGTCCGGGCCGCTCCAGCGGCTCATCGAGGTGCTTCGCGGATCTTTGACGGGAGTCACCTCTCGAGCGCGGCGCGATCCCACTTCGCTAGGTCTGCGGCCAGCAACGTAGGCCGACTGGAAGAACCGGCAACATGTCGTCGGGCGACCTGGATTCGCGCACGCGATCGTACGGCAGGATGAACTCGCCGAAGTCAGTGGTGTAGAACGCGCCGCTCGGTCCGACGCCGCGTCGGCGAAGCCGCGCTGGCTGTGGATAGGCGATAGCGCGTAGAACGCCGGCGTAATCAACGGCGCCGTGCCGCTCCAGAATCCGCAGCTGCTGACCTCGTGAGAAGACCCTCGCGGGCCGATCCGGTCGGGCAGGTTTGGAATGCCACCGGGATGCACCGGGGGCGGTGCGTCCTCGAGAATCGACGTCACCGCAAGATCCATCGCACCCCAGAACAAGTGCACCGGGCTGCACTTGCCGATGAAGCGCGCCCGGAAGCTCTTCGAAAGACACGCGGTCCGCCTGCGCGACAGCGCACGCCAGAATCGTTCACTGCGTCCGCGTCGTACGGACGCGGCTTGTCGTCCTTCGCGAACGGTACGGCGACTGACACCTCGTTCGGCTTCGCGACGATGCGGACCGGAAGCTCGCAGATGCGCCAGCTCCTCCATCACGCGCGAGTAGAATGCCGCAACGCTCTGCGCTTCGAGCGGAACTCTCTCGACGCCGGCCATCTGTTCGTCGCGATGATCAGTCGATGCTCGATGAAATCGAAGTCGATGGCAAACGATCGAGCATCCGTGCGGAATCGGCGACGTGGTGATGCCCCGCGCTGTAAGATAGAAGGTACAGTTCCAGGAGTGGTTGACGCGCGGCGCCAGAGAGAAAGTCGCACTTTTCCGACGATCTGCAGCCACAGCTGGAGAGCGTCGCGGGTTTCTATCCAGCCGGCAAGCGGAAGCTCAGGCCAGTCCGCGCGCGAGTCTGATGGATGACACTCTGAAGGGTCTCCTATGACGAATGCCGCGTGCGCGCACATTGAAAGCATCGACTCCGTGAAGCAGCCGAGCCGCCGGGAATGCGAGGAGTGCGTCAAGATCCACTCTCGCTGGGTGCACCTCCGGACGTGCCAGACCTGTGGCGTCACGCTCTGCTGCGACTCGTCGCCCAAGCGCCACGCCAGCGCTCACGCTCGAGCAGCGCAGCACCCCGTGGTCGCATCTGCCGAACCGGGTGAACGCTGGCTGTACTGCTTCCCAGACGACGCCTTCGTCGATTACTGACTACCCCCGGCCTTCGGCACGCGCTTCTCGTATTCGGGCCGCTGCGGAACCTTTTGGAGCCTTTGCCGCGCGCTCCGTCACCTCTTTGATCGCGCGGGCGAGCTGCGGATCGTTCCCGGCAGCCAGCTGCGCGGGGTCATCGTCCACGACGATGTCGGGATCGACGCCGTGTCCTTCGGCAAACCATTGCCCTTTCGGATCGCATATCCGGAATGTCGGCACCGTGACGCCACCGCCGTCGGCAGCGCCGGCGCGCCGCTGATACCGATGAGGCCGCCCCACGTCCGTGTGCCGATGAGCGGTCCGAGTCCCGCTTCTCGGAAGTAGGTCGGGAACGCGATCGCCACCCGAACCGCTCCAGCCGTTGATCAGCATGACCTGCGGCCTGCGATGCGCCACCGGCGGCCACTGCTGGCTCGCGCCGTCGCGGACGGCCCAGTAGGCCAGGATCGGACGGTTCAGCAGCTCGATGAAGCGATCGGGAATCTGACCGCCGCTGTTCCACCGTTCGTCGATGATGAGCCTGTCCTTCCTCCATTGCGCCATGAACTGCCGGACGAGCTCGTTCTGCGCGTCCACGCCGGTGCTCTGGACGTAGATGTAGCCGATTCTGCCGTTGGTCGCCTTGTCCACGATCTGCCGGCGCTCTTCGATCCACGCCCGGAAGCGCAGCTCCGTCTCTCGTTCGTGAGGCACTTTACGACCGGCCGCGCGATCCGGTCGGGCGATGGCGAAGCAGTTGACGGTGAGGACGACGGTCTTGTCGCCCAGCCCCTGAACGATGCCCACGGATCCGACTTCGTGTCGATCGGGAACGCCGTTGACGGCGAGGACGTAGTCGCCTTCCTTCACGCATCACGCCGGGCTCGTCGAGCGGCGAGCGGCATCACCGAGTCCCACGGACCTCCGCGGATGATGCGCTTGATCCGGTACGCGCCGTTCGCCAGCTCCCAGTCCACGCCGAGCATGCCGACCGACCGCTGCGGCGCCTCGCTCCATGTCGCCGCCGCCGTGATAGGTGTGCGACGCGTTCAGCTCGCCGATGAACTCGCCGATCACGAAGATCGACGTCCCAGCGCGTCACCGCGCCGTCGAGCAGCCTTGCTGTAGCGCTCGCCCATCGCTTCCCAGTTCACGCCGTGCATGTTGGGGTCGTAGAAGAAATCGCGCTCGAAGCGGTACGCATCGCGGAAGATCTGGCGCCACTCGGCGCGCGGATCCACCGGCGCCTCCATTTCCGCCGTCACCATGGGTTTCTCGAACTTCTGTCCCGCCTTGATGTCGAGGATGGCGCAACTTCCGCTTGCTGATCACGAGCATCTTCTTGCCGTCGGCCGTGGCCTCGAATGCGTCCGCGTCGTCCAGCACGCGTCTTTCTTCGCGCTCCGCGAAGTCGAAGTAGACGATCGCGTTCTTCTCGTCGCCGGAACCGGTGCGCGGCTGGCGCCGGCATAGGCAGCTTGCCCTTTGATCGCCTGAAGATCCGGCGTAGTTGCCGGCCTTCGGCGGCAGCACGATCGCCGCGCGCTTCGAACCCGTCGAGCTCGATGTCCACGATCGGCGGCGCAACGGGCTTGTCGTCGGTCTTCTTCTCTTCTGCCGGTTTCTCGTCCGGGTTTCTTCTCGCCTGCCTTGGCGTCCTCCGCCTTCTTCTCCTCCGGTTTCTTCTCCTCCGGCTTCTTCGCGTCGTCCTTTTCGCGGCCGTGTCGAGCAACGCGCTTTCGTCGTCGTTTCGCGCGGCCAGCGGCGACTTCACGTCGCGCCGAAGCGGCACGGCCACCAGCTTCGTGGGATTCGGATAGGTCCACGTGTTGTCGAAGCTGCCGTAAACGGGATCGAACTCGCGATCGGACGCGTAGATCAGGATACTTTGCCTTCAGGCTCGAAGGTCGGTTGCGTATCGTTGAGATATCCGGTCGTCGCCTGGTGGAGCTTGCACGCCTTCGTGTCGTACAGGAAGACGGCGCTGTTTCCAGCCTTGGTCGGCCGCGCGTAGGTGAGCCATCGTGAGTCGGGGGACCACTGCATGTGGAAGGCTCTCGAGCCCGGCGATGAGCGAATCCACTCGGGGCTCTGATCGATCTCGGTCGCGCGGTTCGCCGCGATGTCGTAGATCCTGATGCGCATCGCCTGATCGATGAACGCCAGTTTCTTGTTGTCGGGCGACCACTAGCGGCGGATAGCGGAATCCGGCGCCGAGCGTCGTGACGCTCTTCTCGCGACCCGAGCCGTCCGCCGGGCGGAGCGTCAGCTCATGCTCACCGCGTGCGATCGCTCCAGTACGCCACCGTCTTGCCGTCTGGAGACCAGCGGGGATAGCGCTCGGACACGCCGGACGAGCGCGTCACGTTGACGACCGCTCCGAACTCCGCCGGCACCGTGAAGACGTCGCCGCGCGCCTCGAACACGGCGCGCTTCGCCGTCGGCGACACGGACGCCCACTGGATGAGCGTGCTCGGCCTTCGCCGTCCGCGGACGCAGCGTCGTCTCGATCGGTGACGACGTGGACGAGAACCTCGGACGGCTTTTCCGATGGCGAGATCCAGAAGATAGAGCCGCCCGCCGGCCTGAAACACGATCGAGTCAGGACCGATTGACGGGAACGTGATGTCGAAGTCGCTGAACTGGGTCACCTGACGGGCGGCGTTCTTGCCGACGTCGTAGGCCCAGAGATTGTTGCGCTTGTTCGCGCCGCGGTCCGACAGAAAGTAGATCGTGTTGTCGTGCCACATCGGCTGCGCGTCGTTCGCCGGGTTGTTCGTGAGGTTCTTCGTCGCGAAGGTTTTCAGATCGAAGAGCCATCAGATCCGGGCGCCCAGCCGCCGCGATACCGCTTCCAGTTCCGGAAGTCCTGCGACATCGGCATGTAGACGAATTGACGGGCCATCCGGCGAGTAGGTGCCGAACTCGCCGTACGGGACGGGCAGTTTCTCCGGCAGGCCGCCATCGACTGAGACGGTGATAGAACTGGTTGTAGCGCTGACGTCCGCTCTCGCGTCCCGACGCAAACAGCACGCGCTTGCCGTCCGGCGTCCACCCGATCACGCGATCGGCCATCGGGTGATACGTGAGCCGCTTCGGTTCGCCGCCCAGCGCGGGAGCGACGTAGACGTCGACGTTTCCGTCGTACGAAGCGCTGTAGGCCACCTTCGTGCCGTCCGGCGAGAACCGCGGAAACGATTCTTCGCCGGGCGACGACGTCAGGCGAACGGCATTGCCGCCCTTCTTGGATACGAGCCAGATGTCGCCGGCGTAGACGAAGGCAATCTGGTCCTTCGACACCGAAGGCTGGCGGAGCATTCGCGCATCGATCTGCGCAAAGGCGGACGTCGCTGAGAGGGCCGCAAGTGCGCACAGCGCCGCGGCCCGAACGAGCTTTCGAACAGGATCATGCAGGGACTCCAGGGAATGGAACGAAGCACGTATTCTACCTCTATCGCCTCGGGCTGAATTCCCTCGTCCCTTCCGCTTGTCCCTTATCCCTGCTCCCTTGTCCCTTGTCGTATGATCCTGTCAGAGCCATGAAGATTGCTGACGTCCGCGCGACGACGGTGACGGTGCCGCTGGAGGCGCCACTGCAGGCATGCAAACGGCTGCCACTGGGGCCGGTTCGTCCGAACGATCGTGGAGATCGAGAGCGACACGGGCCTCGTAGGGCTCGGCGAAATGGGCGGCGGCGGCGAGTCCGCGATTGCCACCGTCCTCGCGCTGAAACCGTCGCTCGTTGGACGCGACCCGGCGCGGCTCGAAGAGATGCGGTTCGTGCTCGCCAATCCGACGGCGTCGCTCTACAACAACCGGACGCAGGTCGTCGCGGCACTCGAATTCGCGTGCCTCGATCTGCTCGGTCAGGCCTGGGGCGTACCCGTCTGCGACATCCTCGGCGGCCGCGTTCGCGACCGGGTGCCCGTTCGCGTCGTACCGTGTTCTTCCGCTACGCGAACGCGCAGGGCCGTGGAACGGTCCGCACCGTCGAGCAGGTCGTCGAGCACGCGCACGATCGCTGAAAAAGAACATACGGGTTTCGATCGCACAAACTCAAGGGGCGGCATCTTTCCACCCGACTACGACCTCGAATGCTATCGCGCGCTGGCCGCCGCCGCTGCCCGGCGATCGGATCCGGTTCGATCCGAACGCGGTCTGGTCGACCGAACAAGCCATCCGCTTCGGACGCGCGATCGAAGATCTGAACAACGACTACCTCGAAGATCCGGTGTATGGGCTCGCCGGAATGCGGCACGCGCGAGAGAGCGTCTCGCGTTCCGCTCGCCACGCAACACCGTGGTCGTCAATTTCGAGCAGCTGTCCGCCAACGTCTTGCACGCGTGCGGTCGACGTCATCCTTCTCGACACGACGTTCTGGGGAGGCATCCGGCCTGCGTGAAGGCCGCCGGGGTCTGCGAAACGTTCCAGCTCGGCGTCGCCGTGCATTCATCAGGTGAGCTCGGCATCCAGCTCGCCACCATGCTGCACCTCGGCGCCGTCGTGCCAAACCTGTCGTTCGCGGCCGACGCGCACTATCACCACCTCGTGGACGACATCATCGAGGGCGGAAGCGGCAGCTACGAGAATGGAACGATGCGGGTGCCGGATGCGCCCGGGCTCGGCGTCCGGCTCGACCGCGAGAAACTGGCCACCTACGCGGAGCTCTATCGCGAACTGGGCAACTACGCTGACGATCAGGATCCGGCGCGACCCGGCTGGGCGCCGCTCGTGCCGAACGACCGCTGGGCCGATCCCGGCGACGACCTGGAGCCTTTCGTTGACTGAACTCAACCTTCGTCCGTCCGACACCGAACCACTCGCCCGGCCCGAGGACCGTGCGTGCCACGACCCGCCGCATCGTCTCCGAGATGCCCGTGTTCGACATGCACACGCACCTCTTCCCGCCAGGATTCAGGGACTTTGCGCGGTGGGGGATCGACAATCTGCTGACCTATCACTACCTCGTGGCCGAGGTCATGCGGGCCGGAGAGGTCCGCCCGGCCGAATTCCGCGGGATGACCCAGCAGGCACAAGCGGACCTCATCTGGGACGTGCTGTTCGTGCGAAGCTCGCCGCTGTCTGAGGCCACACGCGGCGTGATTGCGGTGATGTCGGCGCTCGGGCTCGATCCCGCGCGTCCGGACCTGCGAGAAGCGCGCGAGTTCTTCCGGCGACACCACGGCCGAGCGACAGGCTGGATCTCGTGCTCGACCGTGCGGGTGTCTCGGCTGTCGTCATGACCAACGATCCGTTCGATCCGCGCGGAAGCCGCCCTGTGGCTCAGAGGACGGGCCGACGGATGCGCGCTTCAAGGCGGCCCTCCCGCATCGACCCGCTGCTCAACGACTGGGAAACGGCACGACGCGCGCTGTCGGATGCCGGATATCCGCGTCGGAAGCCTGGTCGACAACCACACCATCGGCGAGGCGCGTCGGTTCGTGGACGAGTGGATCGAGCGCATGGATCCGTTCTACCTGGCCGTCTCGCTGCCAGATGACTTCGCAGTGGCCCGAAGAGAGTTCCCGCAGCCAGCTGATCGAGCACGTCGTTCTGCCGGCGTGCCGCGATCACGGCCTGCCATTCGCGATGATGGTCGGCGTGCGGCGCGGCGTGAATCCAGCGCTCGGAGACGCCGGCGACGGGCTGGGGCGCGCCGATGTGTCGGCGCATTCACCGCCTGTGCCGCGCATACCCGGACAACCGGTTCCTCGGTCACGATGCTGTCGCGCGAGAACCAGCACGAGCTGTGCGTGGCCGCCAGGAAGTTCGCGAACCTGATGCCGTTCGGGTGCTGGTGGTTTCTCAACAACCCGTCGATCGTCTCCGAGATCACGCGCGAGCGGCTCGAGCTGCTCGGGCCCACGTTCGTTCCGCAGCATTCCGACGCGCGCGTGCTCGAGCAGCTGCTCTACAAATGGCCGCACTCGCGCCGCGATATCGCGAATGCGCTGGCCGATCAGTATGCCGGTATCGTCGAGAACGGCCGCCCGATCACCGCGAACGAGATCACGCGCGACGTTCGCAGGCTGTTTTCCGAAAACTTCTTGAACTGGACCGGCCGTTCATCCGTCGTTGCCGCGGCGCCTGCCGTGTAGTGTGAGGACCGAACCATGATGATTCTCGCGTTGGTTGTAGCTCTGAGCGGCCTCGTCGCCCAGCGAAGGCGAACGCCACAGGAGGGCAAACAAGAGCCCAAGGTGCCCAAGGATTCCGTCCGGCTGGTCGTGAGCGGTTGCCTGAAGGGGCGAGTGCTGGCGGTCTCGGACGTTCGTCAGGAGGACACCAGACCGGCCCGATCGTGAAAGCGCGCTCCTTCCGGCTGGCCGGCAAGAAAGAGGTGATGAGCGACGTGAAGGACTACGACGGCCACCTCGTCGACGTCACCGGCATCGTGAAGAAGTCGTCGCTCGTCGAGCCGGGGATGAAAGTCGGCAAGGGCATCACGATCTGCGGCGGGCCGCCTGTTGCCGGCATCCGGCGGCACACGCCCGCTGCCGAGCGAATACATACCGGTGCTCGACGTCGAGCTCGGTGCGATCGCGCGCGTCGTCCTGCGGCACGAAAGGAAATTGATCTAGAGCGTGTTGTAGACAAGGGCGATGAAGTCGTTCGGCGACGTCATTCCCTTGCCCCACTTGCCGTCGAACTGGGCGCTGGGCCTGGCGGCCTGCACCTGGGCGAGTGTTTTCTTGGACCGCTTGAGATCCCGCACGCGGTCGCGAATCGTGGCAATGACCCGCCGGGTACGTCAGCAGCCCTGCGTGATCGGACAGCGGGCCGTGGCCCGGGACGATTTTCGTGCGGGCATTCGTCATCGCGAGCGCGCGATCTGCGCCCGCAATCATCCCGTTGATGCTGCCGCCGGTGCTGGCGTCGATGAACGGATACGTGCCGTTGAAAAACACGTCCCCCCATGTGGAGGACGTTTCGCCTTCGTGTAGTGGATGAAAATATCGGTGTCGGTGTGCGCCGGAGGCACGTGCACCAGCGTCACACAGCTCCCCGTTCATGTTCAGCGATCGTTTGTCGGTGAACGTGTCGGTCGGCAGCGACTCAGCTGGCGCGGGATCGAAATGCATGCCCATCAAATCGTGCGGTTGGGTCAGACGTGCCTTCGTGTTGACGTGCGCAACGAATGCCGGCGCCGGCCTCGCGGAAATGCCTGTTGCTTGTCGGTATGATCGAAGTGCCAGTGGGTGTCGATCAGGGTCTTGATCGCTCCGCCATCGAGACCGTCGAGCGCGGACTTCAGCTCGCGGCCAGGCCGGTTGAACGAATGAATCGACCACCAGCTTTCCGTCGGGCCCATGCAACGCGACGACATTGCCGCCGGGGCCAGAGAGCATCACCAGGCGATCGGCGAGTTTCGTGGAGGCGATCGGCGCGGCTCCCATCTGCGCACGCATCGCGGCAACGGGATCGGACGGCGCAGTCGCAGACTGCAGCATCTCGTGGAAATCGTTCGACGCGTGCACGTGCGGAAGGTATCGAAGAACACCGGCTCGCCGCGGCAACGAGGCCGGCGTGCCGGATAAACTGTCGGCGCGACGATTCGGTCATGCTGGAAGAATATCCCAACACTTATAATTCCCGAGACCGATGATCTGGCCCACGCAGAATGTTACAAAGGACCCGAACGACGACGTCAGCCGCGCTGGCGGCCTCGGCCGCTACGCGTCATCCTGGCGCTGCTCGTCATCGCGGTGATCGGATATGGCGCCGCGGTGCTTTATCTGGTCAGCCAGGAAACGCAGACTCGTGTTTCAGGCGGGCCGGACGCTCAGCGCCACGAGACCGGCGTTTCACTTCGAACAGATCGACGTTCCCCGGGCAGATGGTGCGCATCAGTTCGCGTGGATCATGCCGGAGCCCGCCGCGAGCCCGGATGCGCCATGGGTGCTCTTCTTCCACGGCAACGCGGCCACCATTGCTTCAACGGGTCAACATCGCCGCACTACACGGAGCTCAGAAAACTCGGGGTCAGCATCATGGCGCCGGAGTATCGCGGGTTCGGCGGACTCGAGGGCGTGCCGACCGAAGCCGCGCTGGCCGCTGACGCGCGTGCCGCGCATGACTATCTGCGCACCGTTCGAAAGGTTCCGGCGTCGCGGCTGGTGATTTACGGCTGGTCGCTTGATCCGCGGTGGCGGTCACGCTGGCTTCAGAGGTGGAAGCCGCAGGGCTGATCCTGGAAGGAGCGCCCGCGTCGCTCGTGAACATCGGCCAGCAACAGTATCCGTTTTTCCCGGTCCGCTTCATGATGCGCAATTCGTTCGAGTCGATCCGGAGGATCGATCGCGTCCGCGCGCCGATGCTCTTTCTGCACAGCCCGGAGGATGCGGTCATCCCCATTTCGGAAGGACGCCGGCTGTCCGACGCCGCACGCGGCGACAAGACGTTCGTCGAGGTTCGCGGCGGTCATGTCGACGCCACCACCCTGGACACCGAGCACTTTTACGGATCGATTCGGACGTTCCTCGGCGCGCACCATCTGGCCGTGAGCGACGACGGCGAACAGTAACGGGCTATTTCTTCTTGTTCCTCGGATCGTCCGACGGGTTCACACAGTGCTTGAACTCGAACCGGCCCCTGACCGTAGAGGCACGATCGTCGCGCCGCCAGCCCCGGCGTAGGCGAAGTGATTCATGCTCGCCGGCATCAACGCGTAGCCTCCGACGAGACAGCGTCCTGTTCGTCGCGTCTTTCACGAGCTTGTCGCCCATCCCAAACGTCAACGCGCCGAGTCGTGACGACGACGTTCTCGTCGGTCGGGTGCGAGTGGGCCTGGATGCGCGTAGTTCGCGCGGGAACTTCAGTCGGACCGCGTAGGCGCTCGACTTGCCCGGATCGCCGGACAAGACAGCGATCTCGGCGCCCGGAGGCAGCATCGGCGGTGCCGGTCCCCACTTCGCCTCGGTCGGCGATTGAATGACCTCGCCATGGCCTGAGCCCAGAGTCCCGCGGACGCGACGGCAACGACAAGCTATACCCGTGATGATGACCGCGATAATCCTGTTCATCTGTCCTCCTGCGGGTTGATGACGCGCAATCGTAGCGCCTTTCGACGAAACCCGGCACAACCTTGCGAACCGGACAGAACCTGTAGAACCCGTAGAACCCTGTGGAGGCGCTCCATGCCAACCAAGATCATCGTTACCCACGAAGGCGCGATGCGGAGGAGCCGGCGCCGCCGGTGGCCGAAGATCGAGCTGCCGTGAAAAAGCTCATCGCGGCCGACAAGCGGCGTGGCATTACAAGCCCGTCTCGTACTCTCGACGATCCAACGTTCGGCCAGATGCGCGCGAGGCCGGGACGCCGCGATCCTTCAAAGATGCGATCGATCACGCCTATGGACTCCACCGAAAGCCCGACTCCACATCGCGATCCTCGGCGGTCCCGACATCGTCCCTCTCAGGACATGACGAATCCGCTCACCGGCGACGACAGAAAGATGATCCGGTCGTGCCGAGCGACCTGCCTTACGCGTGCGATGCGCCGGCGGGTGACGATGTGTCCACGTTCGTCGGACCGTCGCGCGCGCCGTCGGACGCATCCCGGATCTGCCGAAGGAGAAGCGACCCGGCGCTGCTCGTCGGCATCCTCGGAATTGCGGCGCGTGGAAGCCACCCTCCCGGGCAGGATCAACCTATTTCGACTTTCCACGTTCATGTGGCAGCGGTCCACGTCGAAGAGCTCTGAAGACGCTGTTCGGCAAGAAAGCCAAACCCCGGCTGTCGCCCGACGATGGGCCGCGATGGACGGCGGCGGAGCTGCGGCCTCCGTGGCATTTCATCAACTGCCATGGGGCCCCTGCCGACACGTGCTTCTACGGCCAGCGGAAGAAGCGCTTTCCGACGGCTCACGACGCCAGTCTCCTGCCTCACAAGATTTCGCGAGGAACGCTGGTCAGCGCGGAGTGTTGTTACGGTGCTCAGTTGATCCTCCTCGCACGCGGGCCCCGGCATCGCGGTGACCTACCTGCGCGAGGGCGCGATCGGCTTCATGGGCAGCACGACCGTGGCGCACGGTCCGGCAACGAGAGCCAACTATGCCGATCTGATTTGCCGGTTCTTCCCTGGAGTCTGCGCGAAGGGCGCATCGCTTCGGACGCGCCCTCCTCGAGGCGCGACAACGTTTCGGTCAAAGGAGGCCGCGCCGATCAACCCGGTGGATTTGAAGACTCTCGAGGCGCACCATGGTGCTTGGAGATCCGTCAGCCCGGGCGGTGCAGCCGTCGGCGGGACGACAGCCTCGCAAGGCATGTCGAAAAAAACGCATGGCGACAGCGCATGCCGAACACCGCGCCGCCCTGGAGGCGACGGCGACGGTTCTCAGTGCGCGGTGTGGATTCCGGTTAGATCGACGCCAGACGCACCCAGCCCCGCGGGCGGTGCAGGCTCGCCTAGAGAAAGCGGCGGTCGCCGCCGGCTACGAACCCTCCGCGCAGGCGGGGACAGCTCGACGTGTGCGCGTCGTCCAACGAGGCGGCACGCCGGCTCGTCGAACCAGCCGCGCAGGAGGAGACGCGCATTCCATATTCTGTCAGCGAGACCAGCGTTTCGGCAACACTGCGCGGCGCCCGGTGCGCAGGCGGCCGCGAGGCCGACCGCTCTTCTGAGAGCCAGAGAAGAGAGTCCCGAGATACCGAAACGAATGCTCTTGCTGGCCACCGAGGTCGCCGGTAAATTGGTGAAAGTGGATCAGATCTTTGCGCACGGCGCGCCGGACTCCATGAACGATTCCTACGAAGGTCAGGTCATCAAAAACGGCACGCTGGCCGGATCGAAGAGCGATCGTGACGCGGTGATGCCTCGATGTTGGCGATGAAGAGCTGATCCTCAGGCGTTTCGGCGGAAACGCGTTCTGGCGATGAGGCGCTCGAGAAGCTCGTCGGCCACCGCATCCGGGGGATGGGTCAACGGATCGGGCGCACCCTAATCCCTTCCCGCGAATGGGTTGAGCTCTCGATAATCCGGGGAAAGAAACGGCCGTGACGGCTACTCCGCCGTTTTTGGCGAGCCGGAAGCCGAGATTGGATGATCCGCTGCTGATCCTCCGCCTTGCCGCGGCTCCCAACCAGGTAGCGCGAGCAGCATCTCCGCTGCAGAGAAACGATCCGCCGCGCGTCACGCGCTTTTGCGCGCCAGGCTCGTCGGGATCGACGCTCGAATCCGGTCCGCCAGGATTGCGGGCAGCGGCGTTCGGATCCGCGAACGAGGCGTAGTAGTCCGGGCGGTACTTCAGTCCGCGCACCACTGCCACACGTTGCCGCCCACATCGTGCAGCCCATAGGGATTCGCGGGAAAGGCGGTCACGGGCGACGTCTTGAAGTATCCATCCGCCCGGCTGTTTGCATCCGGAAAGTGCCCTTCCCAGATGTTCGCCGGGACCTTGCCTCCCGGCCTCCAGCTCATTTCCCCACGGGTATAGCTTCCGGTCCTGTCCGCCGCGAGCCGCGAACTCGAATTCCGCTTCAGACGGAAGGCGTTTCCCTGCCCACCTGGCGTACGCGCGTGCGTCCTCGAACGCGATGTGCACAACCGGGTGACGGTCCATTCCTCGAGGGAGCCCGACGGGCCATCGGGATGCCTCCAGTTCGCGCCAGGGACATAGCTCCACCACTGGGAGAAATCATCGAGTGAAACCGGATGTGCAGGCGGAGTGAATACGATCGAGCCGGGCACGAGTTTGTCCGGCGGCGCGCCGGGAAAATCTCTGGGATCCGGCTTTCTTTTCCGCAACCGTCACGTAGTTGGTCGCGCGCACGAATCGATCGAACTCGGAATTGGTGACCGGCGTCCGCGTCCATCCAGAATCCAGCGACTGAAACCAGATGGACGGGCAGCGCGTCCGGCATGCCGCACCCGTCACATCCCATCCAGAATTCGCCACCTGGAATCCAGACCATCCCGGATGGGGCAGGGCCAGGGCTGCCGTCGCGCTGAGGTTGGGCGGCGCGCCGCAGCCGACCCCGCCGATGTCTTCTGGTGAGCGGCGTGCGCATCGCCAGACGGATTCTGGCGCGCGAGACTCCTCGCGCCCCACGGCTGCAGCCACTGGCGGCCAGCAACACCGCCAGACAGCCAGGCGATCGCCTATGACGAGGGCTCACGGACGAGGGGCCTTGCTCTGGGCGCGCTCGCGATCGATTCTTGACCGGCACGACGGTCTTGAGGTGCTCGTCCGCAACCGCACGCCAGTTCTTTCAACACTTCGGGCCGTTTGGCGGCGAGATCGAACTTCTCCGACGGATCCTCGTCGAGATTGTAAAGCTCTGAATCGCTGGATCTGACGAACGCTGCCGAACCGGTAGTGGTAACGGCACGACGAAGTGAGCCTTGAAGGCGTCGCGACGAGCCCGCGCTCGGGACACCGCTTCCGGTGCTTGCATAGTAGAAGAGCGCATGACGCGGCGCTCGGACCGGTGCCTTTCAGTGCCGGCGAGAGATCGTAGCCATCGAGCGCGCGATCGGTCGGCGGCTGGGCGCCACCTGCGAGGCCGGCAAATCGTCTGGAGGATGTCGAGCTCCGAACCAACGTCCGACACAACCTGCTCCTCTTCGATCGTGCCGGCCGCCGCAGAAAATCGCCGGCACCACGCCTTGTGCCGCCTCCCACGTCGAGGCTTTCGCACCTCGCAGCAGTCCAGCCGATCCGCCCTGCTCCAGCTTGCGGTGCCCACGGGCCGTTGTCGCTCATGTTCGGCAACAGTGTTCTACGCGGTTCTACAACTTGCCAGCGCCGCCGGGGTTCGCCCGACGTTCACGTCGAACTGGGCGCGAAGCCCGATGGCCGGCCCCCGTCGCAGCCGCGGCGAGAACCCAGCGACACCGGCGTAGAACCCGCATTTACGCGTGAGTAGCTCTTATACATCCTTCTCCGGAAGATCCATCCCCCGAGCGGCCCGCAGCCACTTCACCACGTGATACATGTAGCCGAGATCCATGAGCTCGATCAGATTGCCGTCGAAGTCTTTGACAAAGAAGAACGAGTGGCCACGAGGCGAAAGCGCTCGGGCTTGCTGAACGCACTCGACACCCTTCGACTGAAGGTATCATACCATTTCTGGAGGTTTCTCACGTCGAACGAAATGTGCGTCAGCCCGACCCGGTTCCACGGAACTGCGCCCGGCGGAATCTGCGGCTCGAAGGCAAAGATTTCGAGAACCGCTCCTCCCGGCACGCGAATCCATCCAATCTTGCAGCTGCGGTGCTCCGCGTCGACTCCAAAGAACGTCCGCACGCGATCCGGCGGCGTGTCGGCCACACCGACGAGCGGGCAGCCGAAGATCTCCCAGTAGAACTTCACGGCGCGGTTGAAATTCGACACGGTGATGCCGCTGTGGCTGAAGGATCGCGCTCTTCATGGTTTCGTCGTGCTTTGATGTGATCCGCCACCCGCAATGCCTGGGCGGCGATCGTCAACCCGGGTTCACGGCCGCCGACGACGGGAAGAACGACGCGTCGACGACGAAGAGATTCTCGCACATCATGCGTGCGGCAGTATGGATCGAGCACTGACGCGCGCGGATCGGTGCCGAAGCACAGCGTCCCGCACTGATGCGTCGTGTTCGTGTTGCCGTGCGAGTGCGTCACGACGAGCCAGAAGCCGAGCCGCCGCAGGATCCGCTTGGTCTCGTTGACGAGCCGCGCGATGCGCTCGCAGGTTGTTCGGACTGATAGCGCAGACGGATTCGCCCGTCGGGCTCCACCGTCGACGCGATTGTCGGCGCGTCGGCAGATCCTCCGACATCACGAGCCAGTCGACGCCGCGCGAGACCCACGCGTCGTACGCCCACAGCGGAATCCACGGCACGACGATCTGCGCCATGACGCCGTGCGTCCGTCCCTGCGACTGGATCTGGCCGAGCGGATACGTCGTCTCCGGCCCGCGCAAGTAGAAGTCGTTGATCGCGACCGTCTTCTGAAAGACCGTCGAGGTTCTTCCGGAACGGGTGGAAGCCCTGCATCATCGTCGCCAGGTGCGCCATGTAGCGCCGTGCCGACCAGGCCCGACGAATTCGCCAGCCCTGCGGGATGCGCGATCGCTGGCGCGACCGCAGCAGCAGGGCGGCCGAGTTCACGGCGCCGCACGACGACGACGACGATGCGGCGCCTGACGCGGACGACGTCGCCGTTTCGCTCGCATCGTCGACGGCTTCGATCCGTCCTGCCCGACGGATCGGTGATCAGCCGCTCGGCGCGCGCGTTCGTCCAGAGCGTGACGTTCGGCCGTGCAAGCGCCGGCCGGACGCAGCAGCACATCCGCCTCGCTCTTCGCGTGGATCCTGCACGCGAACGAGTTGCACGTGTTGCACAGGATGCAGCCGTCGTCCTCGCCGAGCCTGAGGAGCCCGAGCGGCAGCGGCGATGGATGCAGCCCTGCGCGCGCAGCTTCTCGACGATGGCCGCCATCTCCGGCGCGTGCGGCACGGCGGCATACGGATACGGCGCGCGCGGCGGCTCCGTGGGATCGACGCCCGTCCGCCCTCGCACCTGGTACAAGCGCTCGGCGCGGTCGTAGTACGGCGCGAGCGTGTCGTAGTCGATCGGCCAGGCCGGCGACACGCCGTCGACGTGCTCGATCGCCTCGAAAGTCCTCGCGCCGCAGGCGATAGAGCACGCTGCCCCAGAACTTCGTGTTGCCGCCGACGCCGTAGTGCGTGTAGGACGGAATTCGCCTGCCGCGCTCGTCGAGCCAGCGTTCGCTCGTGCGCGGTAGCGCAGGTGCTTCCACACGGCCTCGGGATCCCAGTTCTCCTCTTCCTGCGGAACGAAGTCGCCGCGCTCGACGATCGAGAATGCGCGCCGATGTGTCTCGACAGCGCCTGCGCGATCGTGCCGCCGCCTGCGCCGGTGCCGATGATGATGATGTCGTAGTGTGGTGGTTCACTGCCCAGGGGCCGATTTAACGTCGATGGCGAATATTGAATTATATAATCCGGTCGCACTTTCGGAGCATGTGGTCTATGAAACCTCTCGCGATCGCCGCCGTCCTTGCATCCCCTGACCGCAACGTCCGCATCGGGTGCCGACCTTCGGCTCGGGATCGTGGGCACTGACACCTCGCACGTCATCGGCTTCGCGACAGCGTTCAACGATTCATCCTCCCTGACCACGTGCCGGGGGCCCGCATCGTCGCGGCATTCAGAGGTGGCAGCTTCGACATTCCGCGCGAGCCGCGACCGGATCGACAGGTTCACCCGGCAGCTGCAGGAGAACTGCGGCGTCGAGATCGTGGGCACCATCGCGGAACTCTGCCGCCGCGTCGATGGCGTGCTCCTCACGAGCAACGACGGGCGGATGTGCACCTCGCTCAGGCCCGCGAGATCATCGCGGCGCACAAGCCGATGTTCATCGACAAGCCGCTGGCCTCCACCTGGAGGATGCGCGCGAGATCGCGAGGCTGGCCAAAGAGCCATGGCGATGCTGGTTCAGCACGTCGACTCTGCGTTATGCGGTGACGGGGTTGAAGACGCCCGACTTGAGCGGCGTCGAGGTCTGGGGCCAGGCCCCCTCGAGGAACATCATCACCTCGATCTCTCTGAATGCCATTCATGGAAGGCGGAAATGCTGTTCACGCTTCTCCGGAACCGGCTGCGAAGAAGTGACGCGCGTCGAATCCGCCGACACGTCCGTGGTCGCCTGCCGCTGGAAGGACGGACGCATAGGGACGATGCGAGCGCTCAGGCCTTACGCCGACTATGGCGCGGTCGTGTTTCGAAAGACAGAAAAGAACCAGACGTCTGAAATACACGCGATCCGCTCGTCGCCATCGGGCTCGATCATGAGCCTCGTGAAGTTCTTCGTCTCGGGAACGCCTCCGGTCCCAAACGCGGAGACGCTCGAGTTGATGGCCTTCCTCGATGCCGCTCAACGGAGCAAGGAAGCGAGGCGGTCAGCCGATGCGGCTCAGGTAGTCAGTGATTCGTATATGCCGTCCGGGCTCCTCGCCGCGCTCAACGCTTGCTCGCAAGCCGCCAGAACTGCGTCTCGTTGAGCAGCGTGATGCGGTGGCCCTTTTCGCGCAGCCGCTTGATCTCCATCAGCTTCAGCCCGCCTCTCGCGCCCGGCGGCCTGCTGCGCATTGGGCCGTCCGCGGACCACGACCGTGGTGCTGCGCCGAGGGCATGCCGTGGACGATGGCGCCGGCGCGCCTGGCCGCGCGGACGGCGTCACGCCGGCGGCCTGGTCGAGGATGCCGGTGAAGGCGAGGTGCACGCCCTTCAGCGATCCGCAGCACGCCGGCCTTCAGCGCGGCGGGCGGATTGCGCAGGGCCTCGATCATCTCGTCGGCGCTCTCGTATCGCTTGCGCCGCTCGCCGATGCAGCGATAGCACGATCTCCTTCAGGTGATCGCTGCACGCGAAGCCGCCGGACGTCCGGCGTGCCGGATCCGCGTCCGCGCGTCGCCCTCGACTCAGCATCCCCAGCAGCTGCCCGACCTGGTACACGTCGTCGCGCGCCTGCCACTTCGGGCACCGCGCCGGCGAGGATGTCGCTCGGCGCCGTCATGCGCGTTCATCGTGTGCGCGGTGATGCCGCGCCGATCGCTCTGCTGCCGGACGATGCCGAAGTCCCCGAGCTTGAGGCAGCGGACCGTCGCAGACGAACACGTTCATCGGGCGTGAGGTCGCGATGCAGCAGCTGGCCGCGGTGCAGCTTGCCGAGCACGTCGAGGATGCCGGCGATCTCGCGCCGCACCGCTCGTCTCGGGCCATCCTTCCTCCGTCCGCGATGCAGGAAGGCGACCGAGATCACCGTGCTCGCGCGTACTCGAGCGCCAGGTAGTAGAGGACGCGTCGCGTCGCCGCGCATCATGCGGAAAGGCGTCGAACACGCGAATCGCGCGCGGATGGTCGTCGAGCAGCTGGCCGAAGTACGCTTCGCGCAGCCATCCGTCGATCCGCGAGCTGACCTTGAGACACACCGTCGCTGGGACGATAGGCCGACTCTCAAGCCGCCGTCGCGAGATACACCTGTCCGAAGCCTCCTTCACCGATTAGCCGCTCGGTGCGGTAGCGGAGATGGGTTTCCGGACTCTCGACGACCTGGCCTGGTTCCAGGAACCGATCGCGCCGCGCGGACGTTGCGACATGAAGCGAGCGCGTGGTGCGGGTCGTTGCAGTCGAAGGATGTCGGGGCATGACGCGACCGAGGCAGTTGGTGAATTGGTGAATCTGTGAATTGGTGAATTGACGAAGTTTGCTGAATTCAGCAACCAAGCGTAGTTCACCAATTTACTAATTCACCAATTCACCAATTGTCGCCTGTCGGGTCTCGCTTGACTTTCGTGTTTTCTTCGGCTTAAGGTATCGCCTCTTGATCTTCTGCAAGGAGAAATCACGATGGACGACAAAGCACTGTTTCTGCAGTTCTGGGACAAGGAGTCTGCCGCGACGCGCAAGGTGATCTCGCGAATCCCCGAGGGATCCGACTACCGGCCGGATCCGAAGTCACGAACCGCGCGTGAAATTGCCTGGCTGATCGTGCGCGAGGAAACCGTGCTCGCCGACGGCCTGGAAAAAGGGCACGCTGGAGTGGCGGGAGGTGCCGGCGCCGGCGTCAGTGAAGGAGGTGCTGGCGACGTACGACACACAGCATGCCGCTGCAACGAAGAAGCTCAAGGCGCTCACGTCTGCGAACTGGGAACGCAAGGTGCCATTCATGTTTCAGGGGCAGGAGGTCATGAGCGAGAGCGGTTCCGGCAACGCCTGGGGTTTCTTCTTCGACATGATTCATCATCGCGGACAAGTGTCCACATATCTGCGTCCAATGGGTTCGACCGTGCCGCAGATCTACGGCCCGACCGCTGACGAGCCAAGCATGTAAGATCAGGTTCTGCAGGGTTCTACCGGGTTCTAGCAGGGTTCTACTGGGTTCGTTCGAGGTTCTGCTGGGTTCGACAGGGTTCTGCGGGGTTCGGCTGGGCAACCGAGAACGAACCTCGTAGAACCTGGCAGAACCTAGCAGAACCTAGCTCTTCGGCCAGGCGGGCCGCACTCTTGCTTCGATCGCCTTCATGATGCAGATCCTCGCTCAACCGGTCGGCCCGGACGACCACAGCCGTGGGCCGGCGGATGCACCGATCACTCTTGTCGAGATACGGCGACTACGAATGTCCTGACTGCCGTCTTGCGTACTCATCCTTGCGGACGTGCTGCATGAGCTCGGCGACGCCGTGCGTTTTGTGTTTCGAAATTATCCGCAGGCCGAAAGAGCATCCTCACGCGATCGCGGCTGCGCTGGCGGCGGAGTCCGTGGGGGCGCGCGGCGGCGAAGACGCCTTCTGGAGCATGCACGACTTGCTTTACGAGAATCAGGACGCCTTGCAGGACGACGACCTGATCGAATTCGCGGCCGCATCCGGTGTCGATCCAATCGCCGTTGCCGACGACCTGTCGACCCGAGCCACCGCGAGCCGGGTCCAGCGCGACCTTCGCAGCGGCCGTCGCAGCGGCGCTCGACACCCGCCGACATTCTTCATGAACGGCCGACGCTTCGACGGAGACTGGAGCGATCCAGTCGCTCTCGCGGACGCTCTCCAGGACGGAACCCGCGGGCACACTCACACACTGACTACGGATCAGGTTCTGCTCGGTTCTACAAGGTTCTCCTGGGTTCTACTAGGTTCGTTCTAGGTTCGTTCTAGGTTCGTTCTAGCGGCGACCACGGTGCGATCGGTTCCTCGCGCCGCAGCCGTCGGTCGGTTCGGCGAGGCTACCTGACGGAACAGGCATTTTTTCGTTTATGGGCAAAATGGCTGAATTTGTTTTGTCGCTGCACACGCACGAAGCGATTATCGAGCGCGCCCTCGGCGGCGAGCTCACCCACCACTCTGGGGTATCCGCCGGGCGGCGAGCAAGCCGGAGGACACGCACCAATCATCGCAATGGGACGGGCGGCAAGACCGTGCTGACCGACGATGGGCCGCTCGCGCATCGAGCGTGCCGCGCGACCGCGCGGGCACCTTCGAGCCGCGTTTCATTCCGCAAGCACGAGCGGCGGTTCACCGGCTTCGACGACAAGATCCTGGCGCTCTATGCGCGCGGGATGACGGTGCGCGAGATTCAGGGCTTTCTCGCGGAGATGTACGCCGTGGAGGTCTCGCCGGATCTGATCAGCACGGTCACCGACGCCGTCGTCGCCGAAGTGACGGCGTGGCAAAGCGCGGCCCCTCGAGCGGATGTATCCGGTGGTGTTCTTCGATGCGCTGCCGCGTCAAGATTCGCGACGAAGCGACGGTCCGCAGCAAGGCCATCTACCTCGCGCTCGCGGTGCTGCCCGGACGGCAGCCGCGACATCCTCGGCCTGTGGATCGAGCAGACCGGAAGGCGCGAAGTTCTGGATGAAGGTCTTCAGCGATCTCAAGACGCGCGGCTGCCAGGACATCCTGATCGCGGTCACCGATGGCCTCAAAGGGATGAGCGAGGCCCTCGCCGCGGTGTTTCCCGACACGACGCTGCAGACCTGCATCGTGCATCTGATTCGCCACAGCCTCGACTTCGCCAATTGGAAGGAGCGGAAGCTGCATGGCCGCCGCGCTGCGGCCGATCTACACCGCGGCGAGCGCCGAGGCCGCGCAGCGCCGCGCCTCGACGCCTTCGAGCGCGGGCCCGTGGGGCACGAAGTTTCCGACCGTCGTCGCGTCCTGGCGCCGCGCCTGGACGCACGTCATTCCGTTCTTCGCGTTTCCGCCCGACGTCCGCCGAGTGATCTACACGACCAATGCGCTCGAGAGCGTGCACGCGCCAGCTCGCGAAAGATCATCAAGACCCGTGGCCATTTCCCCACCGACGAAGCCGCCACGAAGCTGATCTGGCTGGCGCTCCGCAACATCCTGAACGCCGATCCGGCACTGGCCCGCAATCGCGACGCCGATGCCGACTGTGAACGAGCTGCACCCTCGAGGAGCGCCGTTTCCGAACCATTAGAAGTTCTGACTCAAGCTGCGACGACGCTGATCCGGCCAGCCTTCCGCGAGCGGGGCTTTCGCCGAATCACGATCTCGACGTCCTGGTCGAGCGCCGTCAACAGGTTCATCAGGCGTTCGACGGAGAAGCCCGCCAGCTTGTAGTGACGAAGCGCGGAGACCTTCGGCTGCGTCACTCCCAGCACCTTGGCGGCATCGGCCTGCGAGAGCTTGCGCGCTTCAAGCACCTGATTCAGCGCATAGGCCAGGCGCAGCTTGGCCTGACGCTCGGCGGCATCGGGAAACCCGAGATCCGCGAACACGTTTCCGGTGCCACGAGTGACCGGTTCTCTCCGTTCAGCGTTTCGGCTTGCCATAGTGCTCCTCGTGATCCCTCTCGGCGGTTTTCAAGCGTTCGGCGACGAGATCAACATCCCGTTTGGCCGTCCGGATGCCGGACGGCGACTTCTTCTGGAACGCGTGGAGGACGTACACGCCTTCTCGAACCGAACCGGTGTACACGGCTCGATACGCGTTTCCGTCGTGCGACTCGACGACCTCCAGCACGCCAGGACCGAGCCCCTTCACGGCTTCGCCGTCGGCGCGGTGCCGCCGAACTGCGCGATGCCGAGGGCGTTGCCCATGTCCTCCTTGACCGCCGCGGGAAAGCTCAGGAAATCGCGCTTGGAGGACCCGACCCAATGCAGCGGTCTTCTCGTCCGCAGCCAGGACACGTCGCACTCGCTCGATTATCCCCGTTTTGGGATATTTCAGCAAGCGCAGGCCGGTCCTCGTTGATCCATTGTCCCTTCCTGCCCTATGATGCGGTCGCAGGTGCTCCTGGAGAGTGGACCAGTCTTGCTGTCAGGTTTCGAGTAACAACCTGTGCGAACGGATGCCTTCGTGTCTCAAATGGCCGGGGTCTTCCGTCAGAAGGCGACGATGCTCGCGGCGGCGCTGGAGCGCGACGCGGCACGCCTGGCGCTCCGCGGATTCATCGGAAGGTCGTGATTCCCCCGGCGCTGAGATGTTGACGGTCGTCGGAAATTTAGGCGAGATGCTGACAGCCGCCGGGTTCGAAACAGCTCAACGGCGGCTGTCGGTATGAATGGTTGCGGGGGCGGGATTTGAACTCATTCACAGCGTGATCAGCCCGCGCTGGACCCGACGCGGACGGCGTCGGTTCGGTTCGAGGCGCCGAGCTTACCCAGGATCGAACCGAGGTGAAACTTCACGGTTTCACTGCCAATTCCAAGCCTTGCCGCAATCGACTTGTTGGGCAGTCCGTCGGCAACGAGCTCGAGCACTTGCGTTTCCCGCGGCGTGAGCGGTTCAATCAGCGGCGCATCGGGTGCGCCCGGTGTCAGCAGTATGCATGCGTCCAACTCTGCGGCCGCTAGTCGGCCGGCCTGATCGTCGCGGCTTCGCCCACAACCAGGACGTTGTCCGGAAGCTGCGAGCGAAACCGCTGCCGAAGCGACGCCGGTCCGACCAGCACGACTCGCATGAGATCAAGGACGCTGCATCCCGCGCCGAGGTCTCCGCGATCAGTCGCGCGGCCGGCTCGCCACGGTCACTTCTACGTCGCGAAGCAGGCCGCCATGGAGCGTGCGCACCTGGACCTTCTGGCCAATCAGGTCGCCGGTCACCCTGTCGAGCAGGTCCTCCGCAGACTCTGTTGGCTTGTCCCCGAATTGGAGGAGGATGTCGCCGACAATCACTCCGGCGGTTTCCGCGGGGCCGCCAGACGTCACCCCCACGACGAGCAGCCCCCGTTCGCGACCCTGTGTTCGCTGCGCGCCCGTCAGCTGCACGGGCTGAACCGCGACGCCGACGAATCCTCTGGATGTTCCCAATGTCAGGACCTGGTGCGCGGCGGTCCACGCGATTGAGGCGGGAATCGCCACGCCAAATCCGCGAATGACGGCGGCCGTGGTGATGCCGGTCAGGAATCCGGCTGCATCGGAACAGCGCGCCTCCAGCAAAACCATCGTGCATCGGCGCCGTCACACGGATCACCGGGAATCTCGCGTCGTCTTCCGGTCCGCAGCGGTCCTCCTACGACGGCGACGATGCCGGCGCTGGCGGTGAGCGCATTGGACCAGGAACGAGCCAGCGCAAGGACAATCTGGCCGACACGAGGCTCCGACCCGGCGATCCCCGGCGGAGCGATGTCCAGTTTCGCGCGGGTGCGCAGGACAGCTATGCCTGTCGCCGGATCCCAGCCGGCGAGATCGGCTTCAATGGGATCGGCATCGTTGACGCGGACGTGCAGTCCGTCTTCGCGGCCGAGGGCGCGCGCGTTCGTGATGATGGTGTCAGGGCCGTGAATTACGCCGCTCGCGGGGCGGCGGGCGCCAACGCACCTGGACGACGGATGGTGCGTGCGCAGCTGAGAGAGTCAGCCAGTTCGTTCGAGTGAAGCGAGAGAAAGGTTCGTCATGCGAGCCATTCTCTCCGCGTGCTGCCAGCGCGACGGATCACCCGTGCGGGGGACTCAATCGCTTAACGCGCGAGAGACGTTGAGCAGGTCGATCGGCAGCTTGGTCCCTGCGCGCGAGTTCGCCGAGCGAATGCGCTCGGCCGTCAAGCCGTTGTCGCGCAGCGTGACGAGATCGTCGAGGGGCAGCTTGTCGTAGCCGAGCGTCTTCAGCTCCCGGGCATGCTCGGCCGTGACGCGCCATGGTCGCGGACACGAATCAACGCATCGATCGGCTGGATTGCCGTAACCGAGCGCGGCCATCTCGCGAACGCACTCAGTGGTGACGCCGTGATCGCGAGCGCGCACGAGTTCCTCTGGCGACAGTGAATAACCCAGGCCCTTCATCTCCCGCACGTATTCCGGCGTGACCCCGTGATCGCGAACCTTGAGCAACATGTCGAAGCGGCAGCTTCGTGTAGCCCGCGCTGCCCAGCTCGCGCACGAACTCCGGCGTAATGCCGTGGTCCCTGGCGTTGACCAGTTCGGCCAGCGGCAGTGAGCCACTAACCCCCGTCCTTCATTCCTCGCACGTATTCCGGTGTGATGCCGTGATCCGCGGGCCTTGACGATCTCCGCCAGTGACAGCGATCCATAGCCGCCCTCGCGCATCCCGCGAACGGTCTCCGGCGTGATGCCGTGATCGCGCGCCTGCCGGATGTCTTCTGCCGAGAGCCCCTTGTAACCCTGTTCGCCCATCTCGCGGACGTAGTCGGGCGTGATGCCGTGGTCCCTGAGCGTGATCAATGGATCGAGCGTGCCCAGGCGGTATCCGAGCGCGCCCATCTCGCGAAGGTATGTGGCCTGAACGCCGTGCTGCCCGGCCCGCACGAGATCCGCGGTCGGCGGTTTCGCATAACCCTGCCGGTTCAGCTCGTCAACGAACGCAAACCCTACATCATGCCGCGCGAGCTGGGTGCATGCTCGGACGGTGTGGGCCTCGCGAACCCGCGTTTGGCGAGCTCCGCCGGGAAGTTCGGGTCGGGCGTGAATGAAAACGTGCCCGCGCCGACACCGTTCCGGATGACGCCCTCGAACGTGAACGTGCCGGCATCGCGACGTATACGCTGAATTCATGCCCGGCCCTCCGGCGCCGGTGAGTTGTGCACCAGTGAGTCCCTCGAGCTGCTCGATCGGCACGTCGGTTCCGCTCGACGAGTTGAGCTCCACGATGCGCAGGTGCACCATGCGCCTTCGTCGTGGATGGACGGACTTCCCACGTGCCGGGCGCGTTGTCTTGCAGGATAGGAGCAAGCGAGCCGACGACGCGGCGTATGGCACTGGTGACTTCCGGCGAATCCCACAAGGGTTTCAAGTCTCTCGCCCGCGCAGGCGGTTGATTTCTCCTCCGGCTTCAGCGGTTCGGCCGCGCCCGTCGGCGGGCCTGATGTGTCTCGCGAAACTGTCCAGCCCGGATCAGCCGGAGGCGCAGCGTCGAAGTGTCCAGCGTGACGGCAGACAACGCCGCAAGCACGACCACGCTGATGACCGTCAACACAACCCGAGTTCGCCTGGACGGTGTTTGGCGATTTCTGTTCGAGTCGAGCGCGGCAAGCATGCGGCCTTCGAGCTGCCGGGGACGAGCCATCGTGACCGCCAGCGCAGGTGCCCGATGTCCGCCGAACGAATACGCAATCTCCAGCAGGTGCCCGGCATACTCGCGCGGGCCCGTGCCGACGGCGATGACCCGATCGTCGCACGCCAGCTCCGCTCTCGATCCGCAACGCGTCGGGCCGTCCACCACACAGCGGGGTGCGAACCAGTACATCGCGCAAGCCAGCCGCGGTCAGCCTCTGGGTCAGAGCAGTCGTAGCGGGCGACGTGCGCCAGCTCGTGCAGCAGCACCGCGCGCCGTCTGTCATCGTCCCAGGTGTCGGCCAATGGCCGGGATCACGATGGACGGCCGGCGGGTGCCGAATGCCATCGGAACATTGCGTTCGCGGCTCTGAAGCAGTCGCACGGGACGAGGCCACCCTCAACGCCGCGGCGCATTCGGTTACCGAGCGAATCCAGTCGGCGTCGTTGACGATGGTGCGCGGAACGAGTCAAGATGCCTCAAAGCCCGGCGTTGCACAGCCAGGAACAGCAGCAACGCCGGCTACACACAGCACAGATAGATGCCGGCGATTGCGACAGACAGGCGACAGCGAGAACGCCGATGGCGCATCGGACGTCGACAGCGCGTCGTGCGCACCGGGCGCGGCGGCGGCGCTTGTCGACAAAGGTCGGCTCGATTGCGTTCCGCGGCAAGCGCAACGTCCGCCGCCGCTCGACTCCGACATGAATGACCAGCGGCCATTGCGGCAGCATGGCGCGTCGCCACGGGCAGAACGAACAGTGCTCGTCAGGCCGAGCGATCCAGATTCTGTGGCGTGTGGCCGCAGATGCTCGGCGGCCGAAGGCCGATTTGCACGAGCGCTGCCACGCGCCAGCAGGATAGACGCCTTGATGACGATCCATGTCGCACGGACATCGGGGAATTAGCAAACAGCGTGGTCATCGCTCGCCTCCTGTTCGCGGCCGCGTTTCAGCAGATTGCTCAACTCGCGGTATTCGGCCGCCGGACAGCGGCGTCGACCGGCATGTCGAGCAGCGCCGCGATGGCCGAGCCGGGCGAGTCGTTGAAGAAGGTGCGCACGAGCTGCTTCGAGCGCGGACCGGCTCGGCGTCCTCGGGCTTCGCCGCCGGGAAGTAGACGAAGCGCGGGCCGTCATGCTCGCGCGCCGAGCAGGCCGCCGGTCGATCATGATGTCGAGCAGCTTGCGCACGCTGGACGGGCTGGGCGCGTCCGGCAGCTCGGCGCGGATCTCCTCGACCGTCGCGCGGCCGGCGGCGGTGCAGGATCTCCATGATCTGGCTCTCGCGGCGGGTCAGGTCGACGTTCGTGAAGTTCGGCATGGTCGGGCGTTCACTCCCCGGTAGGCGAATAATTTCGCCTTGCGCGAATATATTCGCTGTTGAGAATGGAGTCAAGCTGCAACGCGGAGCGCCTACCTGCTTCGCGAACACGTCGGCGATCGAGTGTGATTCTCACGCCGCGGTCGGGAGAGAGACCGAGTTTCGGGTTCCACACAATCACCTGATCTTCATCCAGCAGGGCCTTCGGCTTCTCCCGTCGTAGCGAATCGGTGAGCAGGCATCGGTCACGCGAGAGCCTGTCTGAGACCGGCGGCATCCTTGGTGACGATCACCACCGACAGGTCGCGCGCGCGTCGAGGTGACGCTTGATGGCCGGCGTTGACCTGCTCGACGGTCAGCGCCTGCAGCGCCTTCCGCATGCGCGGCGGTGAACTCGCCGATGCCGTACCACTGCGAGTCGAGCGCGTAGCCGAGCTGCTGGTCCTGCCGCGCCGTCATGACGTAGACGTTGTTCATCAGGTAGTCGCGCGTCGCCTCGAATTGCTCCTGCGTCAGGCCGTTCTCGATCAGCTTGTCGAGCTCGTGAATCGCGATGCGCAGCGACATGTGCGCGTTGGCCGGCACGACGGGACGGATCCAGACCTCGAAGATCTGCCGCTGCCGCGCGACGTTCGGGATCGGGGAAGAACTGGAACATCCCGCGCGGAAACGCCTCGATGTAGGCGTAGTCGCCGTAGTTCATGCCGCGCACCTCGCGGATGCGCTGGTAGCAGCTGGCCCGAGGCGATGCGGTGCTCGCCCGAGCCAGGCGCGGGCGATCGACAGCGCCGCGAAGTCCGGATGCGCGCGCGTGACCTCGATCGGAAAGCCGAACGAGATCGCCGGTGGCGCGCGTGTCCTTCTCGAGGATCTCCACCTCGATGCCCGACGAGCTGGCACGTGCACGGCAGCCGTTGCGCGCGCCGCCGGGTCCGGCCGGCAGCGCGTCAGCGCCACGCGCGATGAACGTGCAGCATGTCGTCGGGCGCGTCGCCGCTCATGCCGATCGTCAGGTTCGCCTCGCGTGTATGCGTCTTCGCGAACTGCTTCACATCGTCCAGCGTGATCGGCGTTGATGCCCGGCCGACCGTGCCGAGCGCGACGTGGCCGTACGGCGTGCCGCGGAAGATGTTCGTCTGCAGCCGCTCCTTGCCGAGCTCCTCCTCGTTGTTCGAACGGAGATCCTGCACGAGCGCGTTCAGCTGCGCGTCCTTCAGCCGACTGAAGTCCTCGTCGCGGAACCCGGGTCGAGCAAGCTGCGGCAGCACCGTGCCGAGGAACGTCTGACCATTGATCGCGATGGATGATGCCGGTGAAGGTGGTCATCTCCTTGTCGACGCGGCCGGCGAACGATGCCGGCCATCGGATACAGCACCGCCTCGATCTGGTCGATGGTCAGCGCGCGCGATCCGGCATCGGCGATCATCGCGGCGGTCAGCGCAGCGAGCCCTTCCTTGCCAGCGGGATCGTGCGCAGAGCCGGCGGCGAACAGCAGCTTGACGTTCAGCTGCGGCAGCGACCGACTTCTGCTGCACGCAGGCGCAGCTCGACGCTCGCACGGCGGCGCCGAACGGGCAGCGGCGCGAGCGCGGCTGGCGGCCGTCTTCGCCGCCGTGAACGCCGCCGCTGGCTTCAACGACGTCGAGCGACGGCGCGCTGCTCGATCGCCGCCGGCAGCGGCGTCCTTCGCCAGCGTCGTGACGATCAGGCCGGCGTCCGTGAAGTACTTCGCGCGCGGCCGCTCTGCAGGTCGGCCGGCGTCAGCGAGTCGAGTCGTCCGGTAGTAGCTGTTGACCGTGTCATACGAACGCCTGATACGACGGCGAGCTGCGGCACCACGGTGGCGATGCGCTCGGTGCTGTCGAGCGTCCGCGCGAATGCGTATCGATTGAACGACTTCGCATCCGCCAGCCGCTGACGCAGGCACCAGCGTCGTCCGGCGCGGCCGCGATCGTCGCCAGGATCTGATCGCGCACGTCGACGGCGTCCGCCGGGTTCTTGACCCGCGCGAGGACCGTGAAGAGCGACGGATCCACGTTCGCCGGCACGTCGACGTCGAGCTGATCGACCTTCTGCTCGGTGACGACGAGCCGCTTGTGCAGCTCTGAGGTCGGGCCGAAATACAGCGCGCCGAGGATGTCCATCGCCGGCCGAGTCCTTGCTCGTCTCGACGAAGGCCGGGGCCGGAAACGCCGACCGTCACGTACGGCAGCGTGTCGCTCGCCCAGGGCACGTGCACGTAGTGCGGGCCCTGGCGGCGCCGGCTCCTTGGGGATCGTGACGGCGGCGTCGGTGCCGCGCCTTCCAGCCGCCCCAGTACTTCTCCACGAGCGGCATGCACCTGCTCCGGGCGTCACGTCGCCGGCGATGATGACCGTCGTGTACTGCGGCCGGTACCAGCGCTCGAAGAACACCTTCGAGTACGCGTACTCGTTCGGCATGTTCTCGATGTCCGTGATGAACCCCATCGTCGTGTGCTTGTAGGTGTGCGACCTGATAGAAGCGGTCGCGCTGCACCTCGAGCAGCTTCTCGAGCGGGTCGGCGCTGTTCTTGTTGTATTCGCCGAGGATCGCGCGCGCCTCGGTCTTGAAGTCGGCCTCCGAATACGACAGGTGCTGGAACATGTCGGCGTAGAGCGCCGAGGATCCGTCTCCAGATGCTCCTTCGCGAAGCGTCGAGTAGTAGTGCGTCGAGTCGTCGCCGGTGCTGGCGTTGTCGCGCGCGCCGGCCTTGCGTCATGATCTGCGCGGTACTTGCTCGGGCGGCGTTGTCCGGCGTGCCGCGGAACATCAGGTGCTCGAAGAAGTGCGCGAAGCCGGACTTGCCGGGCTCGACCTCGTTGCGCGAGCCGGTCTGGACCGGAATCTGGATGCTGACGAGGTTCGGAAATCCCGTCGGCACGACGATGACCTTGAGGCCGTTCGGCGAGCGTGCGTCTCGGTCGCCTTGAACGGCAGCACATCGGACGCTGCACCGCGCGGCCCAGCCGAGACAAAGACCGCGAAAAGGACGGCCAGCAGCGCTCGGACCATTCGGACGTGAACTCTGTAAGGTGCCATCGATACTCCTGAAAGAGGACCACCATTATCATCTATAGACGGTGGCCTCGGGTGGCTGTGCCAGATTGGCCCGAAGCTGGCCCTTTGACTCGCGTGAAGCTGGAAGCTCGCTCAGACCAGGCAGCCAGAAAGCAGCCAATAGCCAGTAGCCGCATTCTTCAATGATCAACGCTCACACCGATCGCCGCGCGTTTCTGCAATGCTCTGCTGGCCGCTGGTGCCCTGCCGCTCTGGAGGCGCCTTCGCCAGGACAGAAACGGGAAGGCTCGGCCGGCGACTCCGCCCAGCCTCGATGTGAAGGCACGCGCGTATCACGTCTACCCTGACAATCGGATTCAGGACGCGCTCGAAGCGGCGGCGAAGCGACCCCGTGAACAAGACGGTCAACGTTCCACGCCGGGACCTACAGGCCACCGGTGCCAAGGGGCAGGCGCTCATCTGGTTCAACGCGCGACACGACGGCATCACGCTGGAAGCCGTCGGCGACGTGACCCTGACGGCCGCGAACCCCGCCGATTGCCGACGACCAGGCGCCCAGCTATCCCGCTGTCGTGAATCACGTCGTCTATTTCGGCGACGGAGTATCGCCGCAAGACCGTGCTGCGCGGCTTCAAGATCACCAGGCGCCAGCGAACTTCACGAGCGGCATCGGCGAGAAGTCCCCGATCGAATCGGACGAGATCCGCAAGACGACCTTCTTCTACACCGACGGCGGCGGCATCAAGAGTCTACGCGCGATCCTATCCGACCGATCGAGCGCGTCGAGGTGTTCGGCAATTACACGAGCCCGTGCGGCGGCGGCGTGTCGGTCGAGCACCTGGGCAGTCATCGCAGGAATCGGTGCTCTTCCGGATTGCATCTTTCGCGACAACCGCACCCAGACGACCGGATCCGCCGTGGACCTCCTGCATGGCAGCCACGCGACGATCGAGAACTGCCTGTTCGTCGGAAACGTCGCCAACATGGGCGTGGACGTCGTCGGCCTGCTCGGCGGCGGCCGAGTATCCGACCGGAACACGGATCCGGCGCGCTGACCGTTTTCGACGGATCGCGCGCAGCGGTAAGCCGCAGCACGTTCACCGGCAACTGGAACGGCGTGGACGACGACGGAACCGGCAGCACCTACGTGGATTCGATCTTCTGGAAGAACACGCTCAAGGGCGGGATCTCAGCCGGAGTCGCGCTACGAGCTCGACGTCACGGACGGCGCCGGCGTGCGCGGCTCGTTCATTCACGGCGACATCAACGATCTCAGGGGCACCATCAAGCCGGGATGTCGAACACGATGGATCCACCGGATCCTCGATTCGATGCGCAGTTCGTGCCGCAGGCACGCCGCAATGCGCATCGGTCGAGCTACCGGCCGGTGAAGCCTCCGGCGCCCGGGCGGGAAACGCGCTGACCGCGGTCACCGATCGAAAACCTGCGGCTCACCGGGCTGAAGCGCACGAGCTCCACGAGCGCGGCAACCGAATCTACCTCGAGCTTGTGCATGATCCGGCCGCGGTGAGACTGACGGTGTGCTCGCTCGTACCGAGCTCGTGAGCGATTTGCCCGTTGACCAAACCCCTCTCGCCAGGGAGGTCGCAGACTTCGCGCTCGCGCCCCGTCAGCCGCGCCAGACGCAGTGCAGGAGGGTCCATCACACGAGCAGACATATATATTCCTCGCGACCTCGGCCGCTCAGGAAATGCCGCGGCCGATCCGAGCAGCCGTTCGACACCGCGGCATTCCCTCGAGCGCTCGAAGCGCACGATAAATCCTAGGCGTTCTGCCCCGCTTCCCGGCGACGCCGCAGGGTCAGCGCGAGGCCAATCCCGCAGGAGACGAGTCCGACGAGACCTGCCAGTGGCAGCGAGCTCGCCGTTTTCGGGAGCGTCTTCTTCGGCGCAGCAGACTCGGTGCACCGTTGTCGCCGCAGCCGCAGGGGCCGTTCCGGTCGTCGGTGCCGCCTTGCTCATTGCTGGCCTTCTCCCTCCGGCGTGAGCGTCGCATCGACCTGACGCGAGGTCATGACCTGCGGTGGCTTCTCCGCGACGATTGTCGCGGTCAGGGTGTCGCCCGTGTGAAGATCTGAAATCTGGACCGGCTTGCCGTCCTTGATGATCTTGGCGCCTCGCTTGTCGACATCACCCTGCGTAAAATTCTTGAACCCCGCGGCCGTCTTTACAAGAATCGAGCCTCCGGTCGCCTGCACAACGGTGCCGTTCCTCACCTCGGTCACGTAGACAGGCTGGACGGTCGTCGTCGTCGTAATCGTCGCCGTCCCCTTCATGCCGGGCTTCAGCTCGCTGACCGACATCGGCTTCCCGTTGACGGTGAACGTGAAGTCCTGCGGGACCGTGATTTCGCGAGTTCCTTCAGCGACCTCGCACGACAAGGGTGTTGCCATCGACCGAAATGATCTGGAACTGCTTCGTCTCGGTGGTCGAGCTCTTCGTCTGAGCCGATGCCGCACCCGCGGCAAGGCCGAAGAGACACAGCGCGGTCAGTGCAACAATTCTTTTCGCTTCGTATGGCATGACGCCTCCCTTTCGCTTATTGAATCGCCGGAGTACGCTCTTCACAGACCGCGCGGACGATGAAGCGCTGCGGTGCGGAGCCGATGAAGTAGAACGGATAGCAGGTGACCAGCGTGATCGCGCGAGACGGCGTCGGATCGAGCACGGATACATCGGTCGGATCGACGATCCAGGTGCGCTCGATGCGATACATCTCCTGACCGCGTGGCGTCTCGAGCGACATCTCGTCGCCCGCCTGGATGTCCTTCAGCCCGCGGAAGAATCCGTCCCGGTGCCCCGGCGATGCCGGAGTTGCCGTCCTGTCCAGGTGCGGCCGTGTCGGCGATGTGACCGACCGCCGCGGTTGAGCGTCCAGTCGTCGGTGCCCTCGAGCACCGGCACCTCCAATCCAAGTCGCGAAATACGCAGGACGGCGAGGGCGCGCGGAGCCTTGCCGTTGAACGTGTCCTTCCAGGCGAGTATCCGTTCGGGAGACCAGAGACTCTGATCGGGCGTAGTGATCGACGAGCTGCCCGCCGCGCGTACAGCAACCAGTCGATCAATCTGCTGGCGCGAATCGATAGCTCTGAAGGCGGTGGCGAAAACCCAGATCGCAATCAACGCCATGCCCGCGATCCACGCGAAGCGTTCCGATCAACACGCGTAGTCGCGCTCGTCCCGTCATCGATCGTTCTCCGACCACCGGCGGGCCAGACCACCGCACTTCGGGCACACTACACCAGGGTCGCTGGGCGTGTCGCAGGACCCGCACATCCAGCGATGCGGTCACAGCCTGGCACGGACCGGCTGGGCTGGCGGGCACGATTCCCCTGAGTGCTAGTCGCTGGACGCGGCGGCTCCACAAGTTGGACTTTGGTCTACTGTCACTTCTGACAGGTCATCCCGATCCCCAAAGACGCGCATCAGGCTGCTGCGCGTCTTGAATCTGCGGCGCCATGGCGGAGAGCCTCTCCGGCACGAAGCGCGCGGCGAGGCGCAGTGGGTGAACGTCGGTCGAATGCTTCCTTGATCATAAGGCGAAGCGCGAGGCCACCGCGTCATGCCGCCCCCGGCGATTTACGCGTGGACGTGCGGACCGTCATCGTCTCGAGGCCGAAGTTGCTGATGCCCCTCCACCTGAGTCTCGCCAGGACGTCGCCGTTCTCACGGCGGATCCGATCGCGGCCTCGCGCAGGATGGCAAACACCTGGGGGAAGGTCCGCGTGATACGGGACATCGATGGCCACCCTGGCCGGGCATATTATGAATAGTTGATGACTGTTTCCATCGCCATTGCGCACGATGTGAAGGCGCGTCCATCGCCGTCCCAGGATCTTGGTCGTTCGAAATTCGATGGCTTCGACAATGCCCTTTCGCGCCGAAGCGGCCTCAGATGCGCGCCAGGCGAGAAACGTGATTCTCGAACAGAATGAAAAAGCCGGACATCCCGTCGTTAATCAGCGCGCGCCGCGCCGAACCCCACGACGAGGCCAATGATTCCGGCGCCGGCCAAAAACGGCATCAGGATTGAAGCCGAGCGACGCGAGAATCAGGACGGCTGTTCCGAAATACACCGCGTGCAAACGTGTTGCGAATGATGGGCGCCATCGTCGCGCGCCGACGCCGGGACATATCGTCAGGCCTCGTCAGGCATCCGGCGCGCGATCTCAGGTGACCCAGTTGATCACCACCGGCCTAGAAGGAAGAGACCGACGCACTCAATGAGACGAGGGCCCCCGCGCCACCACGCTGTTGAGCCCTGCGAGCTGGACGATCGCGAGCGATGCGACGCCGATCCACAGTGCGTACTCAAGGCGAGGCGCGGAAGGTGGGCACGAGCCTCGCAGGTGGTCGTATCGCGCTGCCAGTCCTTTCCTCCGGACGTAGCTGGCCCAGGCACTGTCGGACATCGACGATCATCACGGATGAGCCACGAATCGGCAGCTGCGCCCACGGTAATGACGACATACGCCTGGACGAGCATCACGGTACCCACGACGCGTTCGGGGACTTCAAACAACTGGAATGCGAAGACGATCAGCAGAAGCCATCCGGTATTGACGATCGCGTAATCGAGCCGGTGGAATGCAGCCCGGACGCCTTTTTTCATGGTCCCGGAGCTCCTCCCGGAAGCCGGATGGCGACTCTTTCGACGGCACCGAGGCGCGGCGGGCTGGGGCAACGGCGACGAGGAGTCAATCGCCAGCTTCCCAGGCAATCGAAACGAATCCACACGGCCGCGCCGATCGCTCAAGCCGCTCCAGTCCGGCCCGTCCACGCGTTGATGCCCCGGCTGGCGCCAGCCCATCCGTTGAAGACCAGAGCGACCGCTCAGCACGAGGCACGTGACGGCGGGAGGTTGCAGATACGCGAGCGCAGGCGGCGTAACGCCCCGACTCGATCAGCGCATCACTCTTTCCGGACGTGGCGTTTTCGAATCCGCGCGAAAGCGCGGCACGCCAGAAAGTCTGGAGAGCCCCACGATGAGGGGGCCAGCTCAACGATAGTGAGGGAGGGAGCGTGGAAAAGATCGCAGCCATCCGCTGTTCCGGTTCCAACTCCTGCGCCCGATGGCCCCGAAGGCAGGCCCCGGTTTACGCGAGAAACCGGCGCAGCGGTCATTGAGTGGGTTTACGAAGTCGCGTCATATGGTGGGAACAACGCGGCATCTCGCGGTCGACAGCTGGCGTCTTACTGCTCGCGCACCTCGATTCGCGAATTGATTTTGGGTGATTGAACGACCTGCTTCTTGCCGCTCGGCCAGCGTCACTTCGATGCCTGTCGGCGCTCGCCGGCAGAACCCAGTCCGAAATAGAGCGGGTAGAGACTGTGCGAGAGATATCCCGAGTTTCCGTCCATCACCTTCGTGTAGCTCACGCCGCCCGCGCGTGACCTTGACGCAGTGCGCCGAGCCCATCCCGATTCGACGTCGTTCCGATGAGCTTGACGGTGAGGTAATGCACGGGCGTCTTCTCGGTCAGGTTGCTGATGAGCACCATCGGGGCGCTGTTGAACTCGTTGGTCACGATGTCGAGATCGCCGTCGCCGTCGACGTCGAAGATGACCGCCGAGCGCGAGGCGCGCGCGCCCCAGATGGCGACGCGCCCGGTCGCGCCCGTCGGCATCCGCGATGGCCCTTGTCCTTCGCCTGAGGCGTCGAGCTCGAACCACGGCGTCGCGATGCCGCCGCTGCGCGGCTCGACGCCGAGCACGAACTCGGCGTCGACGAATCGCTGGCCGCGATCGTTGAGCTTCACCGAATTGATCATGTAGCGCTCCGGATAGTTCATCCCGGATGCGATGAACGCGTCGTCGAATCCATCGGCGTTCAGGTCGCCGACGCTCGGTCCCCACGGACAGTAGTTCTCTGCGCCGAGCGCGTCGCGACACTTCGCGGTACTTGCCGGGGCCGTCCTTCAGGAAGAACGAGTTGCCCCAGATGCTCGTGCTGCCGTCGCCGCGGAACGACTCGGGCCACTTCATCGTCGGACTTCATCTTGCTCGTGCTCCGGGCCGATCGGGTCGCTCATGTCGGAGTGCATGTCGGTGATGAAGATGTCGAGGCGCCCGTCGTTGTTGAAGTCGAACACCTTGATGCCCATCGACCCCCAGGACGTCCGCGGGAACACCGTCGCGGCTCTTCTTGCACGAAGCTGCTTGCCGCCGACGTTCTCGTAGTAGCTGGTCGTCGCCCTGCATGTTCAGCACGTACAGATCGGGCCAGCCGTCGTCGTTGACGTCAACCACGCTCGCGTCGCCGGACCAGGACAGATCGACTGCAGGCCCGCGCTGCGCGTCGACATCGACGAAACGGTTGCCGCCCTCGTTGTGGATAGAGGACGCTTCGCTCGGCGCGCTCCGGCTTGAGGTGACCGGAAAACGCGTCCTCGAAGGCCGACGTAGTACTTGAAGCGGATTGCCCGGCGATCGTGCTCGTCGTGTATTTGCCCGACGTTGACGAGGAAGAGGTCCAGCCGGCCGTCGTGGTCGTAGTCAAAGAAAACGGCGCGCTGATGAATGGCCGACGATAGCCGACGCCTGCCGGCGCGGAGATGTCGCTGAACCGGCCATGGCCGTCGTTCTCGAACAGCATGTTGCCGCCGCGGACGGTCGTGACGTAGAGATCCGGATCGCCGTCGTTGTCGATGTCGGCAAACGACGCCGACACGCTGACCTTGCCCGGCACGCCCACGCCGGCTGACGCCGTGATGTTCTGAAACTTGCCGCCGCCGAGATTCTTCCAGAGCTGATTGCCGCCGACCTGGTTGACGAAGTAGATGTCCACGCAGTCCGTCGCCGTCAACGTCGGCAATCGCGATGCCGTTGCCGTGGTCGTAGTGGGCCGCCTTATATGTCTTCCCGGCGTCATCCACGATCTGGTGCCGGAACGTGATGCCGCTCTGCGGCCACGCGGTCCGATGAACTGGAAATCATGGAATGCCGCCACACCACTCATGGCCTTGATCTGTTCGTTCTTCAGCCGCGGCAGCCAGGGTGAGTCCTGACGTCATCCGGAACGAACTTGACCGTCGGCTTGGAAGGCTTGGGGTCGAGCGGCTGACGCCGGCGGACGCGTCTGCGCGTTGAGGAGCAGCGTCGACGCGGACGCGATGGTGGCAAGAAGCAGGATCCCGGTGATCCGTGTGCGGCAGGATGGAACCGATCTGAGGACGAATTGAGAGCCGCCAACGTCGCGGAATCAAGAAAACCCTCCCGTAAGGTAAAAGACCGTCGCGCCGACTCCCGTATTCAGCATACTTTAGCCGTCTGGCTCGGGTGGTCACAACGGCAGACTTGGACTCCCCTCCAGGCGCCTCCAGCGGAGGTCACGCGTCCACGATGGCAATCGCCTACCTCGTTGTAACGGCAGTGTTTGCGGTGATCTGCGCCAGCCTCAGCGACGCTGAAGCTTTGTTGGCAACCCAATGGTCGTGAAGGTCATTCACGAGACCGTTGGCGTGCCGATGAAGTATCTGCCAGCTTCTCGCCGCGTGCGAGATCGCGGGCGCGCTGGGCCTGGTCGCGGGCTATTGGTATCCGCCGCTCGGCCTGGCAGCAGCCATCGTCGGTCTCGTCATCTATTTCGTCGGCGCGGTCGTTTCACACATCCGTGTCGGCGATTTCAAGGGCATCGGCAACGCGGCCTTCATGCTGGGGCTTGCGGTGGCATCGCTGTTTCTTGCGGATCAGTAACGATGTAGAGCACTGATCCGGGATCCGGGCCCGGCAATCAATAGCGAATCGCGAACCGACAACGCAACTCTTAGTAGCTCCAGCCCAGCGAAAACACGAAGCCGACGTCGTTCTGGTCGGCCGACGGGTTGGGCGGACGGTTGTCGAAGGTGTTGAAGAAATTCATCGACGCGAAGAAGTCCTTCCACAGCTCGCGCTTGAGACCCACGTCGGCTCTGCAGGCGCTGGCGTCCGGCTGTTAGCTCAAACTCGGGTAGTACTGAAAGCTGATGTCGACGTTCGTCTTCGGGCGATCGTAGGTGTAATACGACGTCCGAAACACCAACAGCCCTTCCAGGTTCTGCGTCGGCTCAACGTCCACGCCTTGCTCTTCGTTGACGACCAGCCCCGCGCCCACTGCCAGCTGCGCTTTGCTCGTGTTGACCAGGCGCGGACCGACGGCCACCGCCTACTTGCGATCGGAGCACAAGACCCAGACTCTCGTTGTTTTCAAATCTGCCTGCGGCGGTGATGAACCAGTGTTGCCATGGATAGCGCAGGTACGACATCTCGATCGTGCCCCGATCGTCGCGTCCGGAGTCGTCGTCTTTTTGCGTGATCGTCGTGGAAGCGGTCAGCCGGAACCGCGAAGCGGGTTTTTGGTAGACGCTGTCCCAATTGAGGCTGAACTGCGCCACGCCGCTCGACTTCGTGTAGTTATAGCCGGCGTCGATCGAGCCATCGAGCTTGTTCCAGAACCCCCGCCCGATCGCCCTGATCAGGGCGACCTCCGCCATCACGAGAGACGTGCGCCCCGTCGGGACCGACGACGCTGATCGATCGATCCCGCCGATTTGCCGAGCGTTCCAAAGGAAGCGCCGGCCGTCCTCGGTGAACGACTTCGACGAAGCGGGCGGCGACGAGGCTCGCCAGCTTGTCCCATCCAGATACAGCGTTCCCGCATCGTCGGTCTTGAACTCGGAGCCGGCCTCGTTCGAGCACGACCACTTCACCGGTGATGTGATCGCCATTCGCAAGGGTGACGACGTCGGTTCGACCCTGCGCGTCCGCGCGTCCGTGGAAAGCAACACGTCAGCCGGAGGAGGAGGACGAGGGATCTTCAGCGGAAAAGATCGATACAACTGACAGCACCGATCCGCCGCAACCGTTTGTCGACGGCAGGCCTCGGTACAGTACCGCCACTTGCCGGCAGTCAGTAACGTCGAGCCCCTTCATAGCTCGCCGCCCTCCGCCATTCCGGAGGATCTCCGGATCGCCGTCACCACCATGTGACGTGGGCCGAATCAGCTTGATGGCTCACGAAATAGCGCAAGTCATTGTGAGGGCACGCGCTGTTTCTGGCGCAGCGAACATCGCAGATCGTCTGGCATGCCGGGTGCTGATCGACGAGGAACAGAAAGGATACCTCTATGCGGCATACAAGACTGATCGCGGTAGCAATGCGCTGGGGCTCTCGGCGTCGGCTGCCCAGGCGCAGGACGTAAGGCCAGTCAACGTTTCACTGGGCGGCGGATGGACGATTCCCGCATATCCGACATCAAGGACCATCTGGGCAATGGCTACAACTTCAAGCTTCGGCGTCCAGGTGAACGTCAAACCGACGATCGGGATCGAAGGGCTGCTACGGCTTCAACGGTCTGGGCGAAAGAGAATCTCGATTCCGGTGAGCGGAAACCCGGACGGTTCAGGTGCGGTCCCGACCGACTTTTCGGGACCATGAACATGCAGTGGAACCGGGAGCGTGGTGTTTCCAAGCGCCGCCGGGCAACGCCAGGCCGCTACGGCCTGATCGGAATGGGTGTTTATTATCGCCCGGTCAAGGTTACTACGCCGGCTGTTGGCTATATTCCTGGAGCACTCGCGACCCGTGGTGGTATTACTGCGTTCCCGGAGGCTTCGTTCCGGTGGACAAGATCGTCGGCGACCGCAGTTCCACTGACTTCGGGATGGTCTTCGGCGGCGGTGTGACGTTCAGAGCCATCTATGCCGAGATTCGCTACCACTACATCTAGGGCCCGAAGATCGAACCGCAGGTGAATCCTCCTCACCGGGACGACCGTCGGAGGCGGAAATGCCAACGGCCAGTTCCTGGCAACGACATTCGGTATTCGCTTCTAAGTGAACGGGCGCCGCTGCCGCGGCCGGCGATCCGCGGCAGCGAGGTGAACGCGCTCCTGGGTGGACGTGCGGGGCTGCCCTGAGGCGATAACATGACGCGACCGTCCGGTGACAACGTCGGAGCCGGGGCGAGGCACGCTGGCTGCGGCGATCGACACGGCCGACAGCTCTGGAACCGGGCGTCACAGTTCGTCAACAGCAGGCTGGTGTGGAACCGGCTGTAACCGCACCGCGAGTGCTATCTCAAGTCGGCGCTGTGGGTGGTGCCCTTCGGTCGCCATCCTGCTCGTCGTCCTCGCAACCGCACCGGCGCTTCGCACGCTCGACGCCTGGCTCGGGTGGCGGATCAGTGGACTCGACCCGCCGGCGCGACGTCGTACGTACCAGACAGTCATCACCCTGACGCTGTCGTTCGTGGTGCTTCACCTTCGGCTCGCTGCTGGTGGCGATTCAGGTCGCCAGCGGCCAGCTGACGCCGCGGATCATCGCGACGACGCTGCTGCGCGACAACGTTGTCAGATACAGCGTAGGGGCTGTTCGTGTTCTCACCTGGTCTTCGCCGTCATGGCATTGAACCGCGTGAGCACGACGGTCAACGGATTCGTTCCGCTTGTGCGCGCCGCATCTGGCCTGGCGTGCATGGCCGCGTTTCTGTTTCTCATCGACTACGCGGCCCGCCTGCTGCGCCCGGTGAGCGTGGTCGCGCGAGTCGGCGACGAAGGGCTGACGGGTGATCGAGTGCTGTCTACCCCAAGCAGGTCGGACGCCACGGCCGATGAGGGCCACGTCCCCTGTCGTCTCGAGCGACGAGGCTTCCCGGATCGTCCGTCAGCAGGGCACGTCCGCAATTGTGCTGGCGGTCGAACTCGACTCGCTCGTGGAAGCGTCACGTCTGGCCGACGGCGTCATCGAATGCCTGTTCCAGGTCGGGGACTTCGTGGCCAGCGGCGAGCCGCTTTGTTTGCGCTGCACGGCGGCGCCACCGGGATAGACGATGCGGTCTCGAGGCAGAGAGCGTCGCCTTCGGTTCCAGAACGGACGATGGAGCAGGACCCGATGTTCGCCTTCCGTATCCTGGTCGATATCGGGCTGAAGGCGCTCTCCCCCGGCCATCAACGACCCGACGACCGCCGTGCTCGCCCTCGATCAAGTCCACCGTCTGTTGAGGGTTGTGGGGAACCGGCGGTTGCGGGGAAATACCATTCGCGATCAAGCGGACAGCCGCGCGTCATCCTTCACACGCCGAACTGGGAAGACTTCGTTTCATCTCGTGCATCGAGATCGCCAGCTGTGGCGCCGGCAGCGTGCAAATCGCGCGTCGGCTCAGGGCGATGATTGAGAATCTGCTCGACTCGCCGCCGCCGCATCGCCATCCTGCGCTGGAACAGCAGCGTGCACGCCTGGATCGGATGATCGCGGATCTCTATCCGATCCCGGAAGACCTGGCGCTCGCACGCATTGCCGATTCCCAGGGTCTGGGCGGGTCGTCGGCCCGAGAAGGTCGCTCGCTAGCGGCCTGCGGTGACGGGCGCCCTGAACCCGGCAATCACATAGACCAGCGAGCCGACGGGAATGCCTTCAACCTTCGCCGGCCGGAACCGCCACTGACGCACGGTGTCGCGCGCTGCGCTCGTCGAACGGAGGCGCTGACCTGATGACGCCGACGTCCTCGACCGCGCCGAGCGCTCCCCACGTGAACTTCCAAAACCACGACGCCCCCGCCGAAGGCTCGTGGTGGATACGGTGGCATCGTCGTCGCGATCGGAAATGGCACGGCTGTCGGATCCCGACGCAAGATCCTTCGGCGTTTCGCCAAGCGTCGGGTTGTTGAGCGTCCGGTGGACGAAAGATCCCGACAACCAGAACCGTGGACGCAACAGCCACGCGTGAGATGGGTGTTCCGGCCTGCGCCGCATCGGCCTCGACGACTTCCTGGCAGGAAAGAACCGCCACTCGCGAACAGCGGTGGTCACGAGGTCTGTGAATGGAGGCGTGCCGCGCAGCGGCGTCGCCGCGTGTCACGGCTCCTTCGCTGCTGACGTCGAGACTCGACGACTCGAACTTCGCCGCCGCCAATCGCGTTCACCGGGATCGACGGGGCCTGCCCGTCCGCGAAGCCGTGCCGGTGTGAACGCCGCTTCCTGAGACGCAGCCAGCAGCACGCCGAACGCGATCAACGCCAGCTTGCCCATCGGTTCTCCAGCCGATCAGAAACGATATCCGAAACAGCCCGGAGGTGTATATCCGAGGAGTCCTGCGGCAACTTGGAGTGCTCTACGCGAGACGCCGGAGGGTCTACGGTCGAACGTTGACGGCCGCGGTCAGTTGAAACTGCAGGCGCGTCTCGGCGGGCAGCGTCAGGTGCTCCTCGCCCCCACTGGCAGCCACCGCCGCGCCGGCCACGCCGCCGACGGCGGCGCCAATCGCTGCCCCTGAACCACCGCCGGCAATGCCGCCGACGATGGCGCCGAGGCCTGCGCCGCCGCCGACCTTGCGCGCGGTCTTCTTGCCTTCGCCTCCGCCTTTCGTTTCCACGTAGGCGGTCGCCACCGGATACACGTTGCCGCCAAAGCCGATGGAGTTCATCTTCAGCGAAATCTTGTCGCTGCCCTTCATCTTCCCCGACTGCTGGACGGCGACTGCCTGGAGCTCCGCGGTGGCGCCGCGCGGGATGACTATCGACCCGTTCAGCATCACCGGATCGTCGACAATGGCCTTGAACGACTGACCCGCCTTCCGAGGCATCGACGTCAATCCCCTGGGTGAGCGCGGACGTTCGATGGTCGTGCCCGCGGGAACCTGCACCGGCTTCGGCCGCGTCGCTGGATTTGGCGGAGGTGGCGGAGGGGAGGCGGCTTGCGCGGCGTGAACTCGACGGACACGCGTGTCTGCGATCCCCACCCTCGGTGACTTTCCCGTTGTCGAGAAGAATCCGGACGGTCTTGCTGTCGGCACCGACGAACATGCCCTCGATGATCTTTCCCGATTTCAACTTGACCCGGTCCGCCGAGAGCGTCGCCCCCGACCATCAGCACGAGGCAGCGCGGTGATCCAATGGGCGCGTCGATAACGCACGGCCACTCCTGTTACTTGGCGATCGGAAGCGCCGTCGAAATCTGCAGGTCGATGATCAGCTGCAACTGATGCTCGACCTGCAGGTAGCGCAACGCCGTTCGAGGTGACAACGCCTTCTTGACGCGATCGAAATACTGGCCTTGACAGGCCTGGCGTACGCGACTCGAGGTCGATCGCCTTGCGTCCCGATCTCGTCGGCCATCGCGTCGGTGAGGTTGCGAATAGTGGCTCGCGATAGTCGTCAATCAGGCGCGACACGCTCGTCGCCAAGCTTCGACATCTCCCGCGTCGTACTCGCGATAGATCGGCCAGAAGGCCTTGTCCTCGGCCTCCGTAAACCCCATCACTTCGGTGAGGATGGCGACCTTCTCCGCGCGCACATCGCTGCGAAGCAACTCGGCGTACGCGGTCAGATTGGTCGTCGTGGCTCTCGCGGTGCCAGAGGGCGGCCGGCGACTGAACGTGCACGACCAGACCGCACAGCATCAAGCAGGATGATTGTCGCGAACGTCCGTCTCACGATCGTGCCCCATGATATCATTCGCCGCGCGTAGAGACACTAGCCCTTCTGCTTGGGCGGATAGTTTTTGAAAATCTTGTTCACCGCGTTGATGATGTTCTTGTCCCGCTTGTCCGGCTTCGCCTGCGTGTCGATGCCTTCCTTGGTGGCCATCCCGCGCCACGCCAGCTGTCCCTTCGCTGCGTCGGCCATGTCGATCACGAGTGTGCCCGACCAGGATGTCGCGCACCTGCGTCGTCGTCGTGCCCATCCCGCCGCCGCCATAACCCCACCCGTAGGCGCCGTAGCCGCCGGCGTAACCGGAGCTGTAGGTCGAGATGTCCTTCTGTTTGTCGAACGCCACGTGGTAAACCACGAACACGATCCGGCTTGTCGCTCTTCGTGAAGCCCTTGCGTCGCGAGCGCCGAGTCGATCGCGGCGACGATCGCGGTCGTCGATGAGCGGCTGCCCGACCTTGGTGCCATCCTTGTGTGCGTAGGGTCTTGAAAGCCGCGAAGTTCGCGCTCTTGTCGAAGTCGTAGCTGGTTTTCTGCGCTATCACGAGGGCGGGCAACAGGCAGACGAGCGTCACGATGGAGATCACGAGTTGCTTCTTCATATTCGACTGATCCTTTCGGTCGACAGAGTTGCGTGTACGCGGCCGCTGCAACAGTCAAAGCCGACCTTGGATGCAGACGGACCGGCGCGCACTCGCGCAGAAGACCCGTGGATAGGGTCCGCTATCCCGGAGATCCTCCGGTGATTCGGAGAGCTTCGCTCGCCGCCCAAACCCGCTGTATCTCCGCTAGATTCGGCCGTCGATCCTTTGCCTCCCGAACTCTCCGCGACGGTCGGGGTCGGCACAGTCCTGCTCTATCAAGAGCACCTGCTGCTGTTTGCACGGCATTTCCGGGATCCATGATCGCGAGGCCCACGGCACTAGCGTGGATCCCCGGCAGGCCGTTGGGATTCTGGAGGTGAGACGGATCATGCCGATCGACACGAAGCCCGATGGCAAGAACACTTACCTGCTCGAGATCTGGGGGCAGCTGAAAAGGGCGGAACTCAAGAAGTGCGAGGAAAGGCTGGCCGGTGAGATCAGCCGCGTAGGACCGGTCAAGCTGCTGTTCAATCTGTCGGACTTCCAGGGTTGGGAGACCCGATCGGATTGGAACGACCTGCAGTTCTTCATCCAGCACGGCGACGGCATTCAGCAGATCGCGATCGTCGGCAACGACAGAGTGGAAAAGCCAGGCCCTGATGTTCGCCGGCGCGGGGCTGCGCAAAGCGCCAGTGGAGTTCTTTCCGGAAGAGGCGCCGTCGCCGAGGCGCGCACGTGGCTTTCGTCGTGACTGAAGGCTCGTCGATACCAGGGAGGATCGCGAGTGAAGAAACATCAACGCCGACACGCGGCAGCGCGCCGTCCTCGCCGCGTTCAGTCTGCTCGTCCAGCCGTTGACGCCGCTGGTGGCGGCAGGACGAAAACGGCAAAGCCCGCCGCTCTCGGCTCCACAGGCCGCGGCAAAGCCGACCCTCAGCCGGCCGGCGCCAGCACCGCCGGCTCCCGCAGCAGCCGCTGCACCCATCGACGGCGGATGGCCGAGGTGCTGCTGATGCCGCTGGCGGAAGCATCCTGCTGTATCAGCCGCAGATCTCGACCTGGGACAATCAGGAACACCTCGTTGCATTCAGTGCGTGTCGTTTCCGACAGGCGAACACGGGACAGAACGCCTCCGAGAAACCGGCTGTTTGGGAACCATCAAGCTGGAAGCCGACACGAAGGTGGCGCTCAGCGATCGGCTGGTGAGCCTTACCGCCATCAAGGTCACCGAAGCCAACTTCCAGACGCTCTCGAAGGAGCAGGTATGGCGATAAGCGAGGCCATCGACAAGGCGATTCCCGACGACGAGCGGCTGATCGCGCTCGATCGCGTCCTCGCCAACCTGGACAAGAGCGCAGATCGTGCCGAAGAACGTCGAGGGCATCAAGGCCGATCCGCCCGACGATCTTCTTCAGCAAGACGCCCGCGGTGATCGTGAACATCGACGGCGAGCCGATCTGGAGCCCGATCAAGGACAACGATCTGAAATTCGCGGTCAACACGAACTGGGACCTGTTCCAGCACGTGCCCGACCGAGCACGCTACTACCTGCGGAACAACGGACACGTGGCTGAAGGCGACCGACGTCAAGAGGCCCGTGGACGCCGGCCGGGCACACTGCCCGACAGCTTCACGAAGCTGCCAGCCGAAGACAACTGGAAGGACGTCAAGGCCAACCTGCCGGGCAAGCGCGTCGCGGCGTCGGCCGATGCCGAAGGTGTTCACCAGTCTTCAGCCGGGCGGAGCTGATCCTGCTGACCGGCGAGCCGACCTACCGCCCGGTCCAGGGCACCGGCTCGCTCTGGGTGAGCAACACCGAGAGCGATGTCTTCCGCATGGGCAAGACCGGCGCGGTCTACTACCTGGTGGCGGGCCGCTGGTTCTCGGCGCCGGACTTCACGGGACCGTGGACGTTCGCCGACGCCGACGCTGCCCGACGGACTTCAAGAAGATCCCGCTCGAACACGAACGCTCGCGCGTGCTGGCGTCCGTGCCGGGCACCGATCAGGCGGCCGAGGCGGTGCTGGTCGCCCAGATCCCGCAGACCGCGCGCGTCAACAAGAAGGAGCTCGAAGGCTCCCGAGCGTGGCGTTCCAGGGCGATCCGCAGTTCCAGCCGATCGAGACAGACGACGGTTCGAGCGCGCCGTGAACACCGACAAGGACGTCTTCAAGGTCGGCGATCCTACTACATGTGCTACCAGGGCGTCTGGTTCGTCGGGCAAGAGCGCCGACGGGCCCGTGGGAAGTCGCCAGCTCCGTGCCCCAGGAGATCTACCAGATCCCCGTCAGCTCTCCCGCGAATCACGTGACCTACGTGACCGTCGAAGACAACGACGATGAGTGGGTCACGCTTCGCCGCCGCCGCCGGCTACACCGGCATGATGGTCGCCTGGGGCTGCACGGTGTGGGGCTCCGGCTGGTACTACCCGCCGTACGTCGGGTATGGCGGCTACTATCCGCTACTACTACCCGCACTTCCCGACCTACGGCTACTCCGCCTGGTACAACCCGTGGACCGGCGCCTACGGGCGCAGCGCCGGCGTCTACGGTCCGTATGGCGGCGCCGGCGTCGGCGCGCGCTACAACCCGCGCACCGGAACCTACGCGCGCGGCGCCGCCGCCTACGGTCCGTACGGCGCGCGCGGCGTCGCGCAGGCGCTACAACCCGCGCACCGGGACCTACGCGCAGACCCGGCAGGGCTCGAACGTGTACGGCAGCTGGGGATCGACCGCCGGTGCAGCGCGGCGACGACTGGGCGAAGACCAATCGCTACACGAACAACCGGACCGGCACCACGACGCGCACCGATCAGGACCGACGAAGGCCAGCGCTGTGACCAGGCGCGGTCCCGACGGCGGCGCAGTCGCCGCGGCGAAGCGGCGGCAACGTCTACGCCGGCAAGGACGGCAACGCCTATCGGAAACGAGGACGGGACGTGGCAGAAGCTACGACAACGGCGGATGGTCGAATACACGCAATCAGGCAGCCGGCGGACAGGCCCGCAGCCAACGCGATGCGATCGAGCAGCGAGCCGGCACCAGTTCGGTGGATCGCAGCACCACGGATCAGCTCAATCGCGATGTCGCGGCCGCGCGCCACGAAGGCACGCAGCGGCACGCAGCGACTACGGGAACTACCGGGGCGGCAGCGGCACTCGGAGCGAGGACCGGCAGGCTATCGCGCGGCGGCGGCGGCGGCGCGCGGTCAGCGGCGGCGGCGGCGGCCGGCGGTTAGGTTCTCTGCCGATGGCGGAACCTGAGCGTGCTGCTCAACGGCACGCCTAAGCATTCTGGAATCTCGCTCGTCATTGCTGATTGAGCGCCTGCCAGCTCAGCTCGCTCAGCTCGCGCAGCCTGGCCGCAACTCGAGGCTTTCACTTAGTCAACGATCTGGCTGACCAACGGTCCGCTCAACAATCCAGCGACCAGCCCGTCAGCGCGTTGTCGATTCGGCCAGCTCGTTCGTATGGTCGACAAGCCGGCATGTGCCGGTGGCGAACCAAGGAGATGGCCCGATGAAACGTACCTGCTCAGCGTCTACCAGCCCGAGCCGGACCGCGCCACCGCCTGAGTCGCTGCAGAGAATCATGCGCGACGTCTACGCGCTTCGCGACGAGATGAGGTCCGCCAACGTGTGGGTCTTCTCGGGGGCTTGCACGAAGCGAGCACGGCGACCGTCCTGAGGCCGTGAGGCAGGTGAGATCCTGACCGTCGACGGCCCCTTCGCCGAGGGCAAGAGCATATCGGCGGCTTCACGATCATCAGAGCGGCCGATCTCGACGCGGCGCTGGGCTGGGGACGCAAGCTCGCCAAGGCGACAACGCTTCCGATCGAGGTTCGGCCGTTCCAGGGAGACGGGAAGCTGACGCCGCCGATGTCCCTCGCCTCCATCGCGGAGATCGAAGCGTGTCTTCCGCGAGGATGCGGCCGTGCGGTGGCCGTCTGGTTCGCGCTTCGGCGACATCGACATCGCCGAGGAATCGGTCCAGGACGCGTTCACCGCGGCGATGCGAGCGGTGGCCGTCGAGCGGCATGCCGCCGAGCCCGGTGGGCTGGATCATCACGACGCGCGCGCAATCGCGCGATCGACCGGCTCCGCCGCGAAGTCGTCGCGCGAGGATCGACACGCGCAGGCCGGCGCTGCTGCACGCCAGCGCAGGACGAGCCGGCAGGAGGAGGGTGCCGTGCGCGACGACCGGCTGCGGCTGATCTTCACCTGCTGCCACCCGGCGCTCGCGCACCGGCGTGCAGGTGGCGCTGACGCTGCGCCTGCTCGGCGGGCTGACGACGGCCGAGATCGCGCGCGCCTTCCTCGTCGCCGGAAGCCGACGATGGCGCAGCGGCTGGTGAGCGCCAAGGCGCAAGATCCGCGACGCCGGCATCCCTTATCGCGTGCCGGCGCGGACCGAGCTGCCGGACCGGCTCCGGCGCCGTGCTGGCCGTCGATCTACCTGATCTTCAACGAAGGCTACGTCGGCATCAATGGGCGATCGGCTCGTTCGCGATGATCTGTGCACCGAGGCGATCCGGCTCGGCGCGTCGCTGCGCGGATCTGATGCCGCGACGAACCGGAAGTGCATGGGACTGCTCGCGCTGATGCTGCTCATTGAGTCGCGCGGGCCGCTCGCATCGGGCCGGAAGGTCAGCTCGTGCCTGCTGGCGGATCAGGATCGCACCTCTGGAATCACGCGCTGATCGCCGAAGGCCAGGCGCATCGTGCGGCAGTGTCTCGCGCCGCAACCGGCCGGGTCTCGTATCAGATTCAGGCCGCCATCAACGCTGTCCACAGCGACGCGACGACCGCGGCCGACACCGACTGGCGGCAGATCCTGCAGCTGTGCGATCAGCTGTTGGCGTTCGTTCCCGGCCCCATCGTCGCGCTCAATCGTGCGGTCGCGGTTTGCGAGTGCACGGACCCGACGTTGCACTTCAGCTCGTCGATGATCTCCCTCGATGCCGATCGCCATCATCTCCATCGGTATCATCTCTATCACGCGATTCGGGCCGAGTTCGCCGGCGCCTGGGACGCCGGGGAGAAGCGGCGGCGGCGTATCAGAGGCCATCGAGTGCGACGCAAACACCGCGGAGCGTGACTTCTGCGGTCGCAGGTCCAGGGCTTATGACGACTTTCGACACGGTTCTCCGTCCCAATTCCCCAACGGAATCCCAGGCTGAACGCAGGAGCACGAGATCCCGTTGAACATTCGACTTCTCCGGCACCAGCCTGGCATATCACTGGCGTCCCGACCTCATGATCTGGGCGGATCTCCGATACTCGGTTCGCACATGACCGCAGCCCCGGTCTCTCGCTGACGCGCTGCTGCTGACGATATCGCCATCGGTGTCGGGGGCAGCGCCGCGATCGCGGATTCGTCCACGGTCTGGTGACGCAGGATCTGCCCATCCGGGCGTCGATCGCATGGTGTCTGCTTTCGCGCGGGATGCGCAGGATGGGTTCGGCCCTGTGTCGTACGACGCGTATCGCTCGCGCGGCACCGCAGCCGACGTCCTCCAGTCGCTGGGCGCGGCGCTGTCTGCGCAAGCAGCGTCACGCTGGACGGGGCGATCGTCGGTAAAGGTCGGTCGCTTCGATCACGCCCGAGCTCGCACTCGTCTCTTTCAGCTGTCGCCCGCCGGCGGGATCGTTCTCAACCAGTCGCGATCTGGCAGGACGAATTCGGCGACGGCGCGGACTCTTCAGGGATCGGCCTGATATCGGTTGACGCGACCACGCTGAGAGCCGCGTGTCGCGGGCGTTGCGCCGGGATGCGCTCGATGGAGCCTCTACTGCAGCGAAGTGGCGGCGCGACTGCGGTTGCCCGCTCGACGATCACGACGTTGCAGCCTCGCGACCGCAGCCGTCAGGTTTTCTGGGCGCTGGGGCGGTTGCGCCCTGGGACTGACACGAGGATGGCGCCCAGGCCGCGCTGAACCGGACCTGGCGCAACGGCACCGACATCGATGGCGGTGCTCCGCTTGCACCGGCATGACGCCCGGAATGATCCGGCGGGATGCTGCGCATGGGGACGCTGTTGTCTACCGCAGCCGCAGTGCGGTGTTCTTCATCGCGTGCGTCAACGTCGCCACGTGACGCTTGCTGTCGCGATCGTCGACGCGCTCGAAGGAAACGTCCCGTTCGCATCGCGATCGGCGCCAGCGAGGCCGGCCTCGCGCGCCAGCTGTTCGCCGATGCCGCCGTCTGTCCGTTGACGAGGCGGCGCGCTCGGCCTCGCTGCTGGCCCTCTGGACCATGCGCGTCATTCCGTCGTTCCTGTTCGAGCAGGATGCCGGGCAACTGGCGCTCGTGGCCAATCTTGCCGGGCACCTGCCGGCGCGTGCGATGCGTGGTGGTTCACATGATCGTATGCGGGCTCCGGGCGCCCTGCTGGAGACCCGGCACGATGATCCACGGCGGTGCCTCCGTCGGCGAGAGCGCATGCGGGACCTTCGGTGGTCATGCGGCGGCGTGCGCGCGGCTTGCGATCGCGCAGATGGCCGCCGCTGCGCGTGCTCGTCGTCATCGGCAGCGAGTCTCCTGACGGGGCTCCGCACGGCGCGCCAGACGAATGCAGTGGGCATCACCGCGAATCGATCCTGGCGACGCTCAGCGACGCATGAACGCTTCAGTCGTCCGGATCTCGGCCTGCAGTAAGCCACGACGCTGAGCGGGCGGCCCTGGCGTCACCTGGCGTGTCGACGGCGTGGTCCAGCACCCCGCCCAGGGAGCCGGTCTGGCTGGCAGTCGTTCCGGATCGAGCCCGCGATGCTGCCCACGCGTGATCGTCGGCGCGACGTCGCGGCCTTCACGCCGGCGTCGCTTCGCGCACATCGTCGTCCCACCGGTCACCGGCCGAATGTTCGGCGGCAGCCGATACGCCGCAGTCGTGCCAGGGTCGTCGCGGTGAACGAGCAGGCCGCACAGGATCGCCTTTGGCGGCGATGCCGTCGGCCACACGGTTCTGGATCCTTCAGGGTAGCGCGTCGAGATCGTCGGCGTGGTGGCGGCACGAGACCGTGGAACGGCAATAGCCATTTCACCGACGGTCTATTACTGCTGATCGACCTCGCTTCCCGCTGGATCTTCAGCGCCGCTCACTTTCAGATTCCCATGCACTCGCAACCGGCGCGCGCGTGCCGATGCAAACGTCGTCTCACCGGATATTTCGATGCGATGAGCCTGACTCCCATCGCAGGCACAGTCTTTCGAACTTCACCCAGGCGGACGGATGCCGTGTCGCCGTGATCAATCAGGAGGCGAATGAGCTGCAATGGCCCTGGTGGCAACGCCGTTGGAGCAGCTGTCATCGATGCGGGCCGGCGCACGGCGATCATCGGTGGTTTGATCGGTGCTGCTGCGGACGGCGCAGCGCAAGGTGGAACCTGCGATCTGCGCTTCCCGATGACCACCAGGATTTCCTTCCTCTCATGACGTTGGCGCTTCCCAGACATAAAGACGGGCAACGCGGCTGTCGCATCGTGCGCACCACGCTCGACGGCATGCGGGTGGCACCGGACCCGCCGTTGTGCGCACGCCGGTACAACATCTGGGAGCAGGATCGCGCGCTCGCGCGCCGGAGCGTCGCGACGGTCTGATCAGCGCATCAGCAACCGCTGCGCTGGCACTCGGGGCGCTGGGGCTGTATGATTATGAGCGACTCGACGTCAACGCCACGTGAGTTCCGGTGTCGCGTCGCGCTCGGCGCCGAGGCTGGCGATTGATCCGAGAAACTTTGTCAGAAGGCGTTCAAACCGATCGCCGCAGGCAGCGCGGTTGGGCGGACTCCCTGGATCGCTGCTGGTCGAGCGTTGGCTCCTTCGCGTGTCACGCCGAATGCGGGCCCGCTGACGGTCTGGGTCTGGCTGCTTGCTGATCGCGCTTTGGCGCAGTCCGTATTGCGAACGTCCTCCGGCACGGCAGGCCTTGGCAA
>ERZ1370068.8956-contig-7770_pt1 | contig 59716 bp, 86 predicted proteins | sample MGYA00561227_ERZ1370068 | MGnify/ENA primary metagenome ERZ1370068 (study PRJEB38410, sample SAMEA6850437) | metagenome | study: Metagenomic assessment of the ecological functions of the soil: analysis of the soil microbiota associated with the... | reverse complement strand
GCACGATATCCTCGGGCTGTTTGAGGCGTTTGTCCCCAAACATACGCACCAGTATGCGAAGCTGGGCGAAGCGATGCGTGCCGCCATTGCGACCTACAAAACCGAGGTGGAACAGCGGCTGTTTCCCACGGCGCGCATGCCGCAAGTATGGATACAGACCTGTTAGCTGATCTCTAGCGCGACTGCGTCGCAGCCGTGCCCCTGCATCGCTAGGAGAGGTCGTTTCCTCTACTCCTCTCTCACATGCCGTAGTGTTTCCCAGTTGGCCCACACAACAAATCTGTTGTACGCTTATATGTCATGTCTGCACAACAAAAATTTTGCAGCAAGTTTTGTTGTAAGCTCTGGGAGGACCGAGTTGTGAGACGCACCAGTTAAAAAACATCACAGGACGGCCAATCAGTTCAGAATCAGACTTTTACGGACGAGAAAAAGAAGTCTCTAGCATGTGGCGCAAACTGGCAAACGATCACGTCCTCCTCCTTGCCCCCCGCCGCGGTGGGCAGAAACCTCTCCTGATGTACCGCCTGCGCAACGAAGCCAGGCGCACAGGCGGCCCACATCGCAGTCTACCCGAGTGTCGAAGCCGGTGTCCAAAACGAGGTGGATTTTGTGAAGGCGGATCTATCGTGCCGTCGCAGAAGCACCGGCAGCCGGCACTACTGCTCTCGTTTCGTGCAGCGCCTCAAATCCAGGCTCCAAATGCACGGTTTCTGCTCAGCGCATCTGAATCGGTCGGCGTGCCTGATCTTTTCGAGGTCGGCCTCCGCCAGGGTGCCACCCGAAGCATGGAGGGAAAACGTCGGGCGTGCATTGATCGCCGCGCTGCGTGGCTTCTGGCAGGTCAATGGCTCATTATGGTCGACCAGTTGCCCATCTTCGTCCTGGCACTGTTGCGTCGAAGAGCCGACACCACAACGGGCTCGAAACGTTTCTTAACTGGTTCCGTCAAGCCAGACAAGGGCCGCCGGAAGCGTGAAAGTCTGCGCTGGCTGCTTGCCGGATCGAAATCGGACTTGATGTGCCTGCTCGTCTGCACAATCTCTCTGACACAATCAATGATCTGTCACTCGAAAACCTCGATGCATTCAGTGCCTGAGGTCTCTGATCGTTTTCTCAGTGATCTTTGGCGAAAGCTACGATCTGCCGCTTTGCACCCGAAGTCCGCAGCGCATCATCATCGCAACGCGCCGGCTGGCCAATTCCCTTCTACCTACAACTCTTCTTCAGTGGCATTTTGGAGATGTGTAACGACGAACGCATCGCGCCGTCGGTGCAGATGGTTTGATACGATCTTTCGCAAATCTGCTCGCCCGCCCAAACGAGCCTGGTTTTCGATGGCTGGGAACCAGCGCTTTGGCCGAAGAGCCTCGGCGCGCCGCAAAGCGATTGGGCGCGGCGCTGCTCAAAGCCTGTGCCGTTGACGATACAGGCGCAAGTCGCTCAACACTCGATCAAACATTGACCCAACATATTCAACAAACCCGCAGACCGCGAAGCCATGCTCAACTGGTTGCTCGATGTGCTACTCAGCGACGGCTACCTGACGCAGTACCAGGTGCGAGACGTAGGCCGCTATCGTTTCCGATCCAATCTGCTGCGCGAATTCTGGCTGCGGAGGTTTGTCCAATGAGTACGCCACTTCGTTCGCCTCTAACCGGACTGGCAATCTACAACCCCGATCTGCTGCGCAAAGAAGACCTGATCGTGCAATTCGTCGCGCGTCAATCGCTGCTGGATCTGCTCGTCGATGACCTACGGCGTGCCAGTGCATCGGGCGGCATTCAGCATCACCTGATCATCGGTCAGCGCGGTATGGGCAAACCACGCTGCTGCGGCGCTTGCGTTTCGCCATCGAAGATGATCCGGCATTGTCCAAATGCTGGTTCCCACTCACTTCCCCGAAGAGCAATACAACATTACGCGCATGTCAGGATTTCTGGGCCAACTGTTTAGACGCACTCGGCGATATGCTCGATGAGCAGGGTCGCGAAGCAGAGGCGGAGCAGTCTCGACGAGGCGGTGAAAAATTTGCCCGATGATGAACCACAACGCTCGCGTGTGGCACTGGACATGCTGACGCAATGGGCGGAACGCGCGGACAAGAGTCTGGTGCTGTTGCTCGATAACGCCGACTTAATCCCCGGAGCGACTCAACAAGCACCACTGGGAATTGCGTGAAGTGCTGTCGCACAATGACCGATTGGTCTTCATCGGTGCGGCGTCTTCCTCCATCTCCGCCACTTACGAATACGAGGAGCCTTTTACGACTTCTTTCAGGTGCACGAATTGCGCGGATTGAACATGGAAGAAGACGCGCGCCGTCCTGCTGAAGCTAGCCGAATTACGCCGCACACCTACATGTAGCCGAAATCGTTGAACGCGATCCGGGACGCATTCAAGCGCTAGCGCGTGCTCACCGGTCGGCAACACCGCGTGTCCTCGTTGTGCTTTACCAGGTACTCGCGCAGGAAAAAGACGCGCAGTGTCGTCAGCGAACTCGAACAGATTCTCGATCTCCACACGCCATACTACAAAGCTGTCTTTTGAAGCGCTTGCACGACGCAAGCACAACAGATCGTCGGCGCGATGTGTCTCCATTGGAATCCGATCACCGCCGCCGAACTCGCGGCATTACCGTCAGTGCGTTTGGAAACCACATGTCGTTTTCAGCCCAACTCGACCGGCTGACCAAAGACGGCGTAGTCGAAGAAGGCTCCAACACCGCCAGGTGAGAGCTTCTCTACCAGGTGGCCGAACGTTTCTTCAACATCTGGTACCTTATGCGCGCCAGCCGTCGACTCCGCCGCAAGCTCATCTGGCTGGTCGATTTTCTCAAAATCTTTTATGCCTCTGCTGATCCTACACGAGCGCGCTCATCGTTTCGCTCAAATCGGAACCTGTACCACGCCGCGCCGACATGGCTTTTGCCTACGCTCAAACAGTAGAGCGACCCGGCTTTGCGCCATGCGCACTCGAATACGAAGGCATTCGCTCTATCCTCAGTGAGCGCAGGGAGTATCGCAAAAGCCCTTGGCTCCATGCTTGACTCTCGAATCTGATGATTTTTGTTGAAAACACATGCCGAACGTATGACCGAACTACCACGAAGTCAAACAACGCGTTTTGACCAGCGAAGGTCGACTGGCCGGATTGTACAGCAGAGGAATTCTGGCAACGACTTGGTGGATCGTGGGCGCTGAGTTTGGAGGAGAAAAAGGACATCACTGATAGGCTCCATACTCTTTTTCAGAACAGGGAATTCGTGAAATACTGAAAAATGCTGACCGACAACAGCGGCGTCTATCTGCTCTGCTTGGCCCGGAACGAACGGAGACTTTGATGGAAGCAATGCGCAGCGGTGATATGGCTGATGTGACCGACGTTGAAGGCGCCGATGCCGCAGCCATCCGCTTAAGCGCACCATCTGCTCAAAGCTATTGCACGCATTGAAAGCTTGCCAGAGAGAAACAGTCTCCTCTGCCAATCACATGATATTGAAGAGATACGTCAGGTAAATTGCTCTCGACACAGACTATGCATATCCCTCGTATAGCCTGGGCGCATTTCTTGCAGAGCATCCTGACCTTCGACTCTGAAGCTGAAACTTGTTACCGAAAAGCTTTAGAAATCTTCCCCAATCATCCATATCTCTGGGATGGTCTTGGTGTGCCTTGCTCTGCACATGGTCACCATCTAAAGATCGCGCCATCGAACTGGCGCTCGCCTACTCGTAAAGCCAACATCGAGCTACGCGTATGCGCTCGAGCTGCTGACACTGGCCATGGAACAATCTCGGCAACTTTGCTCTCAGACGCATCTCAAGCGCTACAGCGAGCGAAGCGGAAGCCGCGTATCGCAAAGCCATCGAACTCGATCCGAGCAACGCCTGTCGTGGGACAATCTCGGCAGCTTTAGCTCTGCAGAGCCGTCTTCGCAGCGCTTACGATCGAAGCGGAAGGCGCGCTTATCCACTAAAGCCATCGAACTGTGATCCCGAGCAACGCCTGATCGCTATGGAACAATCTCGGCAGCTTGCTCTCAGACCATCTCAAGCGCTACGACGAAGCGGAAGCCGCGTATGCAAAGCCATCGAGCTTGATCCAAACTACGCTGCACCTTGGAACGATCTTGGCGACCTTGCTCTCAGGCCATCTTGAGCGCTACGACGAAGCGGAAGCCGCCTACCGTAAAGCCATCGAGCTTGATCCCGAGCAGCGCCTGGCGCTTGGAACAATCTCGGCAGCTTGCTCTCCAGGCCATCTCGAGCGCTTATCTGACGAAGCGGAAGCCGCGTATCGTAGAAGCCATCGAGCTTGATCCGAGCAACGCCTGGCCTTGGAACGATCTCGGCAGCTTGCTCTCAGGCATCTTCAGCGCTACGACGAGCGCCGAAGCCGCTTACCGTAAAGCCATCGAGCTTGATCCCGAGCGCCGCTGCGCCTTGGAACAATCTCGGCAACTTGCGTCTCCCGGCCATCTCGACAGCGCTACGACGAAGCGGAAGTCGCTTATCGCAAAGCAGTTGATCTTGCTCCCTAATAACAATGAACATCTCAACCGCCTGGCTTGGTGTCTTTTCTTAGCAGATAAAAACATTGAAGAGGCTGAAGAGAAAGCGCGGCAGGCTCTTGCCATCTCCCTAACGATCTAGATATCATTCAGCACGCTTGCTTGTATTCTAGCGCGGCGAGCCAAGTGGGAAGAGGCTGCCCTGATGGCGCGGCGTTTCATCGTCGAAGGAGATGAAGATTATCCACCCAAAATTTGGCCTGACATCGTCTCTTTCTTCAGAGAGGCTGTAAAGACAGGGCACGCGGCAGATGCCGTCAAGTTGCTGGATGACATCGGCTGAAGACCGCTGGCGTCCTCTCAGAGAGGCGCTGCGGGCGATCAGATAGGAAGTGACGCGTCTTTGCTACGAGTTGCTCCCGAGATACGACAGCCTGCTGAAGAATTAGTGGTGCGAGTTACTACCCGAAGGAGCCAAGCTCGCCTCGGCTATCAAAACTCCCCGTGCGAACCAAGGCGAAAGAAAATTGTCTAGCCAGCACACAAGGCGTATGTATTGCAGCTCTAAATGGGCTAATTGTAGGTGCTACCGAAGGTGTCAATTGACAACTTCTAGCGTGCAGCAGTGCGTTGCGCCGCTGCCCCGCGCGCTGTAGCTGGTGCAGTTCGGGCGCTGTTCCAGGCGGGCAGATTATCGCGGTCGTGGATCACCGTAAGGCGATCACCGGATTGGCGCTCCATTCAATCACCGCCAGGCCGAAATTTGGGCCCTCCACTGTTCCCCAATACGATAGCGATTCGGCTCTACAACCGAACGGGCGTGAGGATTGTGAGGCCCTGAGTATTTCAGTAAGAGGGGATAGTCCACGACGGATTCGTCGATGGCGGAAATCCAGCCAGATGCCGGTCGGCGCTCAGCAGGATCACTGCCACCGGCTACGCCCGTCTGAATCAGACGCAGCAGCCGACGGTGCGATTGAGCGGAAGTTGGCCCACTTCTCGTGCCTGATGTTCCTCGGGGCCAGGATTTGGACGCTGAAAAGCGACTTGAAGGTTCGGCGGGGGTGAAGGGGGTCATGTTCCAGCGTCCCTTGATCATAACTCAGTCGGAAGCGGGGGTGTCTGGTAACGGGGCGGCGGTCTTCATACTCTGCCCAACTCACCTCGTGCAGGAGGGCGTGCTGACCAGCGTCTCCATAGTCTCAAACAGGCTACTCGTCTGGACGTTCATATGGCCCTCTCCGAGGCTTGCGCTACTGCATCCATGCGCTCTCTGGGCCTTATTGTATGACCAGCCACCTGAATGTCCATAAGCAGTTTGATGTGTCGTAGAAGGCTACCTCATAGCAGTCGCACTGCCGCGCGTATGCGAGACGCGTGAGCAGTAGTGTCCACATCTGGGGGCTCTGCCACCTTGATGCCCACCGTCAAACGCGACGTGTTGCTCGCGCACATGCTCCACCTCGACCCGCTGGCCAGGATACAGGGTCGCCAGGAACGGTGCAAGATGCTGGCAGAGCTCGTCGTACGCTGCCGGGCGTGTTGGGTGCCTGCAGCCGATCGTTGCAGCGCAGGAGCAATTCATTGCCACGAAACTGCAGCCGTCCATGCAGCGTCGGGTGCGCTTCGAGACGCTGGCATGCCGTCAGAGCGCAGTGCCAGACGGAGCGCAGCCGGTCCTCGACACCTGGATGAGCGCACCGGCTGGGATGGGTCTCACGCCGGCGGCTGTACAGGAGTCCGAGCCGCCCATCAGCCGAGGTCCATGGCATAGTGCGCGTCGTGAGCCACCAGCACGACACCTGGCCCATGCGGGACGTGGCGGTAATCCGCCACGTCGATGAGCAGTTCTGCGAGCTGCTGGGTTTGAATCCAGTCGTGAAAGACCGGGATGAACTCCTCCAACTCCACGCCAGAGGTCGTCATCGAGAAAAATTTTAAGCTCGTACTTCACGGTGTCCATGCTACAGCGTCCCCTGATTGTGGCTGCCTAAATGAGTGCCGGTTGTTGGACCCAAGCGGTTGTAGCAGGCATACGCTGCCTCGATGAAGAGGCGCGCCTCCTCGATCCGACGACGTATGACCTGCAGGATTCAGATCCAGCCACACCCTCTTCGTGGGCATGGAAGAAGTAGCAGGGCAAATTTGGGGCCAGCAAACGGGTCGTAGAACAGCTGGGTGTCGTAGAAGCGCTGCCGGAACTCCTGCGACGATATACTCTGGATCTTCTTTGACGTCGATATACTGCACCTGGATCAAGGCTTTGGCAGCTTGCAGCATGGCCGCATAGGCGGTAGAGGCCGCTTTGTGGTAATCGCCGTTGTCCAGCAGGATCTGCGCCTCAAAGACCTGCCGTTCGCTGGCGGCCAGACCGAACTGCGTCATGGACACCACCTCGCCAGCGCACTCGCCCACACCCATGTCACCGAGGCTATACTCCCTGGGATTGCCCCAGTCAGCATAGTAGGTGCGGTCTTCGGTATAGGCCGGCACGCGCGTCAAGTCTTCGAGCAGCGACCGCAGGCGCGCTTTGCCCGTGCGCTTGATAAACGCCTGGAAGGTTTCACCGTCCTGCCGTTCTTTGGCGTAGAGGTCGGTGAGACGCGCCATGACCTCAGGGATACGTTTCGACGGGATAGCGACCGTGGAGAGGCCATACGCCCCGGCATTGTCCGTCGCCTGACCACCCAGGACCACCTGGAAATGCGGCACCGCATGGTTCCCCACTTTGCGACTGACGCCGTAGAAGCCAATGTCGGCAATATGATGCTGCCCGCAGGAGTTAAAACAGCCGCTAATTTTCATGTTCAGGGGTTTGACCGGACGCATCGAGCGCGCCATTGCGCGCGATGATGCGCTGGCGCAGTTCCGCTGCCAGACCCCGGGAGGAGGAGATGCCCAGTTTGCACGTATCCGTCCCCGGGCAGGCAGTGATGTCCGCCAGGGTCGAGGCGCCGCTCTGCCCCAGGCCCGCAGCCAACCAGATCGGTGTAGAGCGCTGGCGAGGTCAGCCTGGCTGATCCAGCGCAGCACGATGTTCTGGTGCCACCGTGGTGCGCGCCCGCCCGCCGTTGTAGCGCCGGGCGATGGCAGCCAGCGCGCGCATCTGCTGGGCCGTGATATCGCCCAGAGGGAGGCAGACGGTGACGACGGCGTAGCCCGGTTGCCGCTGGGCATAGACGTTGCTCTCATGCCAGGCCTGAAACCCCTCCGGGTACGGGCCGGCGCCGAGAGGGCCACCAGCGCGCGTGGGCTGATCGTCGGTGCCGTGGAGGTCGTTGAGATAGGCTGTCCAGCGCGGCTCTTCGGGCAGGATGGCCCGCTCTTCCAGCACGAGTCGCCGAAATTCTGTCGATGCCCAGCTTGGCAATTAAAAATTTGAGACGCGCCCGAGCCCGATTCTTCTTCTCGCCGAGGCGGGCAAACACCCGGCAGACCGCCTGGGCCAGCGGCAAGAGTTCCTCTTCTGGCACAAACTCTTCCAGCAACTGCGCTTGATGCGGTACGGCGCCTAAGCCACCGCCCACGTAGAATTGAAAACCGCGGCGCATCTCTCCGTGCTCAAGGCGTGTACTGGCGATGAGGCCAAGGTCGTGCATATTGGTCAGACCGCAGGCATGCTGGGCGCAGCCAGAAAAGGCCGTTTTAAATTTGCGGCCAAAGTCCTGCGTGTCCTTGTGTCCCAGCAGGAAGTAGGCCAGAGCATGCGCATAGGGCGTGATGTCAAATCCCTCATCGTGGCAGACGCCGGCCAGCGGGCACCCGGTGACGTTGCGGACCACATTGCCACAGGCCTCCAGGGTGGTGATGCCGACCGCCGCCAGGCGTCGCATCAGGTCCGGGGTATCGTCAATGTGGACGAAGTGTAATTGAAAATCCTGCCGCGTCGTGACGTGACAGATGGCGTCAGAATACTCTTCGGCGAGATCGGCCAGGGTCTCCATTTGCTCGGCGTTCAGGCCCCCAAAGGGAATTTTGATGCGCTGCATCCCGGGGCATCCCAGACGGTCTGCGGTCCCTTGGTCAGCTCCCCTGAGGGGTAGTTGAGCTGTTGGACGCTCACGCCGTCATGGCGTTGCCCGTTGTCGTAGCGCTGGCCGTAGACCCCACGACGCAGCCGGGTCTCCGCAAAGACACGCTCATCGATTTTGCCCTGACGCCTCAGTTCGATCTGTGTGTCGTATATGTTGACTTCGGCTTCGAGGTCAGGGGAGAGCTGTCCCTGCAAGGCGTCTTTCCACGTACGAGCGTGCGGCATGTGCGCTTCCTTTACTGATGGCTATGGCGGTAGCACTGCAGTCGCCAGAAACAACAAAAGCCCACCCCCTCAGTGTCGAGGGAGTGGGCTTTCATCCAAACTCTATGCACAACAAACCGCGTCGACCTGGCTCAGCCACTCCCTCCTGTGTTGCAGCAACAACACGCGCAACAACAGCAACAACAGCAACAACAGCAACACAGAGTAGAAGAGATAGGGGCCGACATGGAGATCATCAACAATGCACCTGCTGTGTAGCGAGGGTCACAATCAACAGTGTGCGCAAGGTACCACAGCGTGCTATCGTCTGTCAACCTTTGATCTGCCCGCCTGGCTGTCTTTTTGCAGGTGAGCCAACGTGTGATGAGGAGACCCTGATGCTTGCCGATGCAGAACGCTTCAATGCCGCCATCGCCCGTTTCGACGCGGCGAACGCCGACGATCCCACGACGGAAGTTTTTCAGGGAGCGGTCTATCCCAAAGAACTGCTGTATGCCCAGCGCATGACCACCTGGCTTGACAAGCTCGCTCCCGATGCTTCGGAAGCGCTACGCCTCGCCGTGCGCTGTCAACATATCCAGCGCTGGACCATCCCCCGGCATACCTATGCCGATGGACCGGCACTGGCTACCTGCGCTGGCGTACCACCCTCGCCAAGTTCCACGCTGACACTGCCGCAGCGATCTTGCGTGACGTGGGCTACGATGACGCGACCATCCGGCGCGTGCAAACGCTGCTCCGCAAAGAGCGTTTGAAGCGCGATCCTGAGGTGCAGTGCCTGGAGGACGTCATCTGTCTGGTGTTTCTGAAAACTACCTGGCGGCGTTCGCGACGCAGCACGACGAAGCCAAAATGCATCGACATCCTGCGCAAGACCTGGACCAAGATGTCGTCGCGTGGCCACGAGGTGGCCCTGACGCTGCCCGATGTCCCCCGAGGCACACCGACTCGTCGAGCAAGCGCTCGCCAGCACCATGAAGTCGTCGAGGCAGCGCAGCGTTTTCCGCTGGACACAGGCTCGCCTGTCCTCTATAAAAACATGGCTTAAGCCCTACACATCTCACTTTGTCTGCTGGAGGTGATCCATGCGACCCAATAAACTGCGCGAGTTACTCAAGGCCGACAAGCCCACGTTGGCCACGCATATCCACACCACCTGGCCATCCGTCATCGAAGCGATCGGCCATACTGGTGTGTATGACTATGTGGAATTCGTCGGGGAATATGGTCCGTACGATCTCCATGATCTCGATAATATGTGTCGTGCTGCCGAACTCTACGACATGTCGATGATGATCAAAGTTGACCAGGAACCGCGGGGCTTTTGGCGCAACGCGCCATTGGCTCAGGGTTCCACAGTGTGTTGTTCGCGCGATTGCCGCTCAGCCGCGGACGTCGCCGAGTGCGTGCGCATTGTCCGCCCGGAAACGCCCGGAAGATGGCGGCACGTACGGGGTGGCGACGCGTCGCTTCACCTACATGGGCTACGGCGGCACGCAGGCGTACGTGCAGGCCCTGCGCTGATATCGTCGTGACCATCATGATCGAGAAGCCCGGCACGGTGGATAACCTGAGGAAGCGACTGGCGGTGCCAGGTGTCGACATGGTGCAGTGGGGTGGCTCGGACTACTCCATGGGGATGGGGCGCGCCGGTGAACGGAGTTCGCCTGAAATGAAGCGGATCGAGCGCCGGGTCTTTGAAACGTCCCTGAAGATGGGTATCCCACCGCGCGCTGAAATTAATACTGCGGATCAGGCGAAAGAGTATCTGGACATGGGCGTGCGCCATTTCTGTATTGGCACGGACATTAATATTCTGCACCAATGGTGGAAAGCCCACGGCGATAATCTGCGCAAGGCCCTGGATGGCCACTAGACGGAGGACACATGCAAGTCGGATTTATTGGTCTGGGGGACGATGGGTTCCAGCATGGCGCTCAATACCCTCAAGGGCGGCCATGCGCTCGTCGTGCATGACATTAACCGCGATGCCGCAGCACCGCACCTCGAGGTCGGCGCCACCTGGGCCGATACGCCGCGTGCCGTGATAGAAGCCAGCGAGGTCGTATTCACGTCGTTGCCGGGCCCCCGGAGGTGGAAGCGGTCGCTCTCGGTGCGAATGGCCTCCTGCATGGGCTACGCCCAGGCAAAGTGTACTTCGATCTGAGCACCGACTCGCCGACGCTGGTACGCCGCATCCATGATGTGTTCGCCAAGATGGGCGCGCACGTGCTCGATGCCCCGGTCAGTGGCGAGCTGCAGGGCGCCCGCACGGGGCGCTTTGGCGATCTGGGTTGGGGGCGATAAAGCGATTTTCGACCAGTATAAACACGTGCTCGATGCTATCGGAGATAAGCCGTACTACGTCGGGCCGATTGGGGCTGGCGCCATTGCCAAGCTGGTGCATAACTGCACGGGCTATATTCTCCAAACCGCACTGGCCGGAGACGTTTACGATGGGGATCAAGGCCGGCGTGGATCCGCTCGTGCTCTGGCAGGCCGTGCGCGTCACGGCGCCCTGGGCCGGCGCCAGACCTTTGATGGCGTGACGCAGCATTTCTTGCCGGCGCATTTTGACCCACCGGACTTCGCGCTCCGCCTGGCCCGCAAGGACGTCTCTCTGGCCGTGGAGGTGGGGCGGGAGTTCAATGTGCCGATGCGCCTGGCCAACCTGACGTTGGAAGAACTTACCGAAGCCTTCAACCGCGGCTGGGGCCAGCGCGACTCCCGCGTGGCCATGCTCTTGCAAGAAGAGCGTGCCGGGGTCAATGTGCAGGTGCCCAAGGAGAAAATCCAGGAGATCCTGGACAGCGACCGCAGCGGTGCCTAGTACTGCGTACCAGCAGATGCCGCGCCAGTTTGGCGCGGGGAAACCATTGTTTTTGCCATGACCTCCTGTGCTGCAGATGGGATACATATTTCTGCCAGGCTGTAATACTAGTGCGGTCTCAAGCGTCCTTTCCGGCCAGGCTTCGGTGTTCCCTCCTTGAGATGACCGGCTTGTGGCTCAGCGGGCCCCGTGTGGCCCGCCTAGCTGCACGGTAACAAGCGCCACCTTTAGGGGCCATCCTGCCCCTCACTTCCTTGCCCACCCCGCACCCCAACGTACAGCGTTACCACGCGCCGCCAGGCATCGGCCGCACGGCCGTATGGCTGGCGCGCCAGGCGATAGTCCAGCTTGCGGATAAACTCGTGCAGCTCATCCTGTAACCTCTGCACATGGACCTGTTGCGCTGCGAGCACGGCCTGCAGATGCGCATGCTGCTTGCCCTGCTCGACCAGGCGCAGGGTGTGCCGCCAGCACAGGCCACTCGAAGCGGCAAACGCTTGCGCCAGCTCCGGTTCCTGCCAGTCAGCCAGAAGCACATGCAGATAGAGCCGCTCCTGCTCATGCCACAGGTGGCACACTGGACAAGGCTCGTTGCTGTCGCCAGGAGCGTAGCCAGTCCCTGCAGGCGTTGCGACAGTGAACGATGCGAACGCCAGCGCCGTGTCGCTGGTGCGGCAGCCGTCAGTTCTGCGAGATGCTCGAAGTCATGGCGCAGCACATCGGCATAGAGAATCGCTAAACTCCCGGCACTGTGAGGTGTCTCCGTCGCCATCCAGGCGTGCCAGTGACACAGTCCCCGTGCCTCCCGCCAGGTATCCCGCTGGTCCACATCGGTAACAGCCTCGTTCAGCAGCGTTTCGACATAGCGCTGGCTTTTGCGCTGGCCCATGCGGCAGAGCGCACAGCCTGGCGTCTGCAAAGCCTCGATCCAGTCGAGGCGGAGCAGCTTGTTGGCTGTGGTATCTGGAGAGAAAGCCGAGAGAAGACGTTGCCACATGGTCTCAACCAGGGGACACAAAGGGTCTTGCAGCCATCATCCGTACGCGGACTGTAGCAAATTCGTTCCTACGGAGACAATGCGCGCACAGGTGACGTGAATTTATAGCAAAAATCTTGTATCGTCCCCTAGGAGGTGCTTACTATGAAAAACAACCATAACTGTCACGGGGTCAGACCATTGTCCCGGCAAAGATCCGCAAGGACCATCAGATCGGTTCACACACACAATTGGAGTGGATCGATGATGGCGAAACCATCCGCGTTGTGCCGCTATCCTGCCGATACGGTTCGTGCCGCCAAAGGAAGCACCAAGCAGGTTACACCAGAAGCTGCTTGCAGAACGAGCCCGGGAGCGACGGCGTGACTGACCTCTATGCGCTGACCGTTAGCAATATCTAGACAAACATAGGGAGAAGATCGCAAATGTACATGACATACAAGATGAAGGCGGAGGAACTCGATGGTCGTTTCCTCAGAGCACCGAAAGCGATGTTCAAAGACAAGGAAATTGAGATTAGTGTGTGTGAAGGCCCATTTTTAAGGCGGTTCAGAAGAAACAGTACAAAGCCTTGTATAGAGCGCTGACGAAAAGCCCAAAATCTCCAGAATACGCTGTTGGAGCGGGCTCAGAGCCGTCATATGTCGACTCGGTCTGCTAGGCCCCTGGACGATCGTCAGGGTGATGTCCTCAAACGCTTCGAGCAGACGCTCGGCCGTGGGGTCGGGTCGGTTTCGCGCTTCGGATTGCCGGCATAAAGTCCGGCCAGCTTCGTCCCCTCCGCCGCCAACTGACGGCGGCCGACAAATTCCAACAGCGTCAACACCCGCAAGGCAATCGATAATAACCGGATGAGTCCCGTGGCATGGTCGTCTCGCTGCACATACATCGGCGTGAGGGATAGCGGCCGCCCTTTGAGTCGCCCCAAGCTCCGCTCCACCTGATATTCACTGCGATAGGCCAGCACCGCTTGCGCCAGTGACAACGACTCAACCAGGTTGATTGCGTGCCATACACACGCCACCCCAACCGGCGCACCGCCGCCTCCAACGCGGCTTTGTCCACGCAGACCTCGACGGTAGCCTGACGATCGTGGTCGACCCGCGCCGGTTGTCCCCGGTACGCACGCACCGGACGCGGCGTGACGTGCGGGGTCAAGCGAAACCAGACAGAGGTCGTCCACACCATAGCGCTGCACAATCGCAACCACCGCCTGACGTAAGGCCGACACCGTCTCAAATCGCTTTTTCCCGCGACCGCGCTGGTTGAGGGCCTCAATCTGAGCGATCGCTTGGGCCACACGGGCGCGAAGCGCCGCCTCGGCCGCGTGCGCATGCCGCACCGAGCGCACCACCAAGCGCCGCTCGGTCCAACTGCTGCACGCTGCTCGCCCACCTTGCTGGCTCATCGCCACGGGATACTCATAGCCCTCGGCGATCAACTCCAGCTCACCCTTTGGCCCCTCCCGCACGACTGGGCTGAGGGCCTGTTCGCCATGCCAGACGGCCGCCAGGGCCGCGTCGAACTGCACCCTCGGCCAGTTGCACCTGCGGCAGCGGGCACAAGTAAAATCACCTGGGCGGCAATCCGCGCTCGCGTATCACGCGACGCCATCTTGCAGTCCCCACATAGAGCAGCCCGCGCCGACCCAAGCTCGCCTGCACCCGCTCAATGCAGGGCATATAGAGCGGGTCGTCGGCCCGCTCACCCGACACCACGTCTGTGGCCAACGGCATCCCCAAGGGATCGAGCACGGCCTGCATCACTTTGACCTGCGGCAGGTCAGGGCGATAATCCTTGCTGTGACCAAACTGGAAGAGCCCCGCGTCACTCACCGTGGCATACGCACTGGCGCTGGTACTATCGACATGCACCCGCTCGGTGGACAGGTCATACACCCGCACCGTGTGCTGATTCAGGGCGGCTTCAAAGGCGCCCCACCGCTCGTCGTCACTCAAGCGTCGCAGCACAATTTCGAGTCGGTCATCGGTGAAATCGACGCGCGTGACCGCTTGGCCGGTCGTGGCCCCCAGCGTCCAGAGCCGCTTGGCGACCCAGGGTTCAACATGCACCATCCGGTGATCACCCCGGGACAAAATGGAGCTGAGCCAGATCGTGCTCACCCAGCCCAAGCTGAGACCTGTCCAGTTGCCGTGGGTGGGAAAATGGGCGTCTAACAACGTCGGCAGACCCATCCGCTGCATCTGCTCAAGCAGCAGTGGGATGTCATCGACGCGCTCTGTGATGATGGTCGGGACCTCATTCATCCCCAGAGCTTAACGCAATCTGGGATTTACCTCCAAATTTGGGCTGCGTTACGGGGGTACTGGTCGCGACGCATCAATGATGAGCACCGGCTGGTGTACAAAGTGACTGATGAGTCCATTATCATTGTCTCTTGTCGTATCACTATACAGGAGTAGAATCGGGAGTGCAGAAGGCCCACCCTCATGCCAGCTAGAGTCTTGAGATGACGAAAGCCATGCCTAAGACATTCGCCTACGACGTATTCCTCAGCCATACTGCAAAGCGACAAGCCGGCCGTATGCGAATTGGCCGAGCGCCTCAAGCAGACGGCTCTGCGCGTCTGGTTCGATGAGTGGGTCATCCAGCCCGGTGACCTGGTCCTCTCAAGATCGAGCAGGGGCTGGAGCAGTCACGGACGCCTGCATCCTGGTCATGTCGCAAAACGCCTTGTGCATCCGAGTGGGTCACACTCGAACGCCACACGGCCCTTGTTCCGGTGATCCCACCAACGCCGAGCGTCGCTTCATCCCGCTGCGACTGGACGACGCCGAGATCACGGACACGCTCAAGCCAGTTCGCCTACATTGATTGGCGGCAGAAGACGCAGGAGCAGTATGCACGGTTGCTGGCGGCGTGCCGTCCGGGCGTCAGCGCCGAGACCAGGGCCGACACGGCAAGCGGCAGCGACACTCGCCCGCGGTCAACAGTGCTCAAACGCAAAGTGGCACAAGCATACCGGCGTGTCTCGTGTAGCGATTACAGCCGGATGGGCGGCGGGCCGTCTCTGGCTCCGCTGACGGGACGGTGCGGTATGGGACCTGGCGGCGCCGGTGTCGTCATGCCCCTCGAAGGCCATACCCACGCTGTGTGGGGCGTGGCAGTGACGCCGGACGGGCGGCGGCCATCTCGGGCTCCTATGACGGACGGTGCGAGTGTGGGACCTGGTACGGGCCAGTGCCTCGCCACCCTCAAGGCCATACCAACGCTGTGCGGGCGGCAGTGACGCAGGAGCGGGCAGCGAGCGATCTCCGGCTCCATGACGGGATGGTACGAGTGTGGGACCTGGTAGGCGGGCCAGTGTCTCGCCACCCCAAAGGCCATACTGATGCTGTGTTGGATGTGGCAGTGACGGCCGACGGGCAGCGTGGTCATCTCGGCTCCAATGACGGGACGGTGCGGGTGTGGAGACCTGGCAGCGTGCTGTCAGTGCCTTGCAACCCTCGAAGGCCAGGTACCGGCTCTGTGTATGGCGTGGCGGTCACAGCCGGACGGGCGGCGGGCACGTCTCGGCTCCAGGACAAGACGGTGCGGGTATGGGACCTGGCGGCGGGCCAGTGCCTCGCGACCCTCGAAGGCCATACCGGCACGTGTGAAGCGTGGCAGTCACAGCAGACGGCGGCGGGCGATCTCCGGCTCCGATGACCAGACGGTGGCGGGTATGGAACCTGCCGCCGATTGCTGGAGAGGCTCGTCAGGCTGGCGAAGCCACCCGCTACACCAACGCCAAGGTGCTCCTCGGTCGGCGACAGTGGCGTAGGCAAGTCAGGGCTGGCATATCGGCTCACGGAAGATCGGTTCGTGACGACCATTTCAACGGATGCGCGCCTGGGCGACACAGTTGACGCTGCCACACGACACCGGTGGCGATGACATCGAGCGGGAAATCTGGCTCTGGGACTTCGCTGGACAAGCCGACTATCGCCTTGGTCCATCAGCTTCTACATGGACGAAACCGCCCTGGCAGTGCTGGTCTTCAACCCACAAAGCGAGAACCCGTTCGAGTGGGCCTTGGGCAGTGGGACCAGTGATCTTGACGCGTGCGGCCCGTCGACTTCGTTCCAGAAACTGCTCGTCGCCGGCCGGTGCGATCGTGGCGGGCTGATGGTCAGCCGGGAGAGCATCGAGCGGTTTCGCCGCGAGCGTGGCTTTGCGGCGTATCTGGAGACCAGCGCCTGCACCGGGGCTGGCTGCCGGGAGCTGCGCGAGGCGATCGTACACTCCATCCCCTGACGGATAGTTGCCTGGACATCGTCGCCGCGCATCTTCAAGGTGCTCAAAGACGCCATCGTGAAGCCGAAGGACGAGGGCAAAGTACTGCTGCGCATGGCGGAGCTGACGCAGCAGCTCGACATGCGCTTGCCAGGGAGCAGTTCTCGCTGGACGAGTTGCGTGCCGTGGCAGGGCTGCTGGCAGGACCGGGCGTGGTGTGGCAACTGGAGTTTGGCGACTTCGTGCTGTTGCAGCCGGAGCGCATCAACGCCTATGCCGCTGCAGTCATCCGCTCCGTGCGTGCCCACACGGACGAGATTGGCTGCATCAGTGAGGAACGCGTGCTGGCTGGCGACCTCGACTATCAAGACATGCAACGGCTGCCACCGGCTGAGGAAGAGATCGTCCTACGGGCCATGCACCAGACCTTTGTCGACTATGGCTCTGTGCCTGCGCGAACGCACCGATGAGGGCACGCTGCTTGTCTTTCCTCTCTTACTTCAGACGCGAGCGGCCCGAGTTGGAGGACTATCCTGCGGTCCTCGTTACCTACCAGTTTAGCGGTGCGCTGGATGAGATCTACGCCACACTGGTCGTCCGCCTGCATCACACGACGCCGTTCGACACCGACCAGACTGTGGCGCTTCGCCGCTGACTTCAAGACCCCGTCGGGCAAACGAGTCGGCTGAAGATGACCAAGCGAGGCGAAGGCAGCTGCAGAACTGGTCGTCTATTTTGAGCCAGGCGTACCGGATGACGTCAAGGTGACCTTTATCCGGTACGTCCACGAGCACATAGCAGCGCAAAGCCACCGACGTGATGCGGCTGCGTTACTACGTGTGTCCGCATTGCCACACCCCGGTCGAGAACCGTAAGACAGCGTTGGAGCGGCTCAACCGGGGGCTGAAAGACATCCCAGCGCGTGAACTGTGAACAGCGCGTACCGTTATGGGACTTGATTGAAGAGAAGTTCGCCTCGCCTGAGTTCCAACAGCGCGTGCGCGCGCTCGAAGAGCAGGCCACGGCACGCATCGACAACGAGAGCCGTGAGCTGATCCTCGTCGGCCATGCGTTCGCTATTGCCGGAGAGGCAGGACAGATTTTCCGCCCCACTCCGAACTCCGACTGGGGCATTGATGGCGAAATCGAGTTCAAGGACGACGAGTGGCAAGGCCAGTGGCAAGCGCGCTCTACCTGCAACTCAAGTCTGGCGATTCCTACCTCTCCATCCGCCAGCGTGACGACGCGGAAATCTTTACCATCAAGAACCAGCGCCACGCGATATACTGGCAGCAACAGGCCTACCCGGTGATGCTGGTGATCCGCACCTCGGACGGGACCATTCGCCGGATGAACGTGACAGAGTACCTCCAGAAGCAAGGACGCAAGCAGGTGAAGCAGGTCGTCTTCTAAGCGGCGAGCCGTTTACCGCACAGGCTTTACAGCGGCTGCGCGACCGCATGCTGCAGATACCAGACAGCCTGCGCTGGAGGCAGGGCTGTTGGAGAACCGGCCTCGTGAGAAGTTTATCTGAAAAAAGGTATAAAAACTATGGATGAAACGACATACCACACCTGGTGGGCATTGCACTATACGCGCAACTCGTGGTGAAGTTTCATCCTTAACTCTGAGGAACAAGCCGCGTATGAAGCGGCTTAAGACAGTTACCGCAAGGGGAAGCAGGGGCTCAGGATATCCTGACATTGCACGCTAGACACACGCACAACAGTCGCTGCGTTGGAAGCCGAGCAAGCCCGCTTGCGGGCCGCGACATGAGCTGAGCGAATGCCGAGATCGCGGTCCTCGAGGCAGCGTTGAGCGAACGCACGCGCCAACTGCTGGGCGCGCAGGGCTAAACTGGTGTGGGCGCATCCCAGACACGTACATATACGGCAGCGCTATAACTATCGCTGTGGGTACTGCGGTGTATCTGGAAGCGGACACCGGGGTGAGCCGACGGTTGATCATTACCGACCACCGGCAGCGCCAATGGCAGTGATGATGAGGATAACCTCGTCTATGCATGCATCAAAGGGTAATCCCGCAGTTCAAAGGTGACTTCTTTTTCCCCGACACCGACGATCTGCAACACGGGAGCGGCGCGTCCTGCACCCACTGCCTGGTGATGAGACCGCAGCGCATATACGCGAAGACACACCACGAGCTACAACCCGAACCACTCACCGAGATAGGAGGACGTTTCCCCCACATCGCTTTGCTTCAGCTCAGCCGCCCAGCATTAGTAGCGCGCGGATTCTGGCAAAAGGCTTGCCATACTGCTTGCGAAAAGCAGAGACTCCTGGAGCTTGAGAACGAGCAACTCCGTGCGACCACTGCTGCCCAGGAGACGCACATCGCTCACACTGCGCAGACTCCTCGGCTTACCATCGCCTGAATAGGACTGACATCGTCCGCTATCTGCTTTCTCAGCGCCGAAAGATCGGCAAATCAGCATACCCCAGCAAGCGCACCAGCCCCAGGCTCAGGTCAGGGATGTACGTAATCAGCGCAAGCGCCACGAGCAAAATCACCAAAAAGGCAAGGAGGCACGGAAGAGCTGCGTGATGGGGCGCTGGAAGCGCAGGCTGCCGAGAAACAGGTTGAGGCCGAGAGGGGGATGAGAGTAGCCAATCTCCAGGTTGGTGAGAAAGATAATGCCCAGGTGCAGCGGATGCACACCAAACTGGGCAGCGATGGGGGTAATCAGCGGCACCACCACGACGATCGCAGAAAAGATGTCCATCAGGCTACCCACAACGAGTAGGAAGATGTTCAGCGCCAGTAAAAACATCGCGCGGCTGGTGATGTGCTGCCGCATGGCGGCCAGGATATGCATCGGGACTTGCGCATCAATCAAGTAGCTCGTGAACCCCAGTGCCGTACCCAGGAGAATTAAAATGGCCCCGACGAGGACCATGCTCTCCGTCATCAGGCGCGGCACATCGCGCCACAGATGCAGGTCGCGGTGGATACCCACGGTCACCACAAGGCTATAGGCTGCCGTGACCACAGCGGCTTCGTTGATGGTCACCAGGCCACCGTAAATGCCCACCAACACCAGTATTGGCAGTGCCAGCTCCCACTTTGCTGCCCACAGGGCCTTCCACACCTCGCTCCAGGCACTGCGTTGGAGTGGGACACGATGGCGGTACGCCTGGTACACGCTATACAGCGCCAGCAGGAGCAGCAGCACGAGGCCAGGGACAACGCTCGGCCAGGAAGAGCAGGTCGACCGGAGCGCGGGCCACCAGACCGTACAGGATGATCGGCAAACTCGGGGAAACAACAGCCCCAGGCTGCCACATGTCGTGAGCAATCCCAGGCTAAACAGCTCGGGATAGCGCTCCTTCAGGAGCACGGGAAGGAGAAAGCCTCCGAGCGCGATAATGGTCACGCCCGAGGCACCCGTAAAGGCAGTGAAAAGGCGCAGGCACAGAGCGCCATCAGCGCCAGACCCCGGGAGCCATCCTATCAGGGCCTGCATGCAGCGTACCAGACGCTGCGGCGCCTGGCTGGCAGCCAGGACATAGCCAGCGAAGGTAAACAGAGGAATGGGCAAAAGGGTTGGTGCACTGGCGAGACGATAGAGTTCGATCATGATGGCCGCGGTGTCAATGCCAGCAGCCCTGAACAAGAACCAGGCGAGGGCGCCGAACACCACAAACAATGGTGTTCCCAATATCGCCAGGAGCACCAGCAGCAGACCCAGGAGGATCATGCTCCGGCCTCTGGCTGGACCAGGCGGGCCAGTGTCTCCGCCAGACGCAAGGCGAAACGCAGTGTGATCATCCCAAACCCCAGCGGTATGATGCTTTGCGCCAGCCAGGCGGGAACCCCAAAGGTCAACATGGTGCCAGCCGTATACTCGGAACGCACCAACCCCAGGCCGCCTGGACGAGGAGCATACACAGCACGAGCGCTACGGTGTTGACCAGCAACCCGAGCCAGAGCTGCCACCGCGTTGGCAGGAAGTGGCTCAGAACGTCGATACTGAGGTGACGATGCTCGCGCGTGGCCAGCGAGGCCCCGAGGAAGCCGAGCCACAGGACCATGTGCTGCAGCAGTTCGTCAGCCCAGAAGATGCCACTCGCCAGGACATTGCGCTCGATGACCTGGAGCAAGCCAAGCCCCAACAAGCCGGTCAGGAGTAGCACTACCAACGCCCGTTCGAGGCTCGCGAGCCAGTGGTCGAGCCAGTGCAATCACCCCATAGGGCAATCCTCAGTCCTTCTGCTGCTTCTGGCGGTATGCGTCGCGCAGCGCCAGCACCCGATCGAGCGACTCCTGAGGATAGAGCTTGCCCACCAGTTCCTGACGGACTTGCTCGCTGACCTGCTGGAGGCGGGTGACTTCTTCTTCAACCACCGGGATGGTCTCAATGCCGGCGGTGGTGTGCAGCAGCGTCAGCGCCTTCGTTTCATATTGCCGCATGTTCATAACCGCCTTGGCGTTGTACTTGCGCACAGCCTCGCGCACCAGGGTTTGCTGCTCGGCGGAGAGCTGCTGCCACAGGGTCTCCGAGAGCACCAGGGCCCGCATGACATTGGTGATGGCGAGCGAGCGTCCGATATTTGACTTTGGTGAACCACTGCAGGGCCAGGACCGTCAGGGGCGTACCATAACAGGCGTCAATAAGTCCCGACTGCAACGATGGCAAGACATTGGGGAGGGACAGCGGCACCGGGACAATGCCGTAGGCTTTAAAGATGGCTTGCGGCAGAGGGTCCCCCTGCCAGATCCAGATCTTCGAGCGAGCCATGTCCGCTTTGGTGCGGATGGGGTCTTTCGAGAAGACGTAGACGCTGCCAGCGTCGTTCAGTGCCAAGAGCACAAAGTGCTCGGGCAAAGGCCGCGGCAAAATGCTCGAAGAGCGCTGTGGCAACGTGGTCTGCCTCCTGGCCATCGCGAAACAGTAGGGGCAGTTCCAAGACGCGAATCTCAGGGAGCACCTCCCCAGGCCAAAACCGCTGAACGCACTACCGTGCAGTTGATTGATGCGTATCTTGCGGATGACATCGCGCTCATCGCCAGCCACGCCGCCAGCATAGAAACGGAAGGCGACCTGACCACCGCTCTTCTCCTGGACTTCCCGATTCATCTCCTCCATGATGTTCATCCAGGGTGTGCCTTCAGGGGCCAGGGTGGCAAATTTAATGACCACAGGCTCAGCCAGGCCAGGCCGTGGCTGGAGGAACACGCTACCCAGCAGCACGAGCAGCGCCCAGCATATCCACCTTGCACAACTCACAGTGCTCTCCAGTCTTTAGAGAAAGAGTTCATCAATGCGCCGCAGCAGTAGGACGGCACGGTGTCTGGCAACGGCATTGAGCAACGCCTGTTCCGGGAACAGCGTCTCAGGGGCCTCAAGGATATGCTGCAAGCGCTCGGTAAAGAGCGCGCGGTCTTGCACCTGCACGGCATAGTATTGCGCTTCCAGCAGGGGCACGAGCAACAGGCGTCCCTGGCTCAGGGCGTAGGCCCGCATGAAATGATGCTGCGCCTGGGCAGGATCGCCACCCAGGGCGGCAGTAAAGCTGGCATAGTGCACCGCCTGTAGGAGATGCGGGAGCCCATAAAAATAGCCCTCATCGAGGCTCCAGGAGACGTGTCAACATGGCTTGCAACAGGGGCAGCGCCGTGACCGTTTCTAAGGCCGTACGCTCTAGATTGAGGAAGCCGCCCCAACAAAAACTCGTCCACAACAGCGCTGGGACGGCCTCACGATCCAGGCGGCGCAGATGCATGGTCAGCGTCTCTAGCGGGAGTGTGGTGGCCTGGAGTAAGGGCGGGTGATACTGGCTGAGCAGTCGCAACCCGTACTGCAAGCCACGCTGATACAGACGCTGAGCGCGCTGTGTGTGGAGGCGTACTTGCTCTGGATCACGACCACGCGCCGCCTCGATCCGCACCTCAACAAAGGCGTACGTATAGCCGGCCAGGCCCTGGACGACCTGGAGTAACAGGCGTGTATCGTCAGGGGCCGTTTCCAGGAGCGCCTCGGTGAGTTTCACACTGGTCGCTAACGCCGGTTCAGCGAGTTCTAAATCCGTCTCCCGCAGGTACGCTGGCATGCCGGTCTCGGCCACGTAGCCCATCACATGTACTGCTGACCGCTGGCCCAGGGCGCCACACCCTGACAGGTCAGGAGACCCAGACAACCGCACAGCACAACGTACTCGAAGCGAGAGAGCGCAGGGAAACGGTAGCGTAGGCGCATAGTGTCCCGCTAGATGACAGCCTGTTCGAGCGGTTTGAGATCAATCTGTGCCGGCACGAAGGGCGTGGCTATGTAGGCGTGGGCGCGTGCTTCGGCCTGCTCATCCCCCTGCACCCCTGGTACCACGCCTGCGCGGCCTGACGTTCCCCTGCAGGTCATGCACGTTGCCCAGGCGCAGCTCCACCCAGGCACGCAGCGCCGGACTGAGTTCCTGCATCTGTAGCGTCCTGAGGAGCACTGCAGCGGCCTGCGGCTGCCGTTGAAAGACATAGGTCTCAGCCAGGCGGTAGTGGAGTAACGGGAGCCATTCCGGAGGAGCATAGGGCTTGCCCTGAGCGATATCGGCAATGAGATGCTGGCTGACGTGGCGCGCCCGCTCCCACAGCCCAAGCTGGGCACAGACCAGGGCCAGCCGATAGCGGTAGTCACTATTGTGCGGATAGCGCTGCACCAGGTTTTCGAGGAGGACGTACGCCTTGTCGTACTGCTCTTCGCCTGGGAGCACGTATATTTTCGCCAGCAAGGAACCAGCTTCTGGGACAGACAAGCGTCCCGTCGTACGCGCCTGCTCCAGAGCCTGCAACCCTTTGTCGCGGTCCCCAGCGATGCCGATCAGTTGCTGTACAATGCTGCGCCAGACACCAGGGACGCGGGAGAGGACATACTGGTAGGTGCCCAGACCAGCATAGGCATCATACCAGTCGGGGGCACGCGCTACACACTGTTGCAAATACGTGCTCCCCTGCCTGGCTGCCAGAAGCGCTCTGATGTACTGTTGTTCCACAAAATGCATGCGTGCCTGCATGCCATAGACCGCCCCAAGATAAAAGGCGGCCTCGGCAGCTTGCGCATCTGGGAGGTGCTCGGCCATGTCACGGGCACGCTGCGTAGATTCCTGAAATTGTGTGAGCAGCATGGCCCTCTGGTGCGGATCATACGTGATCAAACGCCACTGCCAGTAGGTGGCGGCACGATAAAAATATCCTGCCGGATGCGCCGGCGCGAGATCAATGAGATGCTGCGCAGCGCGCAATGCCTGCATCGAATTCCATGTTGTAGATCAGGTCAAGGGTGCGCTGCGCTGGCTCCAGCATGGCCGTATGCGTCACCACCCCGCTTTGTGGCATCAGGCCGAACAGGATGGCAAGCAGGAGCGGTAGCATACGCCCCACTTCTCTTACGCCGTCTGGCGGTTATAGTGATCCATCACGACCAGGGTGTTGTACAGCATCTGGTTCAAAGGTGTTGGTACCCCTAAACGTTGCCCATGGCGTACCACTGCGCCGTGAATGGCATCGACTTCGATACGCCGCTGGCGGTGGAAATCCACCGCCATTGAGGACTCCCGGATCACCAGCAGTGTCCAGGTAGTGCATCGTGCGCTCCACGATCTCGGGTGTGACGCCCGCCGCAGCCTGCGCCACAGCGGCGGTTTCCTGCATAACGGCGCGATAGAGTGCCCGCGTGGGTTCGTGTGCCAGGAGTTGCGCTGGGGTCAGACGAGTCAAGGTCGAGAGGCCACTAAAGGGCGCAATGAACACGAGCTTTTCCCACAAACTGCGTCGGATGTTGGGTGATACCAGCGTTGGAATACCAGCCGTTGTACACAGGGTACGCAGCCGCTCAACTTGCTCCTGTTCCTGCCCTGTCAGGCTGCCAAACTCGATGAGACGGTCTGTGGTGGGTTGCGCAATGACTCCAGGGGCCACAAGCGTAGAGCCAATGCGGGTGACTCCGCCAGGACAGTGCCGCGTCCAAACGTCGTCTGCAGATCCGCCGCCATGTCTACGCCGTTTTGCAGCGTCAAGACAATCGTCTGCGCGTCGACCACCGGCTGGAGGAGCGCTGCTGCCGCCGCCGCATCATACGTTTTCACGCAAAAGAGCACAACGCCAGCCGGAGGGAGTTCGCGAGGGTCTGCACACGCCTGGACCGGCACAGTAAAATCGCCATTGACACTCCGCACGGTCAGACCCCGTTCCTGCAATGCGTGCAGGTGGGCGCCACGAGCCACGAACGTGACATCCGCACCGCTCTGGGCCAGGAGTCCACCGAAATAGCCTCCCAGGCCACCGCTCCCCATCACGACAATACGCATAGGCTATGCTCCTCTCTGGCGTCGCATCAGTCTAGCGCGTAGTACTGGCATGTCAAGCGATTCAACCACTGGATCAAGGACTCTCATAGCATTGGCTTTGGCAAATCGCCAGTGTTCTGGTATATACACACCGTGCTGTGGAGTGTGTTGCGCCGCCTTGGCATCACACCGTTGCCCGGTGGCGGGCAGCTGATGCAGCAGGTCTGGTAGAGGAGACACGCGTGACGAAGCGTGAGCAGGAGATCATTGCCGCGGCAGCGAAGGTGTTTAAGGAGAAGGGCTATCATGCCGCCACAACGCGCGACATTGCCGCGGAAGTCGGCATCCAGCAAGCCACCCTCTACTATTACATCTCCTCCAAGGAAGAACTGCTCTATCTGGTCGTACGCGAGCCGATCGTGCGCCTCTATGACCAGGTCGAGGAGATTGTCAAGGCCAGCCTGCCGAGTCGCACGAAGATCGAACGTGCCATCCACGCCCACCTGGCGGCGTTTGATGAGAGTTACCCGCATATGTTCGTCTACGTGCAGGAGTTGCCCAGTCTCATCCACACCCTGCAGGACAAGATTCGCGAATCACCCAGCCACTATCAGCACTTGTGGGAGGAAATTCTCCAGCAAGGTGTTAGCCACCGGAGAATTACGTACTGATCTTGATGTGCCAGCGACGGTCTTCATGATTATGGGCATGTGTAACTGGCTGCATCGCTGGTACCGGAAAGGCGGACGCCTGGATACGGCGACGCTGGCGCGACAGTATGCCAGCGCTGCGCTCGATGGCATACTGTCGCACCCGTCCCAGAGACTGAGTGGCCCCTCACCCCGCTACAACCCTCTCGCAGAGGGAGAGGGATAAAGCGGTACAGTTAGGAGAACGATCGGAAGAGCAGGACAGCGTTGGTACCACCGAACCCGAAGGAGTTGCACATGGCGGTGCGTATATGGACCTGGCGCGCGGTATTCGGGACGTAATCCAGGTCACACTCGGGATCGGGATGCTGATAGTTGATGGTGGGCGGCAGCACCCCATGGTATAACGCTAAGAGCGTAAAGATGAGACTCGACGGCCCCAGCAGCGCCAAGCATGTGGCCGGTCATCGATTTCGTGGCACTGATGGGCAGCGTCGCGGCCCGGGCTTTAAATACCGTCTTGATGGCCATCGTTTCCGCGACATCGCCGGCTGGGGTCGAGGTGGCATGGGCATTGATGTAGTCCACCCCATCAGCGGACACGCCAGCATCACGCAGGGCATTGGCCATACAGCGCGCTGCTCCAGCACCGTCCGGGCATGGCGCGGTGAGATGGTACGCATCGCCAGCGCTGCCGTAGCCAATAATTTCGCCATAGATGCGCGCCCCACGACGACGGGCATGTTGCAGTTCTTCCAGGATGAGCGTACCGGCCCCTCAGCCATCACAAAACCGTCGCGTTCACGGTCAAAGGGACGGCTGGCCTCCTGGGGGTCGTCGTGTTCGGTGACAGCGCCCGCATGTTGCCGAAGGTACTCACGGCCAGCGGCGTGATGACCGCTTCGGTGCCACCGGCAATCATCACATCCGCAGCATCACGCACAATCGTATGAAAGGCTTCACCAATGGAGTGCGCGCCAGCAGCACAGGCCGTGACACTGCTATTATTTGGCCCGGTCGCCCCAAAACGCATCGAGACGTGTCCGCTCGCGAGATTGCCGAGCACCATAGCTGGAAAGAGGGGAGAGACGCGGTTGGGTCCTTTCTCCAGGAGTGTTCGTATGCACGGCTTCCAAGCGATTCCAGCCCACCAAAAGCCGTGCCAATGTACACGCCGACGCGGTCCGCCATGCTCTCCGTGATGCTCAGCCCCGCGTCTTGGATGGCTTCCTGACTCGCTGCCATGGCATAGTGGACGAAGCGATCCATGCGGCGCAGGTCGCGTTTGTCGATATAGTGCTCAGGAGTAAAATCACGCACTTCCCCGGCAATCTGGGCCGAATACTCGTGCGCGTCAAAGCGGGTAATCTTGCCGATGCCCGACACCCCCTGACAGAGCTTCTCCCAGATGGTATCAATGGTGAGGCCCAGGGGGTAACCGCCCCGAGTCCAGTGATCACCACACGTCTCTCCATGGGCTCCTCTCCCTACACTACTTTCCAGGCTGGCCCTCACGTACGCATCCAAGCGAGTAGATGTGGAATGTGAGAGCGAGTACGACGTCCGGACATGCTGCCCTCTACACGGACAGCGCACAACAGTATAGCATGGGCGTCAGCGAGATACCAGCAAACTCTCGTAGGGCACGAGGACCACGTCTGCAGCGTGCGTGGAACAATAACCTAGTCCCGGACATCGTCATTGGTCAAGGCGCTGTGCCCATCGTCATCGACGGTACGGTCGTTGGTGCAGTCGGCGTGAGCGGCGGCATCCCTGCCGATCTCGATCACGCCATTGCTGAGGCCGCCGTACGCGCCGAGTGAGGCACAGCGCCGGGCCGCGCTCAGGCAAGCTGCGGTTGGACCTTCTGCATGAACGCCTCCATGGTCGCCAGGGCGCCGTGATGCGATTGCGTGTGAGGTCTCGAACACCGACGTGTTCAACCCCGATCTCTTGGAAAGCACCGAGGGCATCCACGATAGCCCCGACGCTGCCGCTGCATCGGCATACGGGAGGCCGGCCAGGGCGCGGCGGATACGACAGCACCCGGTCAGAGACGCCCTCAATGGACAAATCGGTGCGGGCGGAGAACACCGGTTGCCCTTGACGCCCGTGCTTCTCCCAGAGCTCCCGCACATGGGCACAGCCTGGTGCCATGGCCGCCGCATTCAGGCTGCTCGTGTGCCAGCCGTCGCCGAGCTCAGCGACGCGCCGCCGGGCGCGGGCACTATTGCCACCGATCCAGATCGGTGGTCCTGGCTGTTGCACCGGGCGTGGCGAGGCTTGCATATCGGCGTACTGATAAAACGTGCCCTGGTGGTTGCACCACACCGTGGGTCCAGAGATCACGGATGATTCGTAAGCTTTCATCGCTCAGCGCCCCGCGTTCGGCAAAGGGCACTTTGAGGGCGCGAAACTCCTCTTCCATCCAGCCCACGGCAGCGCCAAAAATCAGCCGCCCGTGCGAGAGTTGATCAATGGTCGCCAGCATCTTGGCCACAATGATGGGATTGCGGTAGGGCAGAATAATCACGCTCGTGCCCAGGCGCACGCGTGGCACCACTGCGGCCAGGTGGCTCAGCAGCGCTAATGGTTCGAGCATATTGTCACGATAGATAATCTCCATGGTGCGGGGCACAAACAGATGATCCGTCACCCACACCGAGGCAAACCCCAACTCTTCGGCGCTCCGCGCCACCCCGAGCGATGCGCTCGATATCGACCGGCTTGCCATAATGCGGCACACATATACCGAATTCCACAGTGTTTCTCCTTATCTCTGTGTTCAGTAGCCGCGAAACTGCGGCGGGCGTTTTTCCAGAAAGGCCCGCCATCCTTCCTGAAAATCCTCGGTGTCAAAGGGCGACACGGCCAGTGCCTGCTGCGCCGGCGTGAGCCCTGCGAGGGCCGGGTTATCCAGCACGGTCTGGACAATCTCCTTGTGCACCCGGTGTACCACAGGGGCGAGAGCAGCAATCTTGCGCGCCATGGTATAGGCAAAATCTTCTGACCTGGTCCAGGGGCACGACGTGATTGCACCAGTCCGATCCGGAGCGCTTCACTGGCGGGAATGATATCGGCGGTGAGCAGGAGTTCCATGGTCTTGGCATGGCCGATGAGGCGTACCATGCGCCGCATCTCGCGGAAGCCTACGGGGAGCCCCAGGCGGGCAATGGGGACCCCAAAACGGGCATTGTCTGCGGCAATGCGGATATCACAGGCGGTGCTCAATTCACACCCGCCGCCGACACAGGCGCCCATGATCAGACAGATGGTGGGCTTGCCAACCGCCTCAGCCATGTCCATGGCAGCGTCAAAAGCGGCGTTGTACAGTGTCGCTTTGGCAGCGTTGTTGCGGTGTGTCTCGAACTCGCCGATATCCGCCCCGGCCGCAAACGCCTCCTGGCCGGCACCGCGCAAGACTACGACGCGCACCTGCGGGTTCTCCTGCACATCGACCAACAGGCGCTGTAAGTGGTTCCACATGTCGAAGGTGATGGCGTTGCGTCGCTCCGGGCGGTTGAACGTAATGGTGGCAATTGGCCCCTCAATCTGCAAGAGCAGTGGTTCAGCCATGTGTTCTCCGCTGGTGTAAGACGCAGCACCTGTGAGCAGATGCCAGGGTACTCCATAGGTATACATGGCATTCTAGGCGTTTACCAGGGAAAAAAGAGTCTGGCAGCGGGTCTGCTCTTTTTCTGGCACGATTCTGTGGTATCTCATGCCATGAGTCGGTCCATCATGAGATTGGCACTGATGGCCTGCTGACCCTCCCCCTGCCTCTCGAGAGGAGAGGGCTAGAGGCTGATGGTGAGTGAGGCCAGGCAGACGCGCTACTTGACCGCGGAGTAGGTATTCCCCCAGCGGTCTTCGTAGACGAAATCAGCGAGTGACCCGCGTCCAACTGGACCAAAGCGTCCCATAGGATAGCCGATGGGGAGAATGGCATAGGAATGGACGCCGGGTGGCAAACCCATAGGCTGCTTCGACCTCGGCCTCGTAGAGCAGGTGTCGGGTCGTGAGGGTGGCGCCTAGGCCCAGCGCACGGGCCGCCAGCAGCATGTTCTGCACGGCAGGGTAGATCGATGCCCCGGAGGAGCGCGTCGGCGTGGAGGTCCCCTCATCGATGCAGGCGACAATCCATACGGGAGCCTCGTGAAAATGGTCCGTCAGATACTCGACGGCGGCATGCTGGCGCAGGTATCGCTCAGGCGTGACACCAGGGGAGGAGCACTGTTGCGATAACGCGGCCCTACCACCTCGTCGAAGGCCCGTTTATAGAAGTGTTGGACGCGCTCTTTGATGGTGCGATCCTTCAGCACCAGAAAGCGCCAGGTCTGGCCGGTTGCCCCCATTGGCCGCGGCGATCCCAGCCTCAAGGATCTTGCGGATCAGTTCGTCAGGCACCGGGTCAGGCTTCAGCCGGCGCATGGCCCGCGTGGTGTGGAGAATGTCGAAGATGTCAGTGCTGTCTGTCGGCCATACAATGCTCCTTCTCAGAACAGGTGATGTGTGCTGACTGCATATCGTAAACCATTAGCCGCATATGACGCCATCCGAACCTCCTGGCCGGGAGGCGGTGCACACTGAGACTTACTAACACAGAGAGGAGTCACGCATGCCAGATCTTACTTCACTAGCCGCCTCACTTGGAGCCCTACTGAAAGACCGAGGGCAGACGGTGGCAGTCGCTGAGTCAGCAGCCGGAGGGCTTGATTTCTGCCGCGCTCGTTGCTGTGCCTGGCGCTTCGGCGTATTATCTGGGTGGCAGCGTCATCTACACGCAGGCCTCGCGGCGCGGCATTCTGCACATGCCAGACGAAGCCTATGCCGGCATGCGCGCCAGCACCGAACCCTACGCCCTGCTCAATGCGCGCACGATCCGCGATCACGTAGGTGCGACCTGGGGCCTGGGTGAGACGGGTGCGAGCGGTCCCACGGGCAATCGCTATGGCGATGACGCAGGCCATGCCTGCATCGCCGTGGCTGGTCCGGTCGAGCGCACGGCTGACTATAGAGACCAGAGTGGCGAATCGCGAAGCCAATATGTGGATATTCGCCAGGGCCGCACTGGAGTTGCTGGAAGCGTGCCTCAAGGCGCAATAGGCCCTGAGAGGGCAGGCGTAGGGCTGCGGTGGCGCCTCACGTACGCTCCAGAAAAATTGCCGTGTGTGCCGTGGTTCCTCGCTGGCTGTCTGCGACAGCATAGTACGTAAGCGTACCAAATCTTCCGGAGTATCCACGTCAAACCAGGCGGGGAGCCAGGCCACGCGGGAGGCCCAGGGTCTCCGCGCGTCGCACTCGTCTCTGGCAAGACAGCCGATGTGCTCCAGGGCATGTCTATGAAGAGAGGTCGGTGCATGGCCCGTATACCAATCAAATAATAGCCACCGTCGTCGCTCGGTCCAATGACCACATCGACGTCAGGCTTGGTAAGCAGCGCGATGGCCTGCTGCAAACAGTGCGTCGGCAGGGTTGGGGTGTCGCTATCAATGGCCATCACCCCGGCGCATCCCAGGTTCAAGAAATACTCCAGGCTGTGGATCAGGCGCTCTCCGAGGTCAGTCCCTTGCTGTACAATGCGGGTAAAATCTGGCGCGACCTCGACAAAGAAGTCCTCGCCTGAGGCCAGGCGTATAGGCAATGGCCGGTCTGGCAGAGGTGAGCGTCCGCACCTGCGCAATCTTGTCGCACAGGAAGGCGCGACGATAGAGCCGCCGCTTGCCACGGCGTCAATGGGGGGCAGAGTCGCGTTTTGACCTGCCCTGGGTATGGGGCTTTCGCCATGATCATGACGGCAGTATGGGCCATGAGAGAGCACCCTCTTGTAGCGTGGACCAGCACGACCAGCACACGTTAGAACGTAGAGTGCGCTGGTCGTGCCAACAGGGCAGTGAGCGCCTCAGGGTCAGTCACCGGGAGAGAACACGTGAAATTGTGACACACGTATACCGTGGCTTTGCCATCCACCTGCGCTTTCCCAGCGAGCACGTCACGCAGTAATGGCAGCGCCGCGAGTGCCGCCGTCACCTGCTGCGGATCGATCTGGAAGAGGACTTTATTGGGGATGTACTGCTGGTGCAGAGCCCGCAGCATGGCCTGGGTATCCTCGGCATCTGGTGTGCCAATGAGGACGATTTCCTGTGGTTTCCGCGTATAAAAATCCAGGGTTGTCAGCAGGCTGCCAACACCAAAAGGCTGCTGCTCCATATGCTGCCGTACAAGATACAGAACCTGTTCAGCCCGTTGCAGGTAGTCGGCTTTGCCGGTGTAATGATACAGACGCAAGAGCGTCGTAGTGGCCACCGCTGTGCCTGAGGGAATAGCCTGGTCATACACCGATTTCGTGCGCTCGATAAGCGTTTCGTGACTCTTGCCAGTGAAGAAAAGCCCCAGTGCTCCTCGTCCCAGAACTCCTCGATCATAGTGTTGATCAACTGTTGTGCCAGATCGAAGTACGCTGGCGTAAAGGTCGCTTCAAAGGCATCGAGGAGCGCCGCAGCGAGGAAGGCATAATCATCGAGATAGCCGTTCAGCTTCGCCTGCCCATCCTTATAGACGCTCAGCAGCCGACCATCGCGCAGCATATGCCCTTGCAGGAAAGTGATCGTATCTCGCACCGCCTGTAGTGCTTCCGCCTCTCCCAGGACATTATAGGCCTGCACCATCCCAGAGAGCATCAAACCATTCCAGGAGGTCAGAATCTTTTCATCCCGAAAGGTTTCACGCGCTGCTCACGAGCCGCAAACAGGCTGGCCTTGGACGACTCAATGCTTGCGGCGACCTCATCAAGCGACTTGCTAAACATTTTTGCGGTCTGGTCCAGCGATACAGTGAGGTGCAGGATATTGTTGCCATGCTCCCAGTTGCCAGTGCCGGTGATGTCATAATAGCGGCAGAACAATCTCGCTGCTTCGCCCAGCAACGCATCCACCTCAGCCTTGGTCCAGACAAAGAATTTACCCTCTTCCCCCTCACTGTCCGCATCTTGCGTGGCGTAGAATCCGCCTTCAGGAGTGCAACATTTCGCGCGTGATGTAGGTCAGCGTTTCCCGTGCACACTGTGGCATAGAATGCGTCGTGGGTGATCTGGTACATGTGCAGATACAGTGGCAAAGAGCTGGGCATTGTCATACAGCATCTTTTCAAAGTGCGGCACCAACCAGCGATCATCGACAGAATAGCGATGGAATCCGCCTCCGAGATGATCGTAGATACCCCCGCTGGCCATCTTGCGCGTGGCCAGCTTGGCCATGTTGAGGAAGTTTTCATTGCCACTGGCATGCCAATAGCGCAAGAGATATTCCAGGTTCGAGGGATTGGGGAATTTGGGCTGGGTGCCGAAGCCACCGTGCACCATGTCAAAGTTGTTCGCCAGAGCCCGGGCCGCATTCGTGAGAATGTCGGGCGACAGTTCGCCGGGGCTCGCTCGTAAGGCTCGAGAGTTTTTCAGACCCTCGCGAATCTGCTGGATACTCTTCGTGACTTCACCGGGGCGACTGGTGGTAGGCGTCCGCGACTGCAGCCAGCATGCGTGGGAATCCAGGACGGCCATAGCGGTCTTCAGGAGGAAAATACGTGCCACCGTAGAAGGGCTCTTGCTCCGGTGTGAGGAACATCGTCAGTGGCCAGCCACCCTGGCCAGCACAGCATCTGCACGACGTTCTGGTAAATGTGATCGAGATCAGGACGCTCTTCGCGGTCCACCTTGATGCTCACAAAGTGCTCATTCATCGACCGCCGCAATGCTCTCGTTCTCGAAGGACTCGTGTTCCATCACATGGCACCAGTGGCAAGCGGAGTAGCCAATGGAGAGCATGACAGGTTTATTTTCAGCCCGCGCTTTCTCGAACGCTTCGGGTCCCCACGTAAACCAGTCTACCGGGTTATGGGCGTGCTGGAGTAAATACGGACTTGTTTCGTGGATGAGACGATTGGTATGTTGCCCGCTCATGATAAACCTTTCGGCGCCATAGAGCCTGGCCTCTTTTCAGGAGGGCCACGGCTCGTGGTCGACCCAATGTGTGTTGCGCCGATGCTGTTGCTCTGTCTCAGATGGTCGCGCTCTGATCTCCATTGTCTGTTTGCGTGGCGTTGCTGATATCCTAGGAGATGAGAGAAGCAGCCCCCGTCAGTACGCGGGCGTAGAGCGTCATTGCTCCTAGAGTGACTTTTGTAATATTGCCGCTATACTATTGCCGTGCGTCTGAGAATCTCTATGCCCACATCGTCATTTCCAGCAAGCGTTGTCTTTCTGAGCAGAAAGGGCCTATCCACATGAAGCCACTTCGGATTGCTGCTCTGGTCAAAGCAAATCCCGCGGTTTGAAGAGATGCAACTCGGCCCTGACGGCCGCCTGAAGCGTGATGGAGTCGAGTTAGCCATGAACCCCTACTGTCTTGCGGGCGGTGAGTAAAGGGCGTCGAACTGGCCCAAAAGACTGGGGGAGTTGTACAGTGATTTCCTGGGTCCACCCGCAGCGGAGGACGTCGTGCGCTGGGGCGTCGCCGGGGAGCCGATCGGGGGATTTTAATTTCGGATCCGGCGCTTTGCCGGCTCGGATACGCTAGCCACCGCACGTGCCCTGGCAGCAGCGATCACCAAAGAAGGCCCTTTTGATCTGATTCTCGTGGGCAAAAATTCCGTCGATGCTGATACCGGTCAGGTCGGCCCTGAGCTGGCGGAGCTTCTGGGCTATCCTTTCGCCTCTGCAGTGCGCACGCTGGAACTGGCGGACGACGTCCTGCACCTGGGGTGTGAGTATGACGATGCCTGGGCTGAGGTCGAGATCTCCTTGCCAGCGGTTCTGGCAACGGCCGAGCGTCTGTGCGCACCAGCCAGAGCGGAACCAGAAGAACGCGCCGCCGTGGCGCCGGAGAAGCTGGCCAGGTTGTGCGCCGCAGACCTCGGTGCAGGGCCATGGGGGCAAGCTGGCAGTCCGACCTGGGTCGGTGAGACCAAATTGCTGGAGATCAACCGGACACGCCAGATGCTGCAGGGCTCGCTCCCAGAACAAATTGCGCAGGCCGTCTCGATGATCAAAGCCCGCGGGGCACTGGCTACGACCACCCAGACAGCCGGCCAGAGTGTCGCCCCGGCAGCACCGCACTCTTCTGAAACGGTGGCGGTCCTCCTGGAACCTGAGCGCCTGGGGAGCGCGCGGGAGTTACTCGGTACGGCCTCACAGCTTGCGGCGCGTCTTGGGTGCCAGAGTTGTCGCGATGCAGGCCGAAGCCACGAGTACGCCAACTCCGGAAGACCTTTCTGCGTGGGGCGCAGACCACATTGTCGTCATACAGCGCGCTGCCGGTGTGGAAGACGTGGCGCAATGCGTCGCGGACTGGAGTAGCACGCACCTGCCGTGGTCTATCCTGGCACCGAGCACGACGTGGGGACGTGAGGTCGCATCACGCATAGCAGCACGGCTGGGCGCCGGACTGACAGGCGATGCCATCCAACTTGAGGTGAACGACAACCGGCTGGTGAGTTGGAAGCCAGGCGTTTGGTGGACGGCTCGTCGCCGCTATTCGCGCCACATCACCGATTCAGATGGTGACCGTACGCCCCGGTGTGCTGCCTCGCCTGACGCCGCGGGCGCCAGCGCGACCGTCTGTGGAAGTCCTGACGGCAACTTCACGGGGTCGCATACGTCTGGTGTCGCGCCAGCAAAATGACCAGCTCGATGCCCTGGCCCTCGCCACCCGCGTGGTAGGCGTTGGCGTTGGGGTTCCTCCGGAGCGCTATGAGGATCTCACCCCCTGCTGCGGGTGCTCAACGCCGAGCTGGCCACGACCCGGAAAGTCACCGACCAGAACTGGTTACCGCATTCACGCCAGGTGGGCATCACAGGACGGAGCATTGCGCCCAATTTATACGTGGCCCTGGGCATCAGCGGCAGGTTTAACCACATCTGTGGCATTCAAGCCTCCGGCACCATTATGGCGATTAACTCAGATGCGAAGGCGCCCATTTTTGCGGAGGCCGATATTGGTATCGTGGCCGATTGGGCGGCGTGTGTTCCCCTCCTGGTCAAGGCCTTTGAGGAAGCGTGAGGGGAGTAGAGGCGACGAGCACTGGCGGCGGAGGCGCGGTCCACCGAGGAGTAAGACGTGGTAGACGTCCTGAGCAGCAGCGGCACATTCCAGGCAATGAATGCGTTCAAGGGCGGCGTTCAGCGCTGGGCAATGCAAGCGTAACACGCGTATGGCCGTGACGGGCATGCCTCCGTCGTGAAACTCAGCACGGAGACACGCATACGTGGTAAAAAATTGCTGGATGAGGCGGTTGGTGTCCCGCCCGCCGACAGGCAACAACTGCTTCTCAGCCTGATAGGTGGAGAGGGTACGCCAGGCGCTCAGCCAGCGGCGCTGGCGCGGTACGGCCAGACGTTTGAAATAGGCTTGACCGGCTTCACGAAACAGGAGATCGCGCAAGAGTTCCTTGACAGTGACGCAGATCAAAAGTCGAGCTGCACCCTTTCCTGGGGTGGCGGCGATGCGCGTCTCATAGCCTTCCCTCAATCAGCGGAGCTGGCAGGCACGGAGGTCAATAGCCAGGGACCGAAATGCCTCAAAGGTGATGTCCGTGGCTGGCAGCTTGTAGGTGGTGCACACGGTATCAAATATGTCTACGTAGCTGGAGACCAACCGTGCGTCGAAGTCGAGTCCCAGCGCCGTCACCATAGCTCTGATGGCCTCCTGAGGTCCCTCGATCTCCATAAAAGTCCCGAATGGCACTTCGTCGAGGACAATCTCTGCCCCCTGGTAGGTAAAAGTTTCCCGATATTTTTCAAAACGCAGCGACAGGGCAAAACCGAGCTTTGTGAGAATGGCGTGGGTCTGGCCAAAGTCACTCACCTCGACTTCGTACTCCTGCATAATTTTGAAGTCTACATCGTGGTGTGTCGGAGGCTCCTTATACGTGATACGATTGCGTCGATCACGGCGCAAGCGTAATAAACGGCCCTGGCGTCCTGAACTGCGCGTCTGGGGTATCAAACAGGAGGTTCTCCTCGTACGTGCGGGGCGTGGTGAGCGTGGCACCGAAGGCCACCAGACGCTGGCGCATGGCCACCAGATCCTCGATAAGGAATTTCACTTCAATTTCTTCGTGACCCATAGGGACTCCTGCAGTACTCTGTTGCTTCCGGAGACACTGACATGTGTGACACGTCGAGTGTAGTGGCATCGTACTGCGGCGAGCGCCGTATCGTCAACTAGAGGCAGAAAAGGGGATGCTATGCGAGGGGACCATAATGGTTTGGGTCGGGACCTCCCAGATACGCCTATGCCCAGCCCTCCGAGAGGGTTAGTGATCATTGGGGTGCTGGTGCTGTTGGGCGCCGTTATGCTGTTGACCATGTTTTATACGGTTGAAGCTGATGAAGTGGCCGTGGTGCAGCGCTTCGGCAAATACGTACGCCAGGAAGAGCCAGGGCTGCACAGCAAACTGCCCTTTGGGCTGGAGACGATGCGCAAGGTGCCAGTGCGACGGGTGTCCAAAGAGGAGTTTGGCTTCCGTACCGAAGAGCCCGGCGTGCGCACCCGCTTTAGTCAACGCTCGTTCCTCGATGAGTCGCTGATGCTCACGGGCGACCTCAACATGGCGGAGGTCACCTGGATCGTGCAGTACCGCATTATCGATCCCGTCAAATATCGCTTTGGGAATCGGAATCCCTCGCTGGCGCTGAGCGATGTCGCCCAAATCGTCATGCGTTCGGCGATAGGGGACCATACGGTGACCGAGGTCCTGCGCCGCGCCGAAATTGTCTATCAGGTGCAGGTGAAAATGCAAGAACTCCTCAACCTGTACGAGACCGGCTTGCGCGTCGAAACCGTGAAACTGCAAAGTGTGGCGCCGCCCTCGGACGAGGTCAAACGCGCCTTCAACGAGGTGCAATGAGGCGCAGCAGGAGCGGGAACGCAAGGAGAACGAGGCGCGACAGGTGTACAACCAGGAAATACCCCGTGAGCGTGGGGGAGGTCGAACGCACCATTGCCAAGGCCGAGGGCTATGCCATCAACCGTACCAACACGGCCAAGGGTGATGTGGCGCGTTTTAACTCGCTCCTGACGGAATATCGGAAGGCACCGGAGGTGACGCGGCGCCGCCTCTACCTGGAGACGATGCGCGAGATCATCCCCACGATGAAACAGGTGTATGTGTTCGATGCGGAGCAGCCGTCGTCGGTCTTGCCGTTCCTGGATCTCCAGCGTGGCGATATGGCCCCAGTGGCCCCAGCAGGGAAGGAGAAGTAACATGAATCGTATTGCCGCGCCTCTGCTCATACTGGTGGTGCTGGTGCTGCTCATTGCTGGCGGGACGTTTTATCAGGTGGATGAGACCGAGCAAGTGGTGGTGACCCAATTCGGTGAACCGGCGCGGGCGCCGATCACGACCCCTGGGCTGAAGCTCAAGGTGCCGTTTATCCAGACCGTGCGGCGCTTTGACAAGCGTGTCATGGAGTGGGACGGGCTGTCTGGGCAGATCCCCACGCTGGAGAAGCAGTCGATCGTGCTGGACACCACGGCGCGCTGGCGCATCGCCGATCCCCTGCGCTTTTGCAATCGGTGGGCGATGAGCGCTCGGCCCAGAGTCGTCTGGACGACCTGATCAATTCCGCGGTGCGGGATGTGGTCAGTAGCCACCTGTTCATCCAAACGGTGCGGACGTTTGCCCGGGAGCTGTCACCCGATGAGCCGGACGAGGGCAGCGACGAACAGCGTGCCGTGTCCGGGACGAAGCCTGATACCGCAGTCCTCCCACGACGCAGGACGTGGCCCCAGAGGAGCGCCTGGGGCGTGATAAACTGACGGAGTTAATGGTGAAACGGGCCCGCAGAACTTGCCGAATCTGGGCATTGAACTCATCGATGTGCGCATCAAGGGCGTCAACTACGTGCGTGAGGTGGAGCAGCAGGTCTACAAGCGCATGATTTCTGAGCGCCAACGTATTGCGGCGCGTTTCCGGTCGGAAGGCGACGGTGCCAGCGCCAAGATTCGCGGCGAGAAGGAGCGCGAGTTGGACCGCCTGCGCTCGGAGGCGTATCGCAAAGCCCAGGAGACCATCGGCAAGGCCGATGCGGAAGCGGCCCGTATCTACGCCGAAGCGTACAGCCAGGACCCGGAATTTTATGCGTTTTATCAGACATTGGAGGCGTACAAACAAACGCTCCAGAAGAACTCGAGTTTGCTGTTAACGACCGGCAGCGATTTCTATCGCTATCTCAAATACGTCGATGGCAAGCTGCCACAGCCAGTGGCAAAAGATGGCAAGCCCTGAAAACGAGGGGAGAGGGGGAGCATGGGAGAGCAGATATCTCCTCATCGCCCCTCGCCCCTGCACCCCTGCGCCTCTCTCTCCCTCTGCCTGTACCGTCGCAGCCAGTGCGACATCGAGCTCGAGCGCCGGTGCGATATCCCATTGCACGAGACCCATAAAGGGTGTGATCAACTCTAAGAGGTCGGACGGCTCATCCGTCTCAAGGACATAGACTAAGGCCTCCCTGGGTGCGGCCGGGACGGATCAGACTGGTGACGAGTGCGGGGCTGTTGGCGAGCGGCGCCTGTTCGGCAACCAGGCGCAGCACTTCAGCCGTCTTCTCACCGGGAAATGAGCCGGTGGCAATGAAACGCATGCGACGGCTCCCTAACGATAGGCGAGGAGGTTCACGTTGGGCGAGGGCCGCCTCCAACGCCGTTAAGATCAACTCTTCTGTCGTTGCGTGCAAACGATGCGCGAGCTGGCGCATGAGGTCCAGGCCCACGTGCGGCTGGTCATGGATGAGCTGGAGAAATGCCTCCTGGTCGATCTCGACGACTTCGGTCTCCTCCACCGCGCTGTATGGTGGCATTAGCGCTGCGCCCCGGTGAGTAGACCCAGCTCGCCAGCGTACTGACCAACGCCTAATGTCGCAATGACTTTGTCAGCGCCCTGGATCACGCGCTTGGAGATTTGTAGACTGCCCTGCACCACAAAATACATGGTGTCACCAAAGTCGCCCTCATGGCAGAGCGTCGTGCCAGCCGGCAAATGCCGGCGCTGTAGCGGTCACTGGCCATCCAATCGATCGTCGCCACCTTACATCCTTTCCAGGTAACCGGCGGTAAATGTCCTTATCGACCGCCTTACGATATGCCTCCTGAGGCGTGATCTGCTTGCTGCGGAGGGAGTTCGAGGATGGCTTGATCCATGGTTTGCATGCCCTCGCGACGACCCGTCTGGATCAACGAGAGGATCTGATGCGTTTTGCCTTCCCGAATCAGATTGGCCAGGGCTGTTGTCCCGACCAGAATCTCGACCGCGACCACACGCCCCTGGCCATCAGCCCGCACCAGCAGTTGCTGGGCAATGACGCCTTTGAGCGTCTCCGCCAACATGGTGCGGATCTGACTCTGCTGTTCCGGAGGAAAGACATCAATGAGGCGGTCCACCGTGGAAGCTGCGGTCCGCGTATGGAGGGTGCCAAAGACCAGATGGCCTGTCTCAGCAGCGGTAATGGCGAGCGAGATGGTTTCGAGATCGCGCAACTCTCCCAGCAAGATGATGTCGGGGTCTTCGCGTAAGACAGCCCGTAGAGCCGCCGCAAACGACATGGTATGCGCCCCTACCTCACGCTGGGTCACCAGACTCTTCTTGTTGGGATGGATAAACTCCAGCGGATCCTCAATAGTGACAATGTGCTTGTCACTTTCCTGGTTGATGTGGTCGATGATCGCCGCCAGCGTCGTCGATTTCCCACTCCCGGTGGGGCCAGTCACCAGGACCAATCCCTGCTCCAGACGCACGAGCGCATAGACCACCTGTGGCAGACCGAGCTCTTCCAGTGTGTACAGACGGCTGGGCAGGAGACGAAAAACCGCGCCAACCCCTTTATGCTGGCGCAGGAGATTCACCCGAAAGCGTCCGACTTGCGGGATTTCATAGGCGAAATCGAGATCACTGCGCGCCTCGAAAATCTGCCGTTGGCTTTCTGTGAGGATGGCGAGTAATGCCGCTTCATACCCATCATGGCCGTCGACCTCCGGGAGTGGCTGGAGACGTCCATGCAAGCGCATCAGGGGCGGTGACCCAGCCCGCAAATGCAGATCCGAAGCCCCACACGCAAGGGCACGCTCTAACAAGACGTCAATCTGGGCCACGTGCCATGGTCCCTCATGCTCACAACACACCAGGCAACATAAAATAAGGCAGGTACACCGCCCAGACAATGAGCGCCACGAACAGGCCCATCACGAACAGCAAGAGCGGCTCGAGCACACTGGCAAAGACGCTAACGCTGTGATCCACCTCTTCTCTGTACATTTGGGCGAGTCTGAAGAGCACCGTATCCAACTGCCCCGCTTCTTCCCCGATGGCAATCACGTCGATGGCGGCGGGCGGAAAGACCGTCGATTGCCGCAAGGGTACCTCGAGGCGACTGCCTTGGTCCACAGCGGCGTACACGTGCGCCAGTTCACCAGCCAGCACGCTGTTTTCAGCATGCTCCTGGACGAGCTTGAGCGAGACCAGGATGGGCACACCACCTCGGAGCAAGGTCCCTAACGTTTGGGCAAAGCGCAAGATACTCGCTTTCCTCAGCAAGTCGCCCACCAGCGGTAAACGCAACTTCAGACGGTCCCAAGCCAGGCGACCACGCGGTACGGATATAGGAGGTCAAGAACAGGCCTACGGCGATGACCACGAGCAGACAAAGCCACCAGAAGTGGGCTACAAAGTATGCCGTACCCATCACACAACGTGTCAGCAGTGGCAGCGCAACATTCTGCTCTTGAAAGATCACCGCAAACTCGGGCACCACATAGGCCAGCACGAAGAGCGCTACCGTGAGCCCCACCACCAGGACGGTAGCTGGATACGCCAAAGCCCGCCGCACCTTCCCACGAATCTCCACACGCCGCTCGAGTTCCTCCGCCACCAGGCGGAGCGAGTCGTCCAGCACTCCGCCTCGTTCGGCCACCTGCACCACCTGCACCGTGAGCGTCGAAAAGGCTTGCGGATGTTGTGCGAGCGCCTCCGAGAGACTGTTCCCCGCCTCGATGTCGGCTGCCACGCGCTGAATGACCCGGCGTAATGGCCGATGGCTGGTGCGCTCTGCCACCTGATACAGCGCTCTCAACAGCGGCACGCCCACCTCAATGAGCAAGGCCAACTGGCGCCAGAAGACGGCGAGTTCATATTCAGGGATATGGTCCAATCGTAACCACTGCTGCCAGCCACGCGTTCCTGACATGCCCGCAGGGGATGCCCCTGGTCCAACGGCGTCCACGGCACGCACATTGGTCGTGGATATCTCGTCTCGCTCAGCCACAATACAACTCCCCCTTCGCCAGGTTAGAGATAGACCTCACGCATGACCTCCTGCGGGGTGGTCACACCTTGGATAATCTTCGTAATACCGCTTTGCTGCAGGGTGTGCATGCCTTCACGGATCGCGGCGGTTTTGAGGGCATGTTCACTCTCCCGCGCAATGATCATATGCCGCACCGTCTCACTCACACGCACGATCTCAAAGAGACCTGTACGTCCTAAGTACCCGGTATAATAGCAGGCCTCGCAGCCAATCCCATAGGCAAACTGCCACTCCCGCTGGCCAGGCTTGAGGCCTAAATGGCGCAAGACGGCTGGACTTGGCGTATACCACCGGCGACATGCCGGACAGATCCGCCGTACCAATCGCTGCGCGACCACACCGCTGAGCGCGCTGGCAATCAAATACGGTTGAATGCCAAAATTCCCCAGGGTCGTGATGGCGCTCGGCGCATCAACCGTATGCAGGGTACTAAACAACTGTTGCCCAGTGAGTGCGGCGCGCACGGCGACGGTCGCGGTTTCGACATCGCGGATTTCCCCGACCATGAGAATGTCCGCATCCTGGCGTAAGATCGACCGCAGCCCACTGGCGAAGGTTAAGCCAATTTTGGTATCGACTTCCACCTGATTGATGCCAGTCAGTTGATACTCGACGGGGTCTTCAATCGTCACGATATTATTCGTGAGGATGTTCACCTCATTCAACGCGGCATAGAGCGTGGTCGTCTTCCCACTGCCGATGGCCCAGTCACGAGAATCATCCCCTGGGGTTTGGCAATCAGGCTCCGGAGGTGCTGCTCATCGTCCGGTTCGAGGCCCAACTGCTTGCAGTCCCGTCAGGACATTGCTCTTGCTCAGTAAGCGCAACACGAGCTTTTCCCCATAGGCCGTGGGGATGGTCGCTACCCGCATGTTGTATTCTTCACCGTCCAGACTGAAAGAGAGGCGTCCATCCTGAGGCAAGCGGCGCTCCGTGATGTTCATATCCGCCAGCACCTTGATGCGCGAGATGATCGACGTCTCTAGCGGCTGCGGCACCGTCAGCACATCGAACAGCATGCCATCGATGCGATAGCGTACACGCATGCGAGGCACTTGCGGCTCGATATGAATATCCGTAGCGCGGACCTGAATCGCCCCTTCAAAAATGGCATTGACGATCTGGACTGCCGTGGCGGTGTCATCCACCTCGATGACACGCCGCACCGCGTCACGAGAGGACTGCGGGACAACCGCCTGCCCCGGTTCCGGACTCTCCGCCATCGCCCCACTGGTAGGCCGGCCTTGCACTGGCGGGCCCTGGGCTTTGATGATCTCTGTCATCTCCTGCGGTGTCAGCAGTCCCAGGTTAATCACCGTCCGCCACAGAGGATGCCCGGTGTGCTGCTGAGCCTGGAGAGCCGTGTCGAATTGCTCTTGCGTTAGACGCCCACTCTTGAGGAGAAAGGTGTTGCAGTTGGAGATCATCAATACGGTATTCATCCACCGTCTGCTCCACCCCCGCCGCAGTCACATCGAGGGCAATGAGCGGAGCAGTCGTGGTCAGCGCGCTCCCGTCTGCGAGCTGGCCATAGAGTAACAAGACCTCCTGCAAATCGTCAAAGGAGAGCGCGCCTGAGGTAATCAAGGTTCTGTAACAGCGTGCCACTCGTGTGCGGCCCTGCACGAGCGCCTGCGCTGCCGCCTCTGGAGTGAGGGCTCCGGCTGCTTGTAACAGTGCCACGACTTGTTGCGCCGTCCCAGGCTGCATCGACTGCTTCTCCAGAGGGCCTAATCTAACCGCCGCCAGTAGCGTAAAGTAGTGGCCGGGGCGGTGCGCTCGAGCACTGCCAGGCGTCGATGGGTACGCGCCTGACTCGTGCCATGTGGCACACGCCCCGTGGCGATGAAGCGAAATGCACTTGGCGTGACGGTCAAGAAGGCCCCAGCACGCTCCAGCCCACTATGATCGACTCCTGGAAGAGTCGCCAGGTCTGCCACCGTACGGAAGTACCGATCATCGCTCGTCCCGAGTTGCTGATCGTCTCCTTGACGATAGCGCACCATGGCCTCCACCAGGGCTGGTGTCATGCCCGGGACCGCGGCCATGACCATGGGTGACGCCGTGTTGATATTAATCTTGCCACTCCCCCAGACAGTGAGATAGGCACTGAGCCCGACTTGCCCCGTACTCCCATACCACACAGGGGGCGAGACGAGACCATGGTGCAACAGGTCTTCAGGCGCTTCCCACGGCCCCTGCTGACGGTGTTTGACAATCGCCTCGGCCAGCTCTGGGCCAACGCCAGGCAGCGCTGCCGAGTAACGCCACCGGTGCTGTATTGAGGTTGACACGCGCTTCCTCGTCCTGGAGGCCGTAGTGCAGCGTGCCACCGGGGTCTGTGTACTGCACGTCAAACGTCCCTGCTCTAAGGGGCGGCCCTGAAACAGGGCCGCCTGGCTCGTCCAGGGCGCTTGCCACAGGGTTCCCTGCCGTGCCACAGTGTTGAGATAGTGTATGGTCCAATCGATACCTGCCTTGGCCAACAACTCCGCCGCGGTCTCGTCCTGAAAACGCCGCGTCTGTGCGAGATCCACGCGTGTCGCGGCACCAAGCGACAGCGCCATCACCCCGAGGGCCGCCAGCAAACCCATCACAATGACGAGCACATAGCCTTGCGTGTTCCTGGACCAGGATGTCGTGTGCATACCAGTGTGTCTCATGTACTCATGGAAGCCCAGGGTGTTAGTCAGCCGTCACCAGGGTGGCAAAGCGAGAGGCGCGAGCCGGTGCGCCAGCGCTCTGCACAACGAGGGTGATTTCCACGGCCCGCGGCAGCTCCGCCCGCTGCCATTCCGCATACCAAGCCTGCCCGTCAAAGTAGCGCACCCGAAATTCCTGCACCTGCTCATGCACGACCATCCTCCGTTCCATCTGCGGCTCGCTCGGCGCGCCTACCGCCCGCTGCAGGGCGAGCGTTTTGCTGTCCGGCACCGCGTTGAGGACATAGCGAATGCGCTGCAGTGTACCGCCGTGCGGTGCTCCTTCAGGTGGTGCTCCTGGAGAGGGCAGCGTGAGCATGGCCAGGCGGTCTGCCTGACGTCCTGCCGTCTCTGACGTGGAGAGCTGCGGCGCGGTCCCACGAATACCATACGGCACACGCGCGGCCATAGCACGTTGGACATCCCGTGTGACCAGGTGCAACAAAGCGCGGGCCCCCTGCGTCATGCGGACGTCTTGCAAACCACGCTGATAGGACCGCATGCCACCCCTGGAAGAGCTGCCAGGCACCACTGAGGAGGATGGTACTGATGGCTATCACCCCCAGCATTTCTAGGATTGTCAGCCCACGTTGGGTGCTTACGGACTGGCGCATGCGCTCTCCCTGCTGTTGTCGCACGTCCTATCGTCCTCGTCCTTCAATGTCGACTCACATAGGTGGCCAGACGCACCTGGTGCGTCTGCGCTGGCCACGGCCACACGACACGCACGTGCACTGCCAGCAGATCCTCAGCCTCGTGATACACCTCAGCTTGCCAGCGAAAGGGGCCATCAACCACCTGCTGTTGGCTATCCACAAAGGCTCGGGCGTGGTCGCCAGGGGTGCAGTCGCCAGGGCCGAAAAGCCGCGCAAGCGCAATTGTTCCAATTGGTTTTTGCCGAGGAGGGTGGCCTGGACCTGTTCCAGCGCCTGCTGTTCAGTGGCCAGATGTGTAGGGAAGGCATGCCGCAGGGCGGACAGACCAACCACGATCACCACCAGGGCAACCATGGTTTCTACGAGACTAACACCTGTAGGGAGAAAGAGGTGAAGACGCCGACCCATGCCTGTATCGATCCTCGCGAGCTAGGGAGTCAGCACTTCTGCGCGGGGCGCTCCCCACGCACTGCGCCTGGCATCCCAGGCGCAAAGTCATCACGAAATTGTAACCTATTTCGCGGTCAGAAAGCAACGAGGATCTGCAAGGCGCCTGGGCATGCACTCCAGTCTCAGCCAGCGGCGCTAACGGTATAAGGGTCTCCTAAAGCAGGTCCACATGTGGCGGCTCAGTGTGGCGCTGCCACGCCCTGGTCTGGCTGTGATGGCGCTACCGGCGGACGGCAGGGCATCGTAAACCTAAAGGTGCTGCCCTGGCCCAACTCGCTGTCGACCCAGATGCGACCGCCATGCGCCTCGACCACCATCTTACAGAAGGTGAGCCCAAGACCAGTCGACTTCTGCCCTGTGGTGTGATGCATGGCGACCTGCCCGAACTTCTCGAAGATGCGGTCAAACGCTTCATGGGGGATGCCCAGGCCCGTATCGGTCACGCTGAAGTGCACGGCTGCAGCGTCCGTACTGGCGTGGACGGCGACGGTGACCTGACCGCCTGGCAGGGTAGATTTGAGGGCATTGCCGAGTAAATTGACGAGCGTGCGCTGGAGTTTCTCGGCATCGGCAACGAGCGTGGGGAGCACCGGAGCAAGATTTGTCACCAGAGTGAGACCGCGATCGCTGGCCAGTTGGGCCACTTGCTCAAGGGCGCGGGTCACCACCTGGTCTAGCGCCAATGCGGCGCAGACCAGTATCTGCTGGCCAGCCTCCAGTTTATGCACATCCAGCATGTCATTGATCATCCCCAGCAAGGTCTCTGAACCCCGCAAGGCCGCCGTCAGACATTCGGCCTGGACGTCGTTCAACGTCCCGGCCTCCTGCACCAGACACAAGCCGCTGATCAAGGTAGTGAGGGGCGTGCGCAGGTCATGGACCAGCATGTGCACCAGGTCATCGCGTAAGGTCTCCGAGGCCTGGAGCCGACGATAATTGTCCCGCAACTGCCGAGCCGTGAGGCGCAGTTCAATCTCGGTCATGACGGCAGTGGCCAGACTCTGCAGCAGTTCAAGTTCCTCGGGCGTCCACACGCGAGGCTGCTGATCAATAGCACAGAACGACCCGAGGGTCTGCCCTGAAGGAAGCGTCAAAGGCATACTCGGCATAGGCCACCACCCCCAGCTCGCTGACCGCGAGACTGTCATGGACCAGGGGATGCGTGCGGGCATCTGTCACGACAAACGGCGAGCCCGAGGTGACGACATGGCGGCAGAACGAGTGAGACAGCGGCGTCTCACGTGGGATATTCAATAAGGGCTCGCCATGTCCGGCCGCGCTCTTAAAAAACTGCCGCTCTTTATCGACGAGGGATACCAGCGCCACAGGTGTATGCAGTAACTTACTCGCGATCTTGGTAAAACGGTCAAACGCCTCTTCAGGAGGGCTATCTAACAGCTCCGTATGCTGCAGAAGCGTCAGTCGTACTGGGTCTACAATGGTATCGAGAGCTGCTTGCGTCATCGCGCTCACCTCGTCCCACGACATCAAAAATTTCCTTTGAAGACGTACACGATGACCCCAGTAGCGGGATCGTTATCCATGTACACGTAGTTGGATTTCACCATGCTCTGCAAGACGCGTTCCACTTCACCAAACAGCACACCTGTCTCGAGCACCCCTGGGTCACGGAGAGACGTCCCCCGTGCTTTTGCGCCGCGCGCAGCAGTTGGAGCATGAGTTCATCGTCGGTAAAGCGCGGTTTCACCTTCTCTTTCAAAGATTCACGCCAGGCCGGAGTGGCCGTACTGGGGTCACCTGCGAGCCGCCGATAGAGGAGATGCTTGAGGTGCTCGAGTTCGCGGCGCACGGCAGAACTCGGCCGCTCATGCTGGTGCTGCAGCAAAAAATTGGCCATCTGGACCTGATGTGGTAAGGTGAAAAAATCAGCGATCCAGCCCAGGAAAAACCCGCTACAGGTGAAGATATACAGGAGTCCCATACAAGGGCGCCCCAGATAAAATTTGTGCAGCCCTAAGAATGGGCCACCAAGCAACCAGAGGAGGTAGGCCACAAGCATTGACTTCATGGGTGCGATCCTTACGTAAACACCGCATAGAGACTCTTAATGCATTATGGCAAGGATCCGCCTTCCGTACAAGCCACGCCTCAGGCGTAGGAGCATTGCCTCACGGCCATGGCTGTGGCATGATGTACCCTGAGAGCACCCAGCATGGAGCACGCATCTCTGCGCATTGTTCCGATCCAGAGGACGCAGGCAGAGCGTGTCTTGCGACCCGACACGATGTGAGTGAAGGAAAGGGAACACAGCCATGCGCATGAGCCGGTTGTTTAGCCAGACATTGCGCGATGTGCCAGCCGAGGCAGAAATCCCGAGCCATCAGCTGCTTGCTGCGGGCCGGGCTGGTACGTCCGTTGGCCGCAGGCATTTATAGCTACTCTGCCGCTAGGGCGGCGAGCCTTGACGAAAATCGAACAGATCATCCGTGCCGAGATGGATGCCATCGGTGGCCAGGAAATCACCATGCCCGTGGTGCATCCCGCCGATATCTGGCAGGAGACCGGACGCTGGTATGAGGTCGGCGCAGAAATGGCCCGCTTCAAGGATCGGGCGCAGCGTGATATGGTCCTCGGCATGACCCACGAGGAAGTCATCGCGGATCTGATCCGGCAAGAGATCCGCTCCTATCGCCAACTCCCCTGTCTGCTCTACCAGATTCAGACCAAATTCCGGGATGAACCGCGGTCGCGTGGCGGCTTGATTCGCGTGCGTGAGTTTACCATGAAGGACAGCTATAGCCTGGACGCCGACTGGGAAGGCTTAGATAAGCAATACCGGGCACACTATCAAGCCTATTTTAACATTTTCCACCGCTGCCATCTGCCCGTCATTGCCGTGCAGTCTGACGTCGGGATGATGGGTGGTCAGATGGCCCATGAATACATGTATCTGACCTCGATCGGTGAGGATACGCTGGTGCTGTGCGACGCCTGTGGCTACGCCGCCAACCGCCAGGTGGCACAGGTGCGCAAACCGGCCCCCAGCCCCGAGGCACCGCTGCCGTTGGAGCGTGTGGCAACACCGGGCACCGCAACCATCGACGACCTGGCAGCGTATCTCGGGGTGCCCACCAGCCGCACCGCCAAGGCGGTATTTTACGTGGCCACGGTCGCTGACCCTGCTGAACGCCACAGGCGACGCGACAGCAGTTTGTTTTCGCTGTGGTCCGGGGGATACCGACCTCAACGAGACGAAGCTGGCGAACGCTCTTGCAGCGCGTGATCTGCGAGCTGGCACCACGACGATGAGATCCGGGCAGTGGGGCTGAACCAGGCTATGCCTCACCCGTCGGGCTCAGCCAGGAGCATATCCTGGTCATTGTCGACGATCTCATTCCCCAGTCCCCCAACCTCGTGGCTGGTGCAGAATGCCGCTGGGCTATCACCTCCGGCATACGAATTACGGCCGCGATTACCAGGCGGCCCTGGTGCAGGACATTGTGGCGGCGCGGGACGGGGATGGCTGTCCGCAGTGTGGTGCCGTGTTGCGCACGTCACGTGGCGTGGAAGTGGGCAATATTTTCAAATTGGGGACACGCTACACCGAGGCGCTCGGCGGCATGTATCTCGACCGCGATGGTACCACCAAACCGGTCATTATGGGGTGCTATGGCATTGGCAGCGGTCGTCTGCTCTCCTGCATCATCGAAGAGCACCACGATGCGCAAGGCATCCGCTTCCCCATCACTGTGGCGCCTTATCAGGTCTACTGTGTGGCGCTGACCCAACGTGCGCCAGAGGTCGCTGCAGATGGCTGAGCGACTGTACCAGTGAGGCCTGGGCTCGAGGCATCGAAATGCTCCTCGATGACCGCGATGCCACGCCGGGCGTGAAGCTCAACGACGCCGACCTCATTGGTCTGCCGCTGCGTCTCACCATCGGCCCCCGTTCACTCAAGGCCGGCGGTGCCGAGCTCAAGCAACGTGGCAGCGATGCCACTACCATGGTCGCCGTCGAGCAGATTATTCCTACCCTCAAAACCGAGATCGTACGACTGTTTGCCGAAAGTCAGCAGCGCGTCGTCCGGTCCCCTTCCCAGAACAAGGGTAGGTATATCGCGCCTGACATCTCCCGCCGCTGACGCCTGAGGCGTCTCCGTGGCGTGTGACGGCATCCCGCTGGCCAGTCTCTGGGTCTGCTCCTGTCGCGGGAGACATCAGTCCGTCTCTGGAGCTGCACGGAGACTGTTAGTAACAGCATCCTGGACCGTTTGTGCACATCATACTCTGTGCGCCTATCCTCACGTTTTCCGATCACTGGCCGATAAGTGGCATGGATCACTGGCAAGGAAGCTATGGAAGGACGGTACCAACCGGACAACCCTGTACAGGACGATATATGAGCCATCAGGTCACGTCTCGCTGTCCGCCGCAGCGCTACGCCCCAACCCATCTATGAAGTCTTTGTAGGCCGACAGCCCATCTATACCCCGCAGCTCGACGTCTTTGCCTATGAATTGCTCTTTCGCCGCGGCGAGATGCAACACGCCGGTGTGACCGATGGGAATCAAGCCACAGCACACGTCCTGGTGAATACCTTTCTCGAACTTGGTCTCGACACGCTCGTCGGTTCCAAACGCGCCTTTGTCAATCTGACGCGCGATTTCCTCCTCCAGGACTATTCCCTGGTCTTCCCAGCAGACCGGGTGGTACTGGAGGTGTTGGAAAGATGTCGCTGTCGATGACGACGTGCTCGCAGCCCTCCGCAATCTCTCAGCGCATGGCTATATCATTGCTTTGGACGATTTTGTCTACCAGGAGCACCTGCGTCCGCTCGTAGAACTGGCTGACATTATCAAGATCGACGTGCTCGCCTCTGGCCGCACGATGGTGGCGGAGCAGGTAAAACTCTTACGACACTATGACGTACAACTGTTAGCGGAGAAGGTCGAGACCCAGGAGGATTTCACCTACTATACAACCCTTGGATTCGAATATTTCCAGGGGTATTTTTTCTGCCGCCCAGATGTGTGTCAAGGGGCAGCGGAGTCCCACCAACCGTCTGGTGATCCTGGAACTGCTGGCGAAGATCCAGAGCCCGGGGACCACCTTCCACGGACTCGAAGCGCTGATCAGCCGGGATGTCTCCGTCAGCTATAAAGTACTCCGCGCCGCCAATGCGGCCATCTACACCCGAGCCCGCAAAGTCGAGTCTATCCATCAAGCGCTGCAGCTCGTCGGCCTCACCAGCCATTACGAACATTGTCAGCCTCTTTCTCCTGGCCTAACATCGATGATAAGCCCCATGAACTCCTCATCACCGCCATGGTGCGGGCCAAAATGTGCGAACAGTTAGCCAAACGCATGCAGCAGAGTAATAGCGCCACCTTTTTCACCGTTGGCCTTCTCTCCGTCCTGGACGCGCTTTATGGATCGCCCGATGCCAGACATCCTGCAGACGCTGCCCCTGGCGGATGATCATCGTCGCGGCCCTGCTGGCCACGAAGGCATGTTGGGAGCCACACTACGTTGCGTCCTGGCCTATGAGCAGGGGGACTGGGAGGCAGTGCAGAGCCTCGGATGCCCGCGTGACCTGCTCGTCAAGACCTATCTCGAAGCTCTCATGTGGGCGACCGAAATGCATAACACTTTGTAAGTTTCTCCTGGGGCATGCCGATCGATCCCAATGAGGCAAGCTGGACTTTTGTCAGCTCTTTGACGTTTACGTCAACGGTATTGGCAATGGCTGACTGACATCCCATCGCAGGGAAACGGCTGTCCTCCGCATCCTCTCCGCCTCTCTTATCGCTTCCCTCTTGCGACAAGCACAGCATATGCTGATGCCAATGGCTACCAGGGCACGCAAGGGGCCCCGAGGCGTAGCGCTGTTGGCATGCGATTTGCTCTATGGGATGCTACGTGTCGAGCCGTACACGGCTATCGGGTTGGAGGGCGGGGCTAGCGCCCTCACAGATGGCTCGTGCCGCCTCAGGAGGGTTGCCATGCTGCAATATCAGACGACCCGTGTCTCACTGTGTGCCCTGAGTGTGGGGTGCGCGCTGAGCGTATTCCTCGTGCCCTCATGCTCCCCGTCGGGTGGCTGCCAGCCTTCTCTTACCTGGCCGTCGTGTGGCTCGCAGCCCGGTCCTCGTGGCGGGGCTCTCTCTGCTCTGGCCGCCTCGGTTGTACCGGCCTCACTATCCTCGGCTGGGTCTGCGCGCTCCCCGGGAGCCTCGTGTGGATGGAGGTCATCAACCGCAGCCTGGGGCTGGGCGCCCTTGGATCGTCGTGCACCTGGCGCACCGCCGCCAGGAGCAAGGAGGAGGCTCCTGGCACGATGGGGACCAAGCAGACGCCAGATGTCGCACACGCGCACGAGAGCTTGCCAAGCGGACAATGGCGGCCCGCCAACGCGCCGAGGCAAGCCTGCTACCGCAGCAACGGGATTGGCTCGATGCGGCGCTAGCAAGCCTCGGGAGGCAGTGCTCACGACCGATACACGCCTGACGGTCACCTTCTGCAATCAGGCTGCCGAAAACCTGACCGGGTGGCAGGCTGTGGACGCACACGGCCGCCCGCTGACGGCCATCCTCCACCTGCTTGACGAGCCGACACGGCAGCCTATGACTGTGCCGCTGACCAGGTGGTGCAGCAGGGCATCGTGATGGGGCTCCGGCGAGCAGACACTGCTGATGCGCCCCGACGGGTATGTGCGTGCTATCGCTGGCTGTGCGACCCCCATACGGGATACGCAGGGGCAGGTGCAGGGGCTGGTGCTGGTCGTGCGAGACATCACCGCTCCCAGGGGCATCGAGGCTCAACTGCGTGCAGAGCCAGAAGCCGCCGCCATTGGTACCTTAGCCGGAGGGATCGCGCACGAGTTCAACAATGTCCTGGCGTCCATCATTGGTTTTACTGAGCTGACGGTCGATGATGTACCCCCAGAGAGTCGGGCATGGCACAATCTGCGGAAGGTCCTCCAGGCTGGACTGCGGGCCAAGCAGGTCGTCCAGCAGCTGCTGGCCTTCAGCCGCCAGAGCCCACCCGATGCGTGAGTCTCCAGTGCAACTCTTGACCAGATTATTCGTGAAGCCCCGACACTCCTAGTGAGCGTCGCTCCTCAGCACCATCACCTCCAGTACGACCGGGAAGCCAGGCGGGGGCCCGGTCCTCGCGATCATCTGGCCCAGATGCCCAGGTCGTGATGCATCTCGGCGCGAATGCCGCCGATGCTATGCGGCAAACGGGAGGGCGCTTAGAGGTGAGCCTGGACACGGTGCAGGTGTCTGGCGGAGGCTGCGGACCCGCCTTACCCTCTCGCCAGGAGCCTACGTCCGCATCCGCGTCCGGGATACCGGGTGTGGCATGTCACCCGAAGTCCAGGAGCGCATCTTTGAGCCGTTTTTCACGACCAAGGATGTCGGAGAAGGGACCGACTGGGCCTGGCGACCGTGCATGGGATCGTCTCAGGCCATGGCGGGACCATCACGGTCAGCAGTCGGTGTGGCCGTGGCACTGACCTTCACGGTCTATCTGCCCCGAGCGGGAAAAGGCCCCAGCGCCAGCGACACCCACACCGGTGCCCGCCTTCCAGGAGCAGGCTGCGCCCTGATGATCGACGATGAGGCCATGCTGGTGCAGCTCGGTTGTACACAGTTGAAACGTTTGGGGTACGAGGCGGTCGGCTGCACCGACAGCCGCGTCGCTCTAGACACGTTTCGGGCGGCACCGACTCGGTTTGACTTTGTCATCACCGACTCCACCATGCCCGGCATGACGGGCATGACGCTCGCGCACGAACTCCAGCGGCTCCGGGCTCCGATCTCCCGGTCATCCTGTGCAGTGGCTCGCATGAGGGCCTCGACTCTGAGCGCGCCACCGTCCAGGGGATTGCCGCCGTACTCCCGGAACCATGGACTTCCCAGGAGCTGGCGTGCACCAGCGGTATGCCAGTCCAGTCAGTAGTAGGCACGCCGGCAGGGGCAGAAGAAAATACTTCTTTGTCGCTTTGGCCGACAAGCCATTGCACTGCTCAAGGATGCTCCGGTAAAAAAGTTAAAGCAGTAATACCATTTCTCCCCATTCGCCCCATCAATGTCCAATTGCCTGAATTTCAAGCTGCCCGTAGAGAGCAGTACCTAACCCCAGCCGTTGCAGGATGTCCTCCTGTAATCCTGACAAGGGTGTCAGGCGACGCAGGATGTCCTCGCCAGCGGCATTCTTGATGATAGTCAGCGAAATGTCCGCAAACGCTTTCAGGATCCGCCTCAGCCGTTGGCTTGTCGGTCATCTTTTGCTTGTTCTCTAGGTGTAAACCGGGGAGTCTGACCTGATCTTGCTCCAGAGACTGTCGCAGGACAAACTCCGTGACCGTTAACACACGGACCCCGAGGGTCAGCAGGTACGTGAGGCCCTCAATGTGCTCATTGAGTTTGACAAACAGCGGTGCGATATGGACCCGGCTCTTGAGACGGTTGAAGATGCGTTCCACGCGGTATTCGTTGCGATAGCACAACACTGCATCGTGCAAAGACAGCCGCTTTTGCCCCGCATTGGTGACAAAGGCCTTCCAGCCCAAACGTTGGCTGAGAGCGGCGATGGTGTCTGCCTGACGCGCGATGTGGGTGATGTGGTAGCGGGTTTTCTGGAGCACGCGCTTCTCGCGACTCACAGAGCCGCGCCCCCGGCCCACGTATTGGGTGGTCTGCTCGACCTGCTTTTCCCATGTCACGCTGAGCAACCCCTCCACCCGATGTTCTTTGAGCACCAGGTCAATGGCTTCCAAGAGCGTCGCTTCGTCAGTGATTTGACGTTTCCCCGCCCTCTGGGGGCGTCAGCGCCGCCAGTTTTGTCTCTGCATGGCGCAGACGTGTTTCCAACCCCGCTGCCTGTTGGGCGGCATGCAGGGGGAACGCACCACCATTACTCGTTCGTTCCAGACCATGTCGCTGTCCGGCGCACAACAGGTCCGCTCAAACTCATAGCCCTCGGCCGCAAGCACTTCGTGCCCTCGGTCATTGGTGCGCCATATCCGTGCTAACTGGCCCGCCTCGCCTTGCATCACCCCGCGGTGATCCAGGCGTCCATAGCCGCCGCCGTCGCCCCGGTCAACGGCAACGGCGACAAGTACCAGTCCTGGTGCCGCGCCAGATACGCGCGGGTTTCCAACGCACTCATCTTACAATCGCCGACAAACAGCAGGCCGGTTTTGTGCAACCCTCTCCGAATACGCTCGATGATCGGGAGGTATAAGCCGTCATCGGCATGTTCACCCGACAACACATCCGTCGCCAGCGGCATCCCCAAGGGGTCCAACGACCCCATCATCACTTTGATTTGGGGCGAGTCGGATCATCTTTACTATGGCCAAACTGCAACAGGCCCCCTTCGGTGACCTCGTGATCCCCCGACACCGTGGTGGCATCACAGCGAATCACCTCCTGAGACAAGGCGTGCACCTCAATGCTGCGGGCATTCAAATCGCGTTCGATCTGGTGCCAATAGGCCTTCTTGCTCAGGTGTGTCAGCAGGTGGCTCAACCGGTCGTCACTCAAATCCAGCGGCTCGATGACCTGAGCAGTCAGGGTGCTCAAGGTATGATGCATGCCCTTCAGGTAGGTTTCTACCGACACTTTCCGGTGGTCGCCTTCCGTGACGATATAGGCCAGCCAGATCACCGCTGTCCACCCCCAACTGAGCCCCCGTTGCGTCCAGTGGTGCGGGATATGCCGGTCCAAGACCTCCGGCAAACCCATCTTGACCATCTGGCCGATGAGCAGCGCCACATCGTCAACCCGTTCTGTGATCATCACCAAGTCACTTCTGCCCGAGAACCTCCTGGGCCTGTTGCGCCAGTTGCACTCTCATGACACCCTCCTCTCCCAAGCTGGAGCTGATTGGCAGAGAGCATAGCAACTAAACATCCTGGGCTTAAAGTCCCGTCGACCGAAAGCTCACGTCCCCCTGGAAATTAAGCTTTTGGACTTTTGTACGGCGAATGGGGAGATACTATGCCAGTTACGAAAAGCTGAAGGAGGGTTGAGAGGCATGAATACGGCCCAAGCCGGCGACCTGGTTGAGAATCTTGGCGAATAAAACGGGCTCAGGTTTTTCCGGAAGCATTTGTATCGTTTCCTCCACGTATTTGTAGCCGCGACAGTCGGCTTTCAAGTCCAGGACGCTGTAGTCTGGGTCACGCGGATGGACGTCAGCCCGGAGACGGTAGGCCACATTGACCATGAACAACGACAGATTCGCCGCATTGGTGACCCCGGTGGGGGTGACGTTCATGAAGTCTTCCAGGCCCCAGTACTGTTTGGCATCCCGGAAGTTAAACTCGATTTGGAACCGCAGACCATAATAGTCCACGAGTGGCGCGTACGCCAGGTCCAGATCACTGCTGAACAGGACGACATGGGCGCGGGCCTGGGTGCGCAGGTTGGTCTTGGCGATGATGACGACATTCAACGGGTGCGCGAACTCCTTGTGGAGCAGTTGCATCTGGTAGCAGACAGGTCTGGATGTGCCCCTCCACCGTGGTCTCTTTGAGGTATTGCGCCGGGAGGTTGTCGTAATCGACCTTGTCGCCATACTTGCGACGGGGACCCCGCCCGGCATAGGGGCCGGTGTAGGGGAAGTACAGCGCCGCATCGCACCGCAGCTTGGAAATCAGGTGCAGGTCGCACTGCCGCGCCATATGCAGGGCGTTGTGGTTGCCGAAGTGCCCGTCCAGCACCAAGTAGGTCACCGAGAGCACCGCGGCGATCAGTTGCAGCAAGGCGTCGAGCATGCCGGTGATCCGCCATAACTCCGGGGTGAGCGTGCACGGCGGCTTTGGGGGTGTTCTTGCTGCCCTTCGGACGCCCAGGCCGACGCTTGGTGCGCCGAGGCTGTCGGCTTCTTGGCGTGCCGCTTTGGCCTTGCTGGCGGCTTTCTCCGCGTCGCTGCGCACGACCTGCTCGACGCGCATCGGAAACGAGCGCCGTTGCTGGACGCTCACCAGGGACAGGGCGAAGAAGGCCAGCCCTGGCACCGGCTTGCCGTACAGACTGGCAAAGAACCGATCGAGGCCATGGGTGTGCTTGCCCGCTTTGGTGGCCACGACTTCATCGCCCACCAGCAGGTAGACCTCCTCTGGACGATACACATGCTGACGAAAGAACACCCAAAACAGCGTGGCCCACGGGATCACTGGTCGAAAAAAGCGTTGCACCGTCCGATAACTGCCCCCTTGCCCGCCCACCGGGACAGGCCCAACATCGTCACACGTCCCGTCATGACCAGCATTGCCAGGAGCAATACGGCTGAATTGGCGCAGCGTGGTCTCTCGTCACAGCGGGTTGGAGGCATTGCAAAAGTGCTAACATGTCCATCGAGGGCTTCCTGGGGGTTTGGCGTTGTCGTTGTGGTAGACAACAACTCTATAAACCTACGGAAGCCCTTGCAAGTTGACCGATTTTGGCGAAGGTATTGTGTTATACATACTCTTGAAATTTTATTTTGTATCCTTTATACTCTTGCCGATCTGTGCATCACCGGAACACAGGTGTTCATGACAAGCCCTGATTCGCCGCTCCAGCTGAGTCGGGGCTTCACCATTTTTCAGCCGCTTCCTCAATATTTCCATCTACTATATTGACCCTTTTAAAAAATATGCTAATTATTCCTTCCTCTCAAATTCTTTTCATCCTAAGAACCAGTCTGTAGAGGAGGAGATCATGTCGAGGGAGTGGGTACTATCAGCCTATATTGAGTTAGAAAGGAGTCGTGAAACTTTTTCACACAAATAAGATACTCACAAACGGGCACAACGGAATTACGAGCAGAATAAAGTCTTGCAGGAGCATGCGAGCCAGCTTCCTCAAACGTGTCTGCGTGCTATGTTATATGACCTTCGTTTTGATCCCTTCCTCCTCCTTGAACTCCCTAAATTCTGACGGCATACTTCTGATGTGTTCGTTATTCCTCCGGGAAGCCTTGCTCTCTCCTCTCCCTTTGAAGCAGGGCTTCCTTGAGAAGCAGGCACAACTCCGTTTCTGTGGTGCTGTGTGCGAGGCCTGGTGTATGCGACCGCACTGGCCTTCGCGTTTAAGGTATCTCCGGTCCCGCCCCCCAGCAAAGACTTACCGTTACATCCAAAGGCACATCTTCTGCAAGCTTGTCATCCCCTAAACCTTGTTCTCTGTCATCAGTCACACAGCATTGACCCCGCATGAAAGGGGGGCAAAACATGAAATGAGGAGTATGGGGTACCCTAGGGATGAGTCTGTTCCTGATGTTATGTGGAAGCGATGGCACAGCCTCAAATTTTTGGAGAATTTGGAGATTTTGATTCGATGGCTATCAAGAAGAACGCCCCAACGGTGCTGGGGAATCAAGTACAAGGTCGCGCCAACAATACTGATTGGGTGTCGATCTCAGACTGATGGGTTTTGAGCGGTGTAAAGTTGGGCGACCATCTGGTATAAGGCATTGGATATCGTAGAAAAACACGCCGCCAGGGAGGTCACCCATGCGTCAGGATACCACGTCTGCGCTTTCAGGTCTCGCAAGTTTTGCAAGATTGCAGGATTTACTCGCGGCTCGCAGCCATGAAGGCTGCGCAGAAGCCACGATGACATTCGAGGCGTTCGAAGTCGAACTCGGGCAAGCGGTCCGAGGCCTGGAAAACGAGCTGAAGGCGGCAGACCTGGCGCGCTACGATGTCGATGCCGACGCCGTGATGGTCGACGGCAAGGAGTGGCGCAAGTGCCTGGAGCAGCCAACCGAAGACCTATCTGAGCGCGTCGGGTCCCGATCACCGTGGCCCGGAACCTGTACCGCCCGGCAGACGGCGGCAAGTGCATCTGTCCGCTTGAGCTGCGTGCCGGGATCATCGGGGGTTGTACACGCCCGTGCTGGCGCGACAGGTCGCGTACATGATGGGGCACATGACCTCAGACGAGACCAGCAAGGTCTTCGCCAGAGCTGGGCATCTCGGGACCATCGAGTAGCAGTTGCGACCGTCTGCCCAAGCTGCTGAGCGCGGTCTGGGAAAGCCACCGCGAGCCCTGGGAGGACGCCCTGCGGCAGCAGGAAGTCGTGCCGGCCGAGGCGTCGGTGGTGGCCGTGTCCTTGGATGGCGTGATGGTGCCCGACAAGGATGCCCAGCGCTGAGGCCAAGGCCACACGTGAGGCCGCCAAGCAGCAGGGATTGTCCAAGCAGCTCAGTGGCCCCGCAGGCTACCGGGAAGTGGGCTGTGGCACCGTGACGCTCTATGACGAGGACGCCCATCGGCTCGACACGGTGCGCTACGGGCGAGCGCCAGAGTATAAGAAGAAGACGTTGACGCGACACAGCTTGATGCGGAGCTGGCTGTCGATTCTTGCCGTACGGCCAGACTTGGAGGTGGTAGCGCTGGCCGATGGGGCCGAGGAAAACTGGCGCTACTTCGAGCGGCCGGTCTACGACCAGCGCCACGAAGATCGTCGACCACGGGCACGCCAGCCAGCATCTCCGAGCGGCCATGGCGGCGTACTACGGCGAGCAGAGCGTCGAGGGACGCGCGCAGTATGAACGCCTGCGGATTCATGCTCCGGGACCAGCCCGGCGGTGCGGACGACGTGATCGCCGACTGCTCGCGCGGTTGGCTCGCAAGATGCGTGGCAAGAGAGAACAAGCGGCGCCGCAAACTGCTCAACGCCGAACTCACGTACTTCAAGAACCAGCGGGAGCGCCTGGACTACGCCGATTATCAGGCGCGAGGGCTGCCCATTGGCAGCGGTGTGGTCGAAGCGGCATGCAAGACGCTCGCAGCAATACGTAACCGAACGAAGTACAA
>ERZ1370068.6253-contig-5248_pt1 | contig 59722 bp, 86 predicted proteins | sample MGYA00561227_ERZ1370068 | MGnify/ENA primary metagenome ERZ1370068 (study PRJEB38410, sample SAMEA6850437) | metagenome | study: Metagenomic assessment of the ecological functions of the soil: analysis of the soil microbiota associated with the... | reverse complement strand
TTGTACTTCGTTCAGTTACGTATTGCCAGACGATGGAGTCGTTGATTCGATCGCTGCAGCAGGCGAGCGGCGACGTCGGTCGTGGTCGCGACCGTGCCGACACCTTCAAGCCGTACGGCGACATCCGCGAAGTACGCGGTGAAGATGTTCGAGAACCATGGCCGCGGCATCGGTCAGCGCGGCAAGGACAACGGCCTGCTGATCCTCCTCGCCGTCAACGATCGCCAGGTGTGGGTCGAAGTCGGCTACGACCTGGAACAGTTCGTCACGGACGGCTTTGCCGGCGAAACAAGTCGCCAGTACATGGCGCCGGAATTCCGCCGAGGCGCGTACGGACCAGGGCTGCTCACCGGCCTCTCGCGCATCGTCGCCCGCATCGCACGGGGACGCAACGTCACGCTGCAAGGGGTTCGCTGCCGAGGCTGATCGCGCGCCCAATGTCGGTTCAGGCGGCAACGTCATCTTCGCGCTCTTCGTGCTCTTCATCGTGCTCAACGCTATCGCGCGAACGCGAAGGCGCCGGCGCGTCTCGGCGGTTGGGGTATGGGCGGATGGAGCGGCTGGAACAGCGGAGTCGGACCGTTCGGCGGAGGTGGAGGATTCGGCGGCGGAGGCGGCGGGTTTGGAGGCGGCTTCGGAGGCTTTGGCGGTGGACGCAGCGGCGGCGGCGGCGGCGGAGCAGGGTGGTAATCTGTGACAATGCAAAGTCCAGCCAATCCCAAACCAAAATGCCGCAGAAGATTTGACTTCGACTGGGACTTGGGACTTGCTGCGCTGACGCTTCATCGCCGGCGCCAGCATCTCCTCCGGGTGTTCGTACAACACGTTCGTCAGCAAGGAAGAGGGCATCAAGGCGCAGTGGGCGCAGGTCGAGAAACCAGCTGCAGCGGCGCAACGATCTGATCCCGAATCTCGTCGAGACGACGAAGGGGATCGCGCAGCAGGAGAAGGATGTCTTCGGCCAGATTGCCGACTCGCGCGCGCAAGATGGCCGGCGCGAGAACGCCCGGAGCAAACGATCCAGGCGGCCAACGAACAGAGCGCCGCGCTCGGTCGCCTGCTCGTCGTCGTCGAGAACTATCCGCAGCTGCGATCGAGCGAAACGCTTCAACCGGCTGATGGACGAACTGTCGGGCACGGAGAACCGGATCGCCGTCGAGCGCATGCGTTACAACGAGCGGGTGCAGGACTACAACATCACGCGACGGCGGTTCCCCTCGAACGTCACGGCGAGCATCTTCGGCTTCAAGGAATATCCGCTGTTCAACGCTCCGCCGGCCGCCGAGCAGGTACCCAAGGTGAATTTCGGCAAGCGGCACCAACTGACGTGGCGATCGCGGACGCGCTGCTTCCCGAGTTCGATCACGAGATGGCGGTGACGCGCAAGCTGCTCGAGCGCGTGCCTGAAGACAAGTTCGCGTGGAAGCCTCATATGAAGTCGATGGTCGCTCGGGGAGCTTGCGACCCACGTCGCGATGCTGCCGAGCTGGGGATCGGCGACGCTGAACCTGTCGGAGATCGATCTCGGCGGTCCGCACAACACGCCCGTGACCTCTCGCGCCGATCTGCTCGCGCGGTTCGACAAGAACGTCGCCGAGACGCGCGCCGCGCTCGTCGGCAAGACCGACGCGGAAATGATGGCGCGCCTGGTCGCTGAAGCACAACGGCCAGAAGCTGTTCACGATGCCGAAGGCCGCGGTGTGGCGCGGTTTCGTCCTGAATCATCTCGTCCATCATCGCGGGCAGCTCGAGTGTCTACCTGCGGCTGAACGACGTGCCTGTTCCGGCGATGTGCGGGCCGAGCGCCGACGAAGCGCCGAACTTTTGAACCACTTCGCACTTCGACCTTCGAACGTCCCACTTCTTCTCGCCAGCCTGTTTCTCTTCGTTATTCTCGCAACAGCCAATGGCGCGGGCTATCCAGTACGGCGTCTCGGATCAAGCCGCATACGTCCCGGCCGTCATGCTCGCGGAGAACCCCGCGTGCGTTTCCGCACGACGCGCCCCTGATCCGAACGCAGGGCCAATTCTTCATCCTCGACGAAGTCCTGGCGGCCATTGGACGCGCGACCGGCGCGTCGGTCGCATCGCTTTTTCTGTGGGCGTACTGCTCGCGACGGCTCTGATCTGGATCGGTGTCGTGCTCGGTCGGCTCACGACTCTATCCGTCGCCCTGGCTCACCCTTGCGTTCGGCGCACTCGTCACGTTACGCCATCACATTCCGCGCACGAGCGTGAACTCGCTCGAGCCGTACTTCCAGCAGCGTCTCCTGGCGTTCGGCATCGGACTCATCGCGATCGCGGCGTTTCGCCGCAGGCGTGATTGGCTTCGCGATCGCGCTCGTCGCGCTCTGCCGCGCTCTGTCACATCACGACAGCGATGTGGTTCGCGATCCTCATCGGCACGGCGCTCATGGTCGTCGATCGCCGCTGGAGGGTGCCTGCGGCGCCGGCGACCGGTGATCGTCCTGCTCGTGCTGGGGCAGGCTGTCGCCGCCGGACCGCTGCGCGCGCCGCCGCGACGCCGATGGACGCGCTCTGGATTGAGGCGCTCAGACGGAGATTTCATTTTGCCAACCAGTGGCCGCTCTGGGCGTGGACGGCGAACCCGGCTTGCTTGCGGCGCTGTGGCTGGCGCATCGTGCGCGCGTGCGGCGCGGCACCGCGGCTGCCCGTAAGATCGCGCGCTCACCTGGGGTGCGACGGCTCTCGTGGCGCTCTTCCTGATCACGCTGCCGGTGGCGGTTGCCGCGCATGTGGCGCTCGCCGTGCAGTTTCAGTTCTCCCGTGTGTTCTGGATCGTCGATCTGCCATCGTCGCGATGTACGGAATTGCGGCGATCGGCGAAGCGCTGCTCGCCGGCACGCACGATGACAGTGTCGCCCTTGTCCTGCTCGCGGCCTCGGCGCAGCGGCGCGTATGTCATGGAGCGCGAGCACGCGGAACGGCGCTGCTTCCAGCTATCGCTGCCCGAATCGCCGCTGGCCCGACGCGATGCGGTGGATTGCGCGACAGCCGCTGGACACACACGTCCTGGCCGATCCTGGGCTACGCGTTCACGTGACGGGGCGAGCGTCCGGTCGCCGCCGGACGCGACGTCCTCTCTGAGGACGACAAGGACGCGGCCATCGCGATATGCACTCGCGAGCCATCGCGCAGCGCGTGGTCGAGCGCCGCAAGGCGCTCGCCGATTTCCCGCGCTGACCACGCCGACGGCGCGCGCGTGGCGCTTCGCCGAGCGCTATCGACCTGAACTACCTCGTTACCGAGGCGACGCTGCCGCTGCCAGGCGTATCGCAACACGCGGTTCAGGATTTACGCGCTGAAGCCAGCCGGTCCCGCGTCTGCAATCCACACTCGTCGAGGCGCGCCCGGGTGCCGCATCTTGGTGATCCAGACAACCTGGCCCAGATGCCGCGGTGTGATGGCTGGCGTGTAGCAGAATCGAGGCGATCGTCGTCATCTTGCCCGTTCGATCGCGTCCGCTCCATCAACCGCGACGGATCCAGGCCGTTGAAGCACCTCTCTCATCATCTGGACGGTGTCGTTCCACCGCGCTGAGCGACTGCGGCTTCCGGTGGGTTGCCGCGCGCGTGAACTCCGCAGGCGCGGTCGCTTCGAGCGAGCGGCCGCTGACGCCGTAGCCGATATGCAAACAGTTCGGATTCAATCAGGCACGCATGATGTTGCCAGAGCGCGTTCGCTTTTCTCGTCCGGGCCGCCCACCACTAGGTCGTCTTCGGTCATCACGTCAAGGCACTGGCCGATCTGCGTCGGGTAGTCGTCCGACCATGGAGATCGAACGCAGGTGCAGCAGCGTGGAGTCGAGCGTGCGTTCCATGGACGATAGTAGCACTACAGTTCACGCTTCCGGCTTCTCGCTGCTCGGTTCGTGTTCAGTTCAATGTTCGACCCCTCGATTTACAGGCCACGGTTTACCGGCGGCCACAAACAGACGTTATGCGCATGGGCGCGGCAACGTCATTCTTCCGACACCTTCCGGCGCCCGTTGAGCGGTGCTTCGACGTCGCGGACGACGCGCGCGTCCTCGCGCATTGCCATCATCGGCACTCGGACGGCGCGATGAGCCGGACGCTCATCCTGCTGCACGGTCTCGAAGGGTCGAGCCTCGCGCACTACATGCGCGGCATTTCCGACAAGGCGTGGGCCGCCGGCTGGAACGTCGTCCGCCTCAACCAGCGCAACTGCGGCGGCACCGAGCAGCTGTCGCGCGGCCTCTATCACTCCGGGCTGACGCACGACCTGCTGTTCGTGATGCGCGAGCTGCATCGATCGCGACGGCATCGCGCGCGTCGCCGTCGCCGGCTACTCGCTCGGCGGCAACCTGGCGCTCAAGCTGGCCGGCGAGCTGGGCGACGCGGCGCCGCCCGAGCTGATTGCGCGTCTGCGCCGTGTCGCCGACGATGGACCTCGCGCGCTGTGCGTGAAGGCGCTGCGAGCGGCGATCGAACTTTCGCATGCAGTGGAACTTCGTGCGACACCTGAAGGCGACGGATGCGGCGGAAGGCCGCGGCGTTTCCCGGTGCCTTCTCGCTCGAGCCGCTGCGGCGCATCTGGACCGTCCGCCAGTTCGACGAGGCCTACACGGCGCCCGCACCACGGCTTCCGCGACGCGGCCGACTACTACTACCGGGCCAGCGCGCATGCGGCGTGATCGATCGCATCCGCGTGCCGGCGCTCATCCTCACCGCCGAGGACGATCCGTTCGTGCCGGTCGGATCCGTTCCGCGATCCATCAGTGACGTCGGCAATCCGAACATCACGGTCGTCGATCACGCCGCACGGCGGGCACTGTGCGTATGTGGAGCGCGCGCGATGACAGCTACGACGGCTACTGGGCGGAGCGCGAGATCGTCCGGTTCATCGACCATCACGTCAGCGACGCCGGATGCTCGCATCAGCAGCCGCTTCGCGAACTCCGGCCCCTTCCCTTCCTCTTCGTGCTTGAAGTAGACGAAGACGTCGCGGCAGCCTGACCGTCTTCTCGCGCGATGACGTCGCCCCAGCGCGCGATGTCGGCCGGCGTGTAGCCTTCATCGCGCAGCCGGAAGTAGCCGTAGTCGGCCGTGATCACGACCGGCGTCGAGAGCCTTCTCGCTGTCGGCGACGCGAGCGCGAGGTTGCGCGCCGCAGGCGCGCGTAGACCTCTTCGTCCAGCCACGATGCGTGGCGGAACTCGAAGGCGGCGCAGACGCGCGGCGGAAACGTCTCGAGAAACGCGTCGAAGAGCGCGAGATCCTTCTTCAGGTTTGGCGGCAGCTGAAACAGCAGCGCGCCGAGCTTCCGGACCGAGCGTCGCGGCCGTCTCGAGAGAACTGGCGCACGCGGTCTCCGCAATCGCGCAGCCGCGCTGTCGTGCGTGATTCGCTTGGGCGCCTTCAGCGTCAGCTTGAATCGCTCGGGCGTCGCCTGGTTCCAGCCGTCGAGAATCTTCTCGTTCGGCGCGCGATAGAACGTGTAGTTGATCTCGACGGTCGGAAAAGCGCTCCGCGTAGTACGGCAGCATCTTCGCCGCCGGGAGCGTCTCGGGATAGAAGCTGCCCTTCCATTCAGGATAGTTGTAGCCGGACGTGCCGACCCAGAATTGCCATTCGCGTCGCCTCACGCAGTCACAAACCACGGAGAGCACGGATTCGTGCCTCCGTGGCTCGTCGAACGTGAAAGTTGCTACAGTCTATGGGATGACGTGGCTATTCCGGCTCGTGTGATTGTCGCCGCGATCATGGCAAGCGCGTGCAGCCGCTCGCCGCCGCACGAGGGAATACCAGCTCCAGGGACAGATCCTCGACGTCAAGCCTGAGACCGGTGAGGTGCTCGTGAGGCACGGCGACATCCCCGGCTTCATGCCGGCGATGACGATGCCGCTACAAGGTCGAGGACCCGAAGATGCTCGTCGGGCAAGGAGCCGGGCGATCTGATCACCGCGACGCTGGTCGTCGGCGAAACCGAGGCGCATCTGTCGAAGATCGACGAAGACCGGCCACGCGCCGATCGTGGACGCGACGGGGCCGGAGATCACCGCAGTCGCAGATCCTGAAGCCGGGCGATACGGTGCCCGACACGACGCTCGTCGACGAGAACACCGCGCGCCCGCTGACGTCGCTCAAAGGCCACCGCGTCGCGCTGACGTTCATGTACGCGCTGCCCGCAGCCCGACTTCTGCCCGCTGATGGATCGCAATTTCGCCGCCGATTCAGAACGAGATCAAGAAGACACCCGGCCTCGGCGACGTGCGCCTCGTGTCGGTCAGCTTCGATCCGGCCAACGACACCGCCGGCCGTGCTCAAGACGCACGCGAAGGCGCTGCAGGCCGACCCCGCCGTCTGGCACTTCGTGACCGCGAGCACCGGCGACATCAAAGGCTTCGCCGCGAAGTTCGGCGTCATCGCCGGCACCGAGCGACGAGAGTCCGCGCGTCCTCACTCACAACCTGAGCACCGCGGTCATCGATGCCGACGGCACGCTCGTGAAAATTCGCCCGGGCAACATGTGGACGCCGGCCGACCTCATTGCCGATCTCAAAGCGGCTCCCGCTCCCGCGCACTGACGCGGCGACGCCGCCACGGCTCTCCTGCACGCGCGGCCGAGCGGCGGATTATCGATCGCCTGCGCTCGCCTCTCGCCGTTCAGCGCTGGCTGAACGCGCTGCCGTACGCAACGAGAAAGGGCCGAAACGCTCCGCAGCTTCCGCGGGGTCGTCGAGCGAGGCACCGCGCATTGCCTCGAGGCGGCGCTCTCGGCGGCCGTCATCCTCGAGCAGCATCGCTACCGCCGCTCGTTCCTGAGCTTCGAGTCGATCGACCTGCTCGACCATGTCATCTTCGTGTGCCGCGGTCCGCACGGTTGGGGATCGGTGGCGCGATCGCGCGACCCTGGACTGCACGGCAGGAGGCCCGTGTTCGCCACGCCGCGCGCGCTCGCCCTCAGCTACTTCGACCCGTATCGACTTCACCGGGCGCGTGAAGGCGTACGCGGTCGTCGACCTGCGCGTGCTCGGGAACTACGACTGGCGGTTATCGGAACGCAACGTCTGGAAGGTGGAGCGACTGCTGCTCGAGTGGCCGCATCGACCGATCAGATCATCGAAAGCACGCGAGCGGCGATGGCGTATCAGGTACCGCGCGTTCCGCGAGGCGCATGATTACAAACCGTGGAAATTCTATCCGCGGCGTGATCGCTGGACCGAGCTCCCGGCCGATGTTCGACGGCGCGGATAAATACATCAATTGACGAATTGACGGATTGACGGATGTCGGATTTGAATTGCGAAATCCAGATTCGTAGAATTCGCGTCAATTCGTCGAATCTCATCATCTCAGTCCAGATCGAAGTCGCGCATCGGCTTGGTGATCGGTTCTTCCTTCGCCTGCCGCAGCGCTTCCTCGAACCTCCGCGACAGCGCATCACCGCGCGTCTTCTCGGCTGCAACCGACTGCTCGAAGAGCGCTTCGCGTCGTCGCTCTTCCTCGGCGAGAATGCGGGAGGCTTCATTCAGCTCGGGCTTGTCGCCGCGCTCCGGCGCCTTGTGCGAGACGACACGCCCAAGATTGGTGTCGATCACGAGCAGCGCGCTGCAGCACGGGCACTGCACCTCGATCTCGCTTTTCAGCTTCGCCATATTGGATATTCGTAGTTGGTGGTTGGCGGTTGGTGGTTAGTAGCAATAACGTTAGTCTCAGAACGACCTGAAGCCAGCGCGCAGCAACCGCTGACCACAAACCACTAACCGATGCCCGACACCCACTGGCGCACCCTGCGCATCGTCACCTACAACATTCACCGCTGCCGCGGCCTCGACGGGCGCACCAACCCGGCGCGCGTCGCGGAGGTGATCCGATCGATCGAGCCGGACGTCATCGCCCTGCAGGAGGTGATCGGCGCCGGGCCGAATTCGACGGGACACGCCGAAGAGCTCGGCGCGCTGCTCGGCATGGGTTGGGTCATGGCGCCGACCCGGCATCTTCGCGGCGCGCTCTTCGGCAACGTCGTCCTCAGCCGTCACCCGATCATCCATCACGCGCAGTGCGACCTGTCATGGAAGACGTGCGAGTCGCGCTGCTGCCAGCGGGTCGACATCGCATTCGGCGACGACACGCTCCACCTCTATAACGTCCACCTCGGAACCGCGTTTCTCGAGCGGCGATATCAGGCAGGACGCCTCACCGCCATCGTTCACGATCGGCGCATCGGGCAGCCGAAGGTCGTCCTGGGCGATTTCAACGAATGGATGCGCGGCCTGGCGACGACGATGCTCAGCGAACGGCTGCAGAGCATCGACCTGCGCTCAGCATCTGCGCCGGAGACGCACGTATCCCGGCGTCTTCCCGGTCTTACACCTGGATCACATTTATTACGACGGACGGGTGGAGGTGGTGAAGCTGGATTACCGCGCACGCGGCTGGCGCTCATGGCGTCGGATCATCTGCCGCTCGTAGCGGAATTGAAGATCCAGTTCCGCTAGCCTTCTTCTTCGTACTCTTCTTCTTCGAGCGGCAGGAACCGTGTCGGCGGACGGAGCGCTTCGCGGTAGTCGTAGACCGGAAGATCGCGGACGTGAATTGAAATACCGCAGCCGAGACCCTTGGTCTCGACCACGACCGCCACAGGGCTGCCTTCGACGCCTTCGCGGAACGCGACCCTGCAGCCGCAAGCGAGACGAGCGTGAGTGAATCCCTTCAGCATGTGCGAGATCATACTACTAAGGCCGACCTGAAGGTCAGGCCATCCTACGAGCTAAACGAGCGCCTTGATTTCCTGTTCGAATTGTTCTTTCGATGCGATCCCGAGTGCTTCTTGGCGATCCGGCCATCGCGATCGATGAACACCGTCACAGGAATGCCCACAGCGGTCCGAACGCATCCTGCACATCGTCGCGTCCGTTGCCGACGAGCACGGGGTAGTTCATCTTCATCTGCGACGCGTGCGGCGAGTTTCTCGACGGGATCGTCGCGCGGAGATGCCGAGAGATGACGACGTCCTGCCCTTCGTCGCCGTAGCTAGCTCTGCAGCTCGACGAGCGACGGAATCTCCGCACGGCACGGTCCGCACCAGGTGGCCCAGAAGTTCAGGACGATCGGCTTCCCTTTGAACGCGGCGAGCTTCACGTCGACGCCGTTCATGTCTTTCAGCGTGAAGTCGAGCGGCGCAGCCGCGCGACAAGCTTGGCGTCGGCCGCCGCATCGTCCTCGGCCGAATTCGGCGAACCTGTGAGGTTGCCTTTGGGCGATCCGGCAGGCGGTGCGCCGCCGTTGTCGGCGCCGGGTGCCAGCATGACGATGAGAATCGCAACAGCGACGGCAGCCATCGCAATGACGATCGCGACCTTGCTCGGCTTGCGCTCCGGCATCGCGGCGTCGCCGGAGGAGGGTTCCGGACTGAGCGACGTCGTTACCGGCCGGCTGTTCGGCGTCCATGTGTAACCTCAATAATACGCGCTAAAGCATCCCAACGGCGCAAAAGGCGCGCGACCCGCTAACGTGCCTGGTCGGCGACATATCGCGCCGCGGCGGCAACCGGATTATCGGCCGCTGGCGTGATCAGGACAAACGTGTTTCCACCGCGGGACCAGATACGCGTGTGATGGCCGAACGCGGTCAGCTCGGCCGGCTCGCGCGACTCACCTTCCAGGATGAACAGCGACATGTCCTGACCGTTCGCCTCGTCATCAGGTGCGGGATGCGGCCGTCGGCATACAGGCATCGTCGCGCATTCACGAGTTCGACCCTTCCCGCCTGCGCGCCGGTTCCCGGCGCCGCCGGCGCGTCTGACGGAGAGCACGTGGACATCGAAGCCGAAGCGTTCCGTCAGCATCCGCTCGACCTGCGCAGCGATCCATCGTGGTGCCTGGGTCGGGGCGAAGAGGCCGAAGCACTTCATGTGGTCGGCGGTGAGCTGCGCGGCGAGCGGCGCATCCGGACTGACGAGTCACGATGGCGAGGGTGAACCGGTGAGAATGATCAGGAGGGCGGCGATGGCGAACGACGGCAGAGGCGGAACCAGCGAATGCCCCGCCGCGGGCTGCACGAGAGTGCCTGACATCGAGACCGCAGACCCGGGCGGCACCGGTTCGGCGCGCAGCCGCGTCGGCGCAGGCGCGGAGCAGCTGCCGCGCCCGCATTCCTTGCCGGCAATCGCCTGGCACGGCGGACACGCATCGAGATGCCGCTGGACCTCCGCGCGCTCGGAGTCCGACAGCGTTCCATCCGCATATTGGGCCAGCAGGTCGCAGATGCGCTGACAGTTCGGCTTCACCGCCGGCCTCCTGCCGCTTCGGCCGCGCACCACCGCTGCCGGCGCCGCCGGCATCGACAACTTCTCGAACAGCATTCGTCAGCGCCACGCGAGATGCGCGACATCACGGTTCCCATCGGCACGTTCAGCATCTCGGCGATTTCGGCATACGTGAATTCCTCGACGTCGCGAAGCCAGACGGCCTGGCGGAACGCATCGGGCAAGTCGTCGAGCGCCGCCTGCAGGTCGGCGTCGAGCGTGCTCCGCATCAGGATCCGCTCCGGTGTCTCGACAGGGTTCCCGCCGCCGGCTGCCGGCAGCGACCTGCTCCACCTGCTCGCTGTCAACCTCGACCGCCTCACGACTCGCATCGCGCCGTCGGTTCCTCCACGTGTTGTGGAGGATTGTATAGAGCCACGCGCGCAGGTTCGTCCCGCGCTTGAACTGCCCCGAGAAGCGGAACGCCTTGACGAACGTGTCCTGAACGAGGTCCTCCGCATCGGCGCGGTTCCGGGTCAGCCGCATCGCGGTCGCGAACAGCGGCTCGAGGAACTGCAGCACCTCGGCGGAAAAATCATCCGCATTCGCAGGGGCTGGTGATGGTCGGCGAAACATTCGGCGGCCAGGCCTGTAAGGGATAACCCCAAACCGGGCCTATTATTCCTGTCCTCAGTTTACGCGGGATGAGAGGACACGCCCCGGACTCGATTGGCCGTTTCGACCCGTTTCTGCCTGATTCGCGGCGGACTCATCGGTACATCCTTTGCTGCCGCGCATCGCTTCGTGGTTCTGACCTTGTCGTCCGCTGAAGTAACATGCGCTTTCGTGCCTAGTGCCTGCGAGGAGAAACTACATGAGGGCAGCTCTTGCACTCGTGGCCGCCGCGATCGTGTTCGTGTTCGCGCCGCGTCGATGCGTTCAGCGCAGACCCCGATGGTTCCCTACTTCGGGAAGAACCAGATCCGATACCAACTTCCGGTGGAACATCTACACCACCGACCACTTCGAGATCTACTACTACCCCGAAGATGGAACAGCACCTCGAACGCATCGCCGGCTACGCCGAGAGCGCGTATCAGCACGTCAGCTCGGACCTGAAGCACGACCTCGCGTTCAAGGTGCCGCTCATCATCTTCAAGACGAGCAGCGAGTTTCAGCAGCAGAACGTCATCCCGGTGCAGCCGTCAGGAAGGCGTCGGCGCATTCGCCGAGCCCGAACGCGACCGCATGCTGATGCCGCTCGACGATCCGCCCGACCTGCTCTATCGGACTGATCGTCGCACGAGCTCACGCACATCTTCCAGTTCGACATCATCCCGACCGTCGCTCATCCGCCGCAACATGCCGCTGTGGATCAACGAAGGCTGGTCGGACTACGATGACCGGCATCTGGACACCGCTGGACCTGATGACGCGTCCGCGATGCCGCCGTGGCGGACATCGTGCCGAAGATGAGCGAGATGGAAGGCTACGGCGGCTTCAACAACCCGCGTCTGATCTACAACCTCGGTCACGCGGTGTTACGAGTTCATCGAATCGCGGTGGGGCAAGGAAGGCGTCGCGCCAGTTCCTGCTTCGCGCTGCAGCAAGTCGGTCATCGGCGGCGGTGACGACGCCTACGCAGGAAGCGTTCCAGCTGACAGCCGCGACGAATTCGATCAGCAGTTCGAACGGTATCTCAAAGAGCGCTTCAAGCCGTTCCGCGACAAGGAGCGGCCGGCCGATTACGGCCGCGAACCTCGCGCCCGAATCCGCGAGAAGACCGTCCTTCAACCAGGCGATCTCCGCCGAGCCGTCGCCTTCGGGCGATCTGATCGCCGTGGCCAGCGGCAACCGGAAGGACGGCGAGCTCGACATCGTCCTCGTCTCGGCCAAGGACGGTTCGATCATCCGCAACCTCACCAGCGGCTTCGACCAGGACAAGGGCTGCGAATACATCACCTCGCCGGGCGGCCGCTTCAACACGGTGCCGTGGATGTCGTGGTCGCCCAGCGGCGATCGGCTCGCGTATCTTCGTGCGCACGGAGAAAGACGCGGACGCTGATCGTTCAGAACGTCCTGACCAGGAAGGTCGAGGAGAAGATCGACATCAAGACCGTTGACGACCCGGAATCGCCCGACTTCTCGCCCGACGGCAAGAAGATCGTCTTCTGCCGGCCTGCGCGGCGCCGTCGGCGACCTGTTCATCCGTCGACCTCGACACGAAACAGATCACCAACATCACGAAGGATAAGTTCGCCGACTCAGGCCCGACCTGGGCGCCCGACGGCAAATACGATCGTCTACGTCGCGCGCGTCAGCGGCAACGAGAAGCTCTTCAGGATCGATCCCGAGACCGGGATGAAGACGCAGATGACGTTCGGGACGCACGACGACGCGTCGGCGCAATTCATCGATGCCGACACGCTCGTGTTCCCGTCAACCGCGACCGACCCGAACCAGCCGATCGATCCCGACGTCGCGCGGAACGGCAACATCTACAACATCTGGACGCTCAACCTGAAGAACGGCGAGCTTCGCCAGTACACTGGATGCGGTGAGCGGCAATTTCGACCCCATCGTCCTCCACCAGGCGGACAACAAGTCGCAGATCGCGTTCATCACCTACTACAAGGGTGACTTCGAGCTGCACACGCTGGAACGGAGGGATCCGATCATCACGGCCGCGAGCGCCGACTTCGGCGCGCCGGGGCCGATCATCGACTTCCAGGCCCCGCTGACGCACACCCTGATCGCCGCCAACCAGCGGAAGAAGGAACCTTCGAGAAGCTGTTCCTCGACGGCCGGCCGCCGGTCAACGTCGGCGTGACGAGCGGCGGCAACGTATTCGGCGGCTCCGCGGTGACCTTCAGCGACGTGCTCGGCGACAAGCAGTTCAACCTGTACGCGCAGTCGATCTCGCAGTGCCGGACGCTGTCGTTCTCGTACATCAACCTGTCGCGCCGCTTCAATTACGCGGTGCAGGCGTACTCACAGACGCTGTTCTTCTACGGGCAGCAAGCCAACGTCTTCTACGACCCGGTCTACAGCCCCTACATCGATCGCAACCTCGCGCAGGCGACGAGCACGATCCAGGGCGGATCGGTCTTCGGCATCTACCCGTTGAACCGGTATCGCCGCGTGGAGCTCAGCGGTGGGGTCCTTCAGTACAAGCAGTCGTTCAACGATCCCACGCTGCAGGACATCTCGACGACCTATCAGGAGCAGTCATTCGGACGTCAGCTCTTTCAGAACGGCACGTTCATGCCGCTGACGGCGAGCTTCGTTGAAGAGACGACCATCTTCAGGGAGTTCGGGCCGCTCCGGGCCGGACGATGCGGCTGTCGTATGAAACATCGCCTGGCGTGGGCGGACTGCTCTCGCGCCAGACGCTCGATGCGGACGTGCGGGAATACACGGATCGGCACAACGGGGCTGCTGGCGCTGCGCCTCCGCGGGTTCCGCAGCTGGGGCGATGCGCCCGACTTCATCTACTTCGGCGGAAACTCCGAGCTGCGCGGGTACGAGTACCTGCAGTTTCTCGGATCACGCACGGCATTCGCGAACGCGGAGCTGCGTTTCCCGCTGATCGAGGCGATGCTGACGCCGCTCGGCGTGCTTGGCGGCATCCGCGGCGTCTTCTTCGCAGGAATGGGCGGCGCCTACTTTGACGGGCAGCCCTTCACGTGGTGGCGGCGTGGAACGACGACTGAGATTCCGATCATCGGTCTCAGCGCGCCGGATCGCATCACCGGCCTGCAGCAACCGATTCCGGGGCCCAAGTTACCGGTGAGCGGCTTCCGGCTCGTTGATTCCCGGGCGTCGTGCGGTCTCGGGTCTCGAGACGTTCCTGCTTGGCTTCCCCGTTCATTTCGACTGGGCCTGGAGGACGCTCCTCAACAAAGACTACGAGGACGTGCTCTTCTCGAGCCCAGCGTCTGGCAGACGGGCGACCTCGACGGCAGCAGGAACTTCCGCAAACCGAAGTTCGCGCTCTGGATTGGATACGACTTCTAGTTAATCTCACGAACCACGGAGGCACGGAGACACGGAGTTTGTTTTCTCCGTGCCTTCGTGTCTCCAGGTAGCTTTTGGTCTAGAACTTCTGGAGTCGCAACTCACTCGCGTTCATGTCGAGGCGCGACGCGGTAGTGGCTGAGGAAGTTGTGGCCGACGATGCCGCCAAGCTGGAAGCCGAGGAGCACGCTCGGCGCGCGGAGGTTCAGCACCACGAGCGGCATGTTCTTGTACTCGATCTGATCGAAATTCAGGCTCATCCCCGGCAGCAGGAACGCATCGCGATCCCACCCTGAAGTCCGTACACCTTCAGCGGGATCTTGCGGTAGCCGCCATTGTCGAAGTGCCCGGCCGTCTCCGCGCTGATCGAGATCACCTCGCCGCCCGTGTCGACGACGAAATACGTCGGGCGCGTGGAGTTCAGCATGCCGCGCACCATCGCGAGGCGGTGCACGCGCATCGGCAGCCGCAGGTCGGTGGCATCCGCGCCGGAAGCAGGCGAGCCATCGTCAGCTGGCTGATGCTGGTAATCGATCTGCATCGACATCCCGAACGCCAGCGGCGAGAAGCTCTCCCCTTCACGCTTGGGGATGCCGCGCAGCGCCGGGTTCTTGATGAGCACCGGCAGGTTCCGCACCTGCAGATCGCCGATGTCGAGCCGATCGATCCGCGAGAGCTGCAGGCCGCGCAGCCCGACTTCGCCGACGCCCGCGCTCAGCGTGTAGGTGATCGGACTGATGTTGGCGCGCTGCGCCGTGTCGCGCGAGATGACCGTTTCCTCGGAGCCGGTATCGAGGATGAAGTCCTGCTGGCGCCCGCCATTCACCTTCGCCTGGACGACGATCTTGTCGTCGACGAGCCGGAACGGCATCGTGTGCATCGTCTCGAGGTCCTGCTGATCGATGTCGACGGGATTGCGTCCCTCGAACGCTTTCAGGAACTTCACCTGCGACTTGGTCCAGTTCGCCTTGTCGCTGCGGTCCTTGTTCGGCAGCAGGTTGATGAAGTTGTTGTAGGCGTTGGCCGCTTCGTCGAAGCGATGCAGCCGCTCGTAGATCGTCGCCGATCTCGGCGTGGATCTCGCCGTCGCGCGGCGCCATGGCGAGGGCCGCCTGCGCCTCGGTCAGCGCTTCCTCGAGCTTGCTCCGCGTGGCGAGCGAGCGCGCCGTCCCGAAGCGCGCGCGTGACGATTCCGTGTTGATCGACAGCGCCTGGCGATAGACGATCGTCAGCCTCATCGAACAACCCGCCAGACCAGAGCGAGTCCGCGTAGAGCGACAGCGCCTCCGGATCGGAGGGCGCGAGGCGCGCAGCAGCTCCCCTTCCTGTCTGGGCCAGGTCGTACTCCGCGATGCGGAGGGCGGTCTTGACCTTCCCGGCTCGCGCGCGCACCTGCAGATCGTGATCGTCGGTCTGGATCGCCCGGTCGAAGGCGTCGAGCGCCTCGCGGAACCGTGTTTCGTCCGAGAGCAGGTTGCCGAGCTGGAATTGCAGCTCCGCATCGCCCGCGGTGATCTTGTCGTCCGCCTGGATGACGAGGGTGCACGCCACAACGGCGGCGGCGCAAAGCACGAAGCGGAGCGTCCAACGCATCATCGCTGCGGAACCTCCGGCCCTGGACGATTTATTTCTGGTAATGCTGCGCGTTAACGGGAATGAAGTTCTTCCACTTTTCCGGCGTCTCGTCGAGCGCGAAGATCGCTTCGACGGGACACGCCGGAACGCAAGCGCCGCAGTCGATGCACTCGTCGGGATGGATGTAGAGCATCTCCGACGTCTCGAACTCCGGCTCGTCCTTCCGCGGATGAATGCAATCCACGGGGCACACATCGACACACGCCGCGTCCTTCGTGCCGATGCAAGGTTCAGTGATGATATACGCCACGCAAGTCTCCTGAGCGGTGTGGGACCATCGGGTCCCATCGTTCAGCGCGCAAGTATAACTCGGAGGTGGTGGTTGGCGCGGATACTGGTTGTGGCGGCGTTCCTGGGACTTGCAGTTGGCCTCGCCCGTGGGCAAGCGCCGCCACCTTCGCCTGCGCCGCAGGCTTCGGCGCGGCAAGGTCCGGGCGGCGACTGGCAGGACGCGCCCGGATACCTGCGGCTGTTTGCGCCGACGGGCGCAAGAGCTGCCGCCTATCGAATTTACGTCTCGACGCTGGACATGGAGGCACTGCTCCGGCGCCTCGCAACCGATCCGTCATTGCTGCATCCGCCAGGCGCCTGGTCGCCAGCCGCGCTCCTGCCCTCAGACGCATTCGGTCAGACCGGCGGCTACGACCGATCGAAGCTCGCACGGCTATATGGCTCGAAGCGTGCGATGGTGGCACGCGGACCGCGCGGACGTGATGGCCAGCCCACCGAAGCGTGGACGCTCGTCTCGCCCTATCCGAGTCGGGACATCGGACCATCTCGAGCCGGGCACGATGCTCATCGTGCTGGACCTCGATAACGTTCTGGCGGACCGTGATAGGCCCGCTCACCCTGCTTTCCTCATTCGTTCGTCTTCGGCGCGGATTTACGCAACGCGTATAATCCGACTCTTCATCCGAAAGATATACATGGAGATCGAACGCGCGCGCTGGCGCGACCTTTGCCCTCAGGTTGAGCTTTACCGGTCGTCCAACCAATGCCTCTCACGTCCTCGCTCACGAACCGGATCTTTGTCGCGTGCACGCTGCTGGCGCGATGCTGTCGCTCGGCTTCGCCTTCTATTTCGTGAACGCGCGCGCGACGAGCGAGGCGGAGGCGGAGCTGCGCCGGGGGCTGAACGAGGCGGGAAAGCTGGTCGATCCAGAACCGCGTTGCGCTGACCGACACCTTACGCGTCTCGCGCGCCTGGTCGCCGATCTTCCGAAGCTGAAGGCGGCCGTGGCGACGGGCGACCCGCCCACCGTGCAGCCGCTCGGCCGACGAGTACCGCGATCAGGTGAAGGCGGATGTCCTCGTCCTGACCGGGCGGCATGGAGAGCTGCTTGGCCAATCAGGCGCGGGTGCCGACGGAGCTCACGGTTCCGGCGGCGCTCAAAGACACCGGAATCGGTCGAGGAGATCTCGACGTTTGTGCCGCACTCGCGCGGCGTCGTGCAGGTTGTCAGCGTCCCGATTTTCATTGAACGGGATCCGCCCGACGTCCTCGGCCGCCTGACGGTCGGCTTCTTCCTCGACGACCGGTTCGCGGAGCAAATCAAACGGCTGACGGCGAGCGAGATTGCGTTCGGCGCCGGGAACCGCATTCTCGCGTCGACGCTGTCCGCCGACTCGCGCGATGCGCTGGCGTCGGTCATCGGCGCGCACGACATCGCGACCGTCCGGATTGGTGACGAAGATTTTCTCGCGCTCGCGCGGCCGCTGGTGTCCGCCTCCGCCGATGCGACGAGCGACGCAGGCGATGCCCGTGGCACTGACGCTGCGCTCACGGACGCGAGCGGCTCCGCTTTCAACACCATTCGCACCGGACTCGAAGGCGCACTGGTCTTCACCGCTGCTGCTGGCGACGATTGCTCAGCTATGCCGTCGCCGCGCACCGCGACACGGCCGCTGTCGGCGATCACCATCGGCGATGCGCGACGTCGCCGCGACAGGCGATCTCACGAGAAAGGTGGCGCTGCACAGCGGGCCGTGGGACGACGAAGACGCGCGCCTGCTCGCCTCGACGTTCAACACGCTGACCGAATCGGTCGCGCCGTTTCCAGGCCGAGGCCGCCCAGCGCGAACGCCTCTCGTCGCTCGGCCGGTCTCGACGGTGATCGCGCACGAGATCCGGCAATCCGCTGATGATCATCATGGCGACGCTGAGCACGCCTGTCGCGCCGAATTGACGCCGGACGAGCGTCGCGAGGCGGTCGCGGACATCGCCGAGGAAACCACGCGCCTCAACCGCATCGTCACCGAGGTGCTCGATTTCGCCGAGCCGATCGCTTCGACTACGCGCAGTCCAGCATCAACGACATCTGCCGGACGTCGGCGGCCGCGGCGTGGGAAGGGACATCTCGGCGACGAGGTCGCGTTCGACCTCGATGCATCGCTCCCCGAATCGTGACCGACGCGGAGCAGCTTCGCGCCGCGCTGATCAACATCCTGACCAACGCGCGCCACGCCGTACACGCGGCGGGCGACCCCGGATAACGGCGCCAGCGTGACCGTCCGGACCACGCAGCAACGGCAACGGCCACGTCATCGTCGCCATCCAGGATCGCGGCATCGGCATCGCGCCCGAGGACATGGCGCGCATCTTCGATCCGTACTTCACGACGCGCCGGGCCGGCACGGGCCTCGGTCTGCCGATCTCGAAGAACATCATCGAGGGCATGGGCGGACGCTGGCGGTCGACTAGCCGAGCGCGGCGTCGGCACCGAGGTCCGGATCGACCTTCCGATCACACCCCGGAGGCACACGCGGTGAGTTCTATCCACGGATCGATCCTGCTGGCGGATGACGAGGAGAAGATCCTCAAGCGGCTCGGGCCGCGCATTGAGAGACGAGGGGCACGAGGTGGTGGAGACGACCTCGGCGCGCGCCGCCCAGAAGCAGCTCGTCGACAAGTCCTTCGACCTGCTGGTCGTCGACAACCTCATGCCGGGCATGACCGGGCTCGAGCTGATTCGCGAGCTGTCGCAGACGATGCCGCCGTCGAGCGGCCGCAGAGTGCTGATGATGACGGCGCATGCGACGGTGGAAAGCGCCATCGAGGCGATGAAGCTCGGCGCGCTCGACTACCTGCAGAAGCCGTTCGAGGTCGAGGAGCTGCTCGCGCTGGTCAGCCACGCGCTCGAACACCAGCGACTGCGGTCGCAGCGGCAGTACTCTGATCAGCGAGCGCAGCGCCGAGTTCAACCACTACGGCATCGTCGGACGGAGCCGCGCGATGCAGGAGGTGATCCAGCGCGCCGAGCTCGTGGCGCAGACCAAGAGCACGGTCCTCATCACCGGCGAGACCGGCACCGGCAAGGAGATGGTCGCGCGCGCGATCCACCACCGCAGCGCGCAGCGGACATGCCGCTCATCAAGGTGAATTGCGCGGCGATTCCCGAGACGCTGCTCGAATCGGAGCTGTTCGGCCACGTGCGGGGCGCGTTCACCGGCGCCACGATGACCAAGCGCGGCAAGTTCGCGCTGGCCGGATGGCGGATCGATCTTCCTCGACGAGATCGGCACGCTGACCACGTCGATCCAGGCGAAGCTGCTGCGCGTCCTCCAGGAGCGCGAATTCGAGCCGCTCGGCGCGGAACGGACCCAGCGGGTCGAGGTGCGCGTCATCGCCGCCACCAACCGCGATCTCAAGCAGATGGTGGCGACGGCAAGTTCCTCGAAGATCTCTACTACCGCCTGAATGTCATCCCGATCGAAATCCCGCCGCTGCGCGATCGCCGCGAGGACATCGCCGTGCTCGATCGATCACTTCGTGGACAAGCACACGGCAGCGCGACGGGCAAGCGCATCGAGCGGCTCGAGGACGACGTCGTGCAGGCGCTGACGCAGCTACGACTGGCCCGGCAACGTGCGCGAGCTCGAGAACACGATCGAGCGCGCGGTGGTCGCTGGCGACCGGCCCGCTGATCACCTTGTCGGCAATCTCGTTGCTCGGCGCGACGTCCGCGCCGCCGCCGCGGACTGCCGTCGCTGCGCCTGCACCAGAACCTCGAATGGGTGGAGCGCGAAACCATCCGCCGCGCGCTCGAGCAGTCAGGCGGCGTGAAGAAGGACGCGGCGGAGCTGATGGGCATCAGCCAGGCGCGCTCAGCTACTACCTGGCGAAGTATGCGGATCGACTAGGCAGTCGGCAACCTGATGCCCTTCGGTCCGTCTAAATAACGACCTGCCCCGTGGAGGAATCCTCGCGATGCAAACGTGCCTCGTGCGGTTTGCAGTGGCGGCAGCCGCATGCGTTTCGACGATGACCGGCTGTGGCGGCGGTGGCGGCGGAACCTCGCCAGTTCCATCGCCGGCTCCGGCACCCACCCCGGCGCCCGCGCCAGCGCGTGACCTGCACCGGTTCCGACGCCAGCGCCGCGCCCACGCCCACGCCCAACATCGCCCGCCCAGCGGCGGCACGACGATCACCGATCCAGTCCGGCGGCATCGTGTCACCGAAGTCGCTGACCGATCGCCGCCGGCACACGCGTGACCGTTCGTCAACAACGACAGCCGTGCGCACGACATGGAGTCCGATCCGCATCCGGAGCACACGGACTGCCCGAGATCAACCAGGTCGGGTTCATCTCGCCGGGCCAGACGAAGCTGACCGGAAACTTGAATACGCGGCGGACCTGCGGCTTCCACGATCACGATCAGTCTGAAAACCGGAGCCTGCAGGGATCGATCATCATTCAGTAGTCTCGCCCGGCTTCAGCTCGAGGACCTGCACGCCGCGCGGCTCGACCAGCTTCTTCAGAGCCGCCGGTGTGCCGGTGAGCAGCGGAAACGTGCCCCAGTGCATCGGCACGACCTGCCTGACCCCCAGCCATTCACATGCCTTCGCCGCCTGCACGGGATCCATCGTGAACCGATCGCCGATTGGCAGGAACGCGATCGATGGCGCGTACATCTCACCGATCAGGCGCATGTCACCGAACAGGCACGTGTCGCCGGAGTAGTAGATCGACATGCCGTCCTCGAGACGGATCACGTAGCCGGCCGGTTCGCCCATGTAGACCATCTGGCCGTTGTCGTGAGTACCGCTGCTATGTCGCGCGTCGGTCATCGTCACGCGCAGCCCGCTGATCTCCTGCGAGCCGCCCTTGTTCATCGGCGACGTGTTCGCAATCCCCTTGCGCGTGAGCCAGTCGCACAGCTCGAAGATGCCGACCACGGGCGCGCCGGTCTCACGCGCGCACGCGACGAGATCCTCGACGTGATCGAAGTGACCGTGCGAGGCGAGGATCAGATCGACCTTCGGCGGCTTCTTCATCGAGTCCGGGCACGACGGATTCGACGACAGCCACGGATCGAAGAGGAGCCGTTTGCCGCCAGGCGTCCCAACGATGAATGTCGAGTGTCCGAGCCATGTAATGGACAGCTTCTGCATGAGCGTCGGATTCTAGTTAGACTAAGTGGAGATGTCGATGGAAGTCGTCCCGGTCGAGTTCATTCGGCCTCGCGAGCCGAAGCCGGCGTGGCTGAAAGTCCGTGCGCCGGGGTCGGAGAATTATCTCCGGCTCAAAGGCGTGATGAACGAGCTCAAGCTCCACACGGTCTGCGAAGAAGCGCGCTGTCCGAACATCGGCGAATGCTGGCACCACGGGACCGCGACGTTCATGATCCTCGGCGACGTCTGCACGCGGGCGTGCGCCTATTGCGCGGTCGCGCACGGCAAGCCGCACGAGCTCGATCGTGCGGAGCCGGCGCGCGTGGCCGACGCCATCGAGCGCGATGGCGCTGCGCCATGCGGTCATCACCTCGGTCGATCGCGATGACCTCGCCGACGGCGGCGCGTTCATCTTTGCGGAGACCATCCGCCGCACCCGCGAGCGCGCGTCCCCGACTGCCGCATCGAGGTGCTCATTCCCGACTTCCAGGGTCTCGAGTCATCACTGCGCGCCGTGCTCGACGCAGGCCCAGACGTGCTCAATCACAACATCGAGACCGTCCCGCGTCTCTATCGCATGGCTCGATCGGGTGGAAAGCTACAGGCGGTCGCTCGAGCTGCTCGATCGATCGCGGCATTATCGGCCATCGATCGCCACGAAGACGGGCATCATGGTCGGGCTCGGCGAGGAGCATCGATGAAGTCGTCGGCGTCTTCCACGACCTGCGCCGCGTGGGTGTCTCGATCCTCACGATCGGACAGTACCTGCGCCCGTCTCCTGCGCATGCGCCGATGGTCCGCTACTATCACCCCGACGAGTTCGCCGAGTTGAAGCGCCTGGCGCTCGCGCGCGGCTTCGTGCACGTCGAATCAGGTCCACTTGTGCGAAGCTCGTATCACGCCCATGAGCAAGCAGATGCGTTCGAAAGTTGGAAGGTCGAGGGACGAAGCTCGGACGTAGACGTAAGTGAGAAGTGCAATCCGCTTCGTCGCGGCGCTTGCGTTCCTGGCCGCCGCCTTTCCAGCCGCTGCACAGAGCCCGACGCGCGCCGACATCCTGCGCGGCGAGTACGGCCGCTACCGCGCGAACAATGACCTTCTCTCCTATCACCTGGACATCCGCGTCGACCCCGCGAAGCAGCTCCTGAGCGGCAAGAACACCATCCGGTTCCGGATGCTGAAGGACGACAGCCGCATTCAGATCGACCTGTACGCGTACTGAAGGTCGAGAAGATTCTCCTTGGCAGAACGCCGCTCAAGTTCAACCGCGAGATCAACGCCGTCTTCATCGATTTCCCGCAGACGTTGAGGGCCGGCCGCGAATACGCGATCGATTTCTATTACTCAGGCAGCCCTGAGGCGACGGCGCGGTTCGGCGGCATCGCTTTCCGCAAGGATCCGGCCGGCCGTGACTGGATCAACACGGCGTGCGAGGACGTCGGCGCGAGCTACTGGTGGCCTAACAAGGACCAATGGCGCGACGAGGTCGAGACCATGGAGATCAGCGTCGCGGTCCCGAACGGCCTGCATGGACGTCTCGAACGGCGCGTTCGTCGGCAAGACCGATCTGCATGACGGGTACACGCGCTGGGACTGGATGGTCCACTACCCGATCAACGGCTACGACGTCGCGCTGAACATCGGAGCCTACGAGCACTTCAGCGATCGGTTGGGCGACCTGCCGCTCGATTTCTACGTCCTGCCGGAGGACCTCGACAAGGGAAGGAGCAGTTCGCGCAGGCGAAGCCGATGCTGCAGGCCTTCGAGCACTACTTCGGCGAATACCCGTTTCAGAAGGATGGCTACAAGCTGGTCGAGGTCCCGTACGCGGGCATGGAGCACCAGAGCGCGGTCGCCTACGGCAATCACTTCGTCAACAGCTATTACCCTTCGCGTGACTGGACCGGCGTCCAGATCAGTCCGCGGTTCGACTTCATCATCATCCACGAGAGCGCGCACGAATGGTTCGGCAACAGCGTGACGGCCGCCGATGCCTCGGACATGTGGATCCACGAGGGATGGGCCACGTATCTCGAAGCGCTGTTCGTCGAATACATGTACGGGCACGCCGACTACCTGAGCTACGTCAATGCCGAGAAGAACAAGGTCAGGAATACCGAGCCGATCATCACGCCGCGCGGCATCCACCGCGAGCCGACGCAGGACCAGTATTTCAAGGGCGCGCTCTTCCTCAACACGCTGCGCAGCGTCGTCGACGACGACCGGAAGTGGTTTGCGCTGATCCACGACTTCTATCAGCACTTCAAGTACCAGACGATCCTGACCGAGGACGTCGTCCAGTTCTTCAATCAGCAGAGCGGGATGAACCTGACGCCAATCTTCAACGAGTACTCCGCATCACGCCGACGTGCCGATGCTCGAGCTGAGATTCGACGATCAGACGCACACCGTGTGCGTTTCGGTGGAAGGCGAGCGAACAGGATTTCGCGATGCCGGTCCGGGTCGGCAACCCCGCCGCGTGGCAGCTCATTCGTCCGACCGCCGAGTGGCAGACGATGCCGCTCGCGATGCCGAGGAACGACTTCGAGGTCGCGACCGACCTGTATTACGTGTGCGTGGAACGAAGATGATTCAAAGTGCGACGGTGCGACAGTTCACGAACCCTCGCACATCGCACATTCGGACGCACGGCCGCACCGTCGCACGACTCACCGTCGCACCTTACCGAAGCATCTGTAAGAGCCGCGTCACCGGATCGTAGATGCCGGCTCACGACGCGCTCTTTCAGCGGAATGATCGCGTTGTCGGTGATGTGGATGTGCTCGGGGCACACCTTCGTGCAGCACTTGGTGATGTTGCAGTAGCCGATCCCCGCCTTCTCTTTGATGTCGGGATCCGGTCCGGCCGTGTCGATCGGGTTCATCTCGAGCTGCGCCGCGTACACGAAGAAGCGCGGGCCGATGAACTCGTCGAACTTGTGGTGCTCGCGCAGCACGTGGCGAACGTCCTGGCACAGGAAGCACTCGATGCACTTCCGGAACTCCTGCACGCGGTCGACGTCGCGCTGCGCCATGCGGAAGGTGCCGTCGGGCGCATCCGGCTTTGCGCGGGGTGATCTTCTTGATCCCCTTTTTCACCTTGAAGTTCCACGACACGTCGGTGACGAGGTCCTTGATCGGCGGGAACGCCCGCATCGGCTCCACGGTGACCGGCTGGTTCAAGTCCAGCGTGTTCAGCCGCGTCATGCACATCAGCTTGCGGCCGGCCGTTGATCTCCGCCGAGCACGAGCCGCACTTCCTGCCTTGCAGTTCCAGCGGACGGCCATGTCGTTGGCCTGCTCGGCCTGCACGCGATGGACCGCGTCGAGCACGACCATCCCTTCGGAGACCTCGGTCCGATAGTCCTGGAACGCGCCGCCACCGCCGGGTTGAGTACGCCAGATTCTGAAAGTGGCCTGAGCCATTAGGACTTCTGCTCCTCGATGACTTGCTTCAGACTCGTCGGGCATCGGCGGGATCGGCACGCGCGACACCTGCATCGCCGCCGCCGCGGCCCTGCTTCGTCATGATGTTGAACGTGCCGAACTCCGGCGACCTTGTCCGGATAGTCGTCGCGGAAGTGGCCGCCGCGGCTCTCCTTGCGCTCGATCGCCGGAGCGCGCGATCGCCTCGGACACCGACAGCAGGTTCCGCACGTCGATCGACGTGTGCCAGCCAGAGTGATACTCGCGGTGACCCTCGACGCCGACGCGCGCCGCGCGCTCGTTCAGCTGCTGGATCTTGACGAGCGCTTCCTGCATCTCCGGCTTCGGTGCGGACGATGCCGACCAGGTTCTGCATCGATTCCTGCAGGTCCTGCTGAACCTTGTACGGATTCTCGCCCTGCGATCCGCGATCGAACGGCGCCAGCGAATCCTTGATCGCCCGCTCGGCCGCCGCCGTCGTCCACGCGCGGCTGGCCGGCGTTGCGCGCGTGCTGCGCGGCGTATTCGCCCGCGCGCTTGCCGAACACGATGCAGGTCCGACAGCGAGTTGCCGCCCAGCCGATTGGCGCCGTTGATGCCCGATGCGCACTCGCCCGCGGCGAACAGGCCCGGCATCGTCGTCATCTGCGAGTCGGCGTCAACCCGGACGCCGCCCATGATGTAGTGCATCGTCGGGCCGACTTCCATCGGCTCCTTGGTGATGTCGAGGTCGGCGAGCTCCTTGAACTGGTGGTATATGCTCGGGAGCTTCCGCTTGATGTGCTCCTCGGCGTTCGGGCAGCTTCTCCTTGATCCACGCGATGTCGAGGATAGACGCCGCCATGCGGGGAGCCGCGCCCCGCCTTCACCTCGCGATTGATGCAGCGCGCGACGTGATCGCGCGTCAGCAGCTCCGGCGGACGACGGGCGGTCTTGTCGTTCTGCGTGTAGCGCCAGCCTTCCTCGGCATCCGCGGCCGTCTGCGGCTTGTAGTTGTCGGGGATGTCGTCGAACATGAAGCGGCGGCCTTCGCTGTTCTTGAGGACGCCGCCTTCGCCGCGCACGCCTTCGGTGACCAGGATGCCCTTGACGCTCGGCGGCCAGACCATCCCGGTCGGATGGAACTGGATGAACTCCATGTCGATCAGCTCGGCGCCCGCGCGATACGCCAGCGCGTGGCCGTCCGCCGGTCCCTTCCCAGCTGTTGCTCGTGATCTTGTAGGCACGCCCGGCTCCTCCGGTCGCCAGGATGACGGTCTTGCGGCAGAAGATATGGAACCGTCCACGCTCACGGTCGTAGCGCGACCGCGCCGGCGGCACGTCCGCCGTCGAGCAGCAGCTCGATGCACGGTGTGCTCCATGTGGACGGTCACACCGAGGTAGACGGTGTGGTCCTGGAGCGTGCGAATCAGCTCGAGGCCGGTGCGGTCGCCGACGTGCGCCAGCCGCGGATAGCGATGGCCGCCGAAGTTGCGCTGGTTGATGCGCCCGTCCGGCGTGCGATCGAAGACCGCGCCCCACCCTTCGAGCTCGCGCACGCGATCGGGCGCTTCCTTGGCATGGATTTCCGCCATGCGCCAGTTGTTCACGTACTGGCCGCCGCGCATCGTGTCGGCGAAATGGACCTTCCAGCTGTCGCGATCGTCGTTGTTGCGCCATGGCCGCAGCCATGCCGCCTTCGGCCATGACCGTGTGCGCCTTGCCGAGCAGCGATTTGCAGATCAATCCGACGGTCACGCCGGAATTGGCCGCTTCGATCGCGGCGCGCAGTCCCGCGCCGCCCGCCCCGATCACCAGGACGTCGTAGGTGTAGGTTGGCGCAGTTGCCATTACTGGTGGAATCCTGAACGCATACGGGCCCGTCACGGCACCTAGAAAATCCTGAAGTCGGTCCAGATCCCCATCGAGCAGAGTCGGACGTAGAGGTCAGCGAAGCCGACCGTGAAAAGACTGAGCCACGCAAAGAGCTGGTGCTTGTAATTCAGCGCGCTCGAGCACGCGTAGGCCTTGTCGCAGATCGGATGCTTCGACACTTCGTCGATACGAGCCGCCCGCGACGTGGCGCATGACGTGGCACCCGAGCGTGTAGCGAGCTCAGGAGCACGACATTCACCGCCAGGAGGATGGTGCCGACGCCGATGCCGAACTTGACGCCGCCGGTCGCGGGGTCGGGCCACCACAGCGCCTTCCAGACGTCATACGACAGCATGCACGAGGAAGATCACGGCGATGTACGATGAAGTAGCGGTGCACGTTCTGCAGGATGAGCGGGAACGACTGCTCGCCCCAGTAGCTCTTGCGCGGCTCGCCGACGGCGCACGACGGCGGGTCGGCCCAGAACGCACTTGTAGTACGCGCCGCGGTAGTAATAACAGGTGAAGCGGAAAAGGCCGGGGAACGGAAGAATCAGGAGCGCCGGCGAAAACGGAATGAGCGCCGGAAACCACGTCGGGCTTCACGCCGAACCAGGCGTGCTCGAGCCCGCCGGTGTCACCAGGAGAAGCCCACAGCACTGGCGCGTAGAAGGGCGACAGGTACGGTCCGAATGTGTAGTGCGCATTCTGAAACGCCGCCCAGGTCGAATAGACCACAAACGTCGAGAGACCCAGGAAGACCGCGAGCGGTGCCACCCACCATGCATCGCGGCGGCTCGTCGAGCCGAACCCGCGCGACACATCCGTCACCGGAATGACTTGCATCCGACTCCTCCAGTATGTTTCGATTTGTGATTAGTGATGTGTGATTTAGCGTGTCTGCGAAGCACCGAATCACAAGTCACCAATCACAAATCATACTTAGCGGCTGGTCGATGCTGCAAGCGCGCTCGGCGGCTAGGAAGCCTGCTTTCGCGCATTCCTCGGCGGTCGTGAGGTAGCGGAGGATCGCCGGCGTTGCCGACGACGTAGGGATGCGGCTCGCCCGGCTTGCGCGCGCGCAGCGCCGCGATGTTCGCGTTGGTGTTGTCGTAGGCGGTGTGGTTCGACAGGATGATGTCGGCGCCCGACTTCTTGACGATCGGCTTGTAGCGCTCCGCCGATGCGATGACGCCAGAAACGTTTCCGGTTTCCCGCCCTGGATCGTCGTTCCGCCCCACGTCGCGACCGTGTGCCGCGTGCCGCGATCCTTGACGTCGTAGATGCTCGACACCGTGCCCGGCGTGTGACCCGGCGTCAGGTGCATGGCGATGGTGGTATCGCCGAGCGTCAGCTTGTCGCCGTCCTTCGCCTCGATGTCGCGCTTCGGACGAATCCGTTCGGGGACCGTACGGTCCGCGAAGTCCCAATCCTCCTTCGACATGACGACGCGCGTGCCGAAGTGATCCTGAAGGTACTTCGGCGCCGCCGATGTGGTCGGTGTGCGCGTGGCTGACGAGCGCGTAGCTGATGTCCGCGGGATTGAGACCGAGCGTCTTCAGCCCGTTCACGACTTCGTCTTCGACCGAGTAGTCGTAGATCGTGTCGATGACGATGATGCCCTGCGAGGTAGTGAGCGCCCACGCTGAGTGCTCGGTCATGCCGACGAAGTAGAGGTTGTCGAACACCTTCGCCGGCTCCGGCGTGCCACTGCGACGCCGGTGGCGGACCGGCCTGCCGTCCTCCCCGCCGCCGCCACGCCCCGCCGGCGGCAGGGGCGGCACGGGTAACGCCGCCTCGCAGACGCGCTCTTGCAGCGCGGTGAACTGCGTGCCGGCCGCCGTCTTCGCGGCGGCGATGTGGCTTTCAACCGTGCCGGTGACCTGTTGTGCGCCCGCCTTCGCGCTCTGCGCTTCGGCGGGCACGTGCATAACCGCGGCGAACGCCACGGCGAACCTCTGCAGCGATCGCGAATGTTTTCGTCATCGCCGTGCTCAGTTCGTGCCCGTGCCCGTTCCGATGACCGGGAAAGATGCCGGTGGAATTGCGCTTCGGAATCTGGCCGACCTTGATCGTGGTGATCACCTTCCGCCCGGGAACGTCGATGACCGTCACATTGTTATCGTGCGCGTTGGCGACGTAGAGCTTCTTGCTGTCGGGCGTGAACGTGATCCAGTCCGGGCACCAGGCCGACTTTCACTTCGCCGAGGTAATTTCAGGTCCGGCATCGCGTACGCGTAGACGCGGCTGTTCCACTTGCTCGTCGTCCAGATCTGCTTGCCGTCTGGCGTGACGAGGATGCCATGCGCCGGGGCGCCCTGGATGCCTTCCTTGTTCCGCTCGGCGACCGGAATCTCCGGCAGCGTGATCCGCTGCACTTCCCTTCCGCTTCTCCCAGTCGACGACGGCAAAGCCGTGGAAGTTGGAGAGCTGCACGAACATGCGCCGCGTCGATCCGTCCGGATTCCAGTCGAAGCAGAACACGCGCACGCCTTCACCGTCGTTGAAGTGGATCGACCAGACCGGTCGCTCGAGCTGCGTGTCGATCACGGTGGCCAGCGCGCCGCCGATCGACCCGGCGACCACGAACTTACTGTCGGGAGTCACGATCGGATTGTGGACGCCGCCGAGCACGCGGATGAACTTGATCTTCTCGAGCTTCGCGGTGTCGATGATGTCGACGCCGCCGTTGGCACCCGTGATGGCCGCATCACGCGCTGGCCGTCCTTGCGAACCGCCACGTTGTTGGGCGGCCCGGTCAACGGAATGCGCTTGATGATCTTCAAGGTCGGCGCATCGACGACGTCGAGCGTCGCGAGCGATTCGTTGGTGACGTAGATGCGGCTGCCGTCAGGTGCCGCCTGGACGCCATGCCCAACCTCGATGCCCGTGATCTCGCCCACGACGGTGTCGGTGGCCGGATCGATCAGGCTCACGCGGTCGCCCGCCGAGTTCGACTGGATGATGATGACCTTCCCGTCGTCGCGGCATGCAGCGACGCCACGGCCACGACCGCGAGCACGGCGATCGCGAAGAGCGCCCGGGGACGACGAAGAGAGCGAACAGACATCATGGGTCTAGCCTCCTGCTGCGAGAGGCGGACCGTCGAGATCTCGCCTGACGGCTTCAGACGAGAGGAGCGCATCCTCTTCGACCTCGCCGATTTCGACAGCGGTCTCGTTGACGCCGGTGACGTGGAAGCGCCACAGCCCGTGAGGCGCCGGACCGAACGAGTTTCGAACCATCGTCAATCTTGAACGTGCTGTTGTGACACGGGCAGATATATACGGGCGCGCTGACCTTTCCGATCGCGGTGGTGACTTCCTCCGGCACGCGGCTCGAATCGCCGATGAACTCGACATCGCATCCCTCGTGCGGGCACTTCAGGCAGACCGCCTTGAAGCGCTCCGGCGAGTTGTCCCCTTTCGACGTGCGGACGACCATCCCGTTCATCCGAACCGGCTGGTTCGGCGTCGCCGCGCTCGGCAGCGTCACGCCGTCGGCCGTGAACGGAAACGCTTTGCCCGGCATCGTCAGATCGTCGAGCGGGACCACGACGGGCCGCGCCAGCGCTGGTAGCGCACCGAGTCGTAGGCCTGGGCCCATGCGCGGCGTCCAAAACGTCCGAGACCGACGAGCAGCAGGAGCGCTTGGCCAAGAAATGTGCGCCGCGTGTTCACGAACCGCGTACCCCATGCCGCCAGCGTCTGCCACTCCGCATCGTTCTGCGAGTGCCAGTGCTTCCCGCCGCTCGTGCCACGCGGCTGCCGCCCGCTTCCGTATCGAGCGGATTGGTCAGCAGAATGCTCTTGAGCGGCTCGCCCGGCACGACGAGCCGCGACACGCGATCGAAGTTGCGGCGCGACTGATCTTCGGTCCACGTGGCGCTGCCCGGCGGCAGCGGCTCGAGTACGCGCCCGCCGCCGCGTGAATGACAGCGCCGCGCAGCGCGCGTTGCCCTTGGCGCGTGCGTGCCGCCAGGAAGATCGGCTGCACCTTCGTCTTGAACACTTCGTAATTGAGCCGAGGCGTCGCGGCTGCTGCTGTCGCTGGAGCGGCCGGCTTCGTGCTGCACCCATGCCGCGAGCGTCTGCCACTCGGGATCGTTCTGCGACATCCAGTGCTTCCCGCCCTCGTGCCACGGTGACCCGCCCGCTTCGGTCGCCAGCGGATTGGTCAGCAGGATGCTCTTGAGCGGTTCGCCCGGCACCACGAGCCGGGACACGCGATCAAAATTGCGGCGCGACTGATCTTCCGTCCACGTCGTGCTGCCCGCCGGCAGCGGCTCGAGGTACGCGCCCGCGCCGCGCGAGTGACAGGCCGCGCAGCGCGCGTTGCCGTTGGCGGTCCGTGCCGCCAGGAAGATCGGCTGCACCTTCGTCTTGAAGACTTCGTAGTCGAGCGCCGGCGCTGGCGGCATGCCCTGCGCGGACAGACGTACAACCACACCGATGGCGAACATCAAGCCGGCAGTCGTCGGGATGGCCTTCCTCATTCAAGTCCTCGAAGATTGGATGAATTCGAGGCGGAGTATAGCAGCTTGAAATCCTCAGTCCCAGACTCAAATCCCAGAGGACATTGTGATTGAGCTTGATCTAGGGCGTTAGGCTGAACACGGTGCCTGCCGAAGAAGACTTCGGCGGCTTCCATCAGGCTCTTCGGAGAGCGTTGGATGCGGATGGATCGTCAGCTTCATGTCTTCGGCCGTCGCGCCCATCTCGATCGCCAGCGTCGCCTTCGGCAATCAGCTCGCCGGCGCCCGACCCGGCGATGCCGACGCCGAGCACGCGTCCGGTCTTCTTATCGAGCACCAGCTTGGTGAGCCCGTCGGGCCGATCGACCGTGATCGGCGCGGCTCAGCGCGCCCCATGGGAACTTCGCGACCTCGACGTCGCGCCCCTCGGCCTGCGCCTGCGCCTCGGTCAGTCCCGTCCATGCGATCTCAGGATCGGTGAACACGACCGCCGGAATCGCGAGCGGCTCGAACACCGCGCGATGTCCCTGGATCGGCTTCGACGGCCACGCGCGCCTCGTGCGACGCCTTGTGCGCGAGCATCGGCTCGCCCGCGACGTCGCCGATCGCGAAGATGGTCGGCTCCGCGGTCCGGCGCTGGCCATCGGTCTCGATGAATCCCTTCGCGTCGATCTTCACGCCGCGTCTTCTCGAGGCCGGGAATCTTCGAGTTCGGCCGCCGGCCGACGGCGACGAGCACGCGATCGAACGTCTGCTCGTTCTCGGTGACGTCGCCCTCGAAGGTGACCCGGATTCGCGGACCGGAGGTCCGCTGCGCGATTGTCCTTCTCCTCCGCGACCTTCACGACCTTCGTGTTGAGCATGATCGTCGCGAACAGCTTCTCGAGACGCTTCTGCAGCACCGAGACAAGATCGCGGTCGGCGCCGGGCAGCAGACCGCCGGTCATCTCCACGACGGACACCTTGCTGCCCAAGCGTGGCGTAGACGGTGCCGAGCTCGAGGCCGATGTATCCGCCGCCGATGACCAGCAGCGACTTTGGAACGTCAGGAATTTCGAGTCCCGAGGTCGAATCCATCATGCGCGGGCTGTCGAGCGCGAGCGACGGAACCCGCGTGGGACTGCGAGCCGGTCGCGAGGATGCAGGTGCTCGAACTGCAGCTCGGTCTCGCCGCCCTCGCCCGCGATCGTCATCGACTTCGAGCCAGTCAGCGTCGCGCGTCCCTGGATGAACCTCACCTTGCGCATCTTCGCCGACCTGGCCGACGCCGCTGGTCAGCTTGTCGACGACGCCCTGCTTGAACGCACGGAGCTTGTCGACGTCGATCTTCGGCTCCGCGAAGGTGACGCCCCACGCGCCCGCGTGGCGCGATTCGTCAATCACCTTGGCGACATGCAGCAGCGCCTTCGACGGAATGCAGCCGCGATACAGGCAGACGCCGCCGGGATTCTTCTCCAGGTCGACGAGCGTGACCTGCATGCCGAGGTCGGCGGCATAGAACGCCGCCGCATAGCCGCCCGGCCCCGCGCCGAGGACGGCAAGTTGAGTGGATTCGCGCGCCATGTCAGCCGAGGAGTGAAAGGAGGAAGGGTTGCTCGATCGCCTGCACGACCCAGCGGAGGAAGCGCATCGCATCGGCGCCGTCGATCACGCGGTGGTCGTAGGACAGCGACAGCGGCAGCAGCTGCCGCGGCTCGAACTTGGCTCGCTTCCCGTCCAGACACCGGTTCGATGATGCCGCGCGAGACGCCGAGAATCGCGACCTCGGGCCAGTTCACGATCGGCGTGAAGTAGCGTGCCGCCGATGCCGCCGAGGTTCGAGATGCTGATGCCGCCGCCGCTCATCTCGTCGAGCGTCAGCTTCTTCGCGCGCGCCTTCTCCGACAGCTGATGGAGTTCGACGGCGATCTGCGTGATGTTCTTCTGGTCGGCGTTGCGAATCACGGGCACGAGCAGGCCGAACTCGGTGTCCACGGCGACGCCGACGTTGACGTATTTCTTGTAGACGATCGGCGCCGTTGTCGGCGTCGAGCGACGCGTTGAACTGCGGGAACTGCTTGACCGCGGCCGCCAGGACCTTCACCAGCACCGCGGTCACCGTCAGGTTGCCGCCCGCCTGCTCCACCTGCTTGCGGAACTTCGACCGCAGCTCCTCCATCGGCGTGATGTCGGCCTTGTCGAACTGCGTGACGTGCGGGATCGTGGTCCACGCGTGGCTGAGGTGCTCCGCCGTCTTGCGGCGGATGTTCGTCATCGGCTGGCGCTCGACCGGCCCCCACTTCTCGAAATCCGGAAGCGCAGCGCCGGTTGCGCCGGCGTGCGCCGCCGGACGCGAGCGCACGTCCCCGACGCTGCTCAGGATGCGGCGCGCGTGCTCCTTGACGTCTTCGTCCGAGATGCGCCCGTCTGGTCCGGTGCCCTGGATGTCATTGATGTCGACGCCAATTTCACGCGCGAGGCGGCGGACTGAAGGAGATGCGGGAGCCGCCGGCCCGCCGACGCCGGTGCAGGCGGCGCTTGTGGCTGCGGCGCCTGTCGGCTGCGGCGACCTACCGCTTCGGCATCGAGCATCTTCTGATCGCTGGCTTCTGTTCCTGCTTCTGTTCCGCCTTCGGTTCGGCTTTCTGCTCGGGCGCCGTCTTCTGCGGCTCGGCTTCCTTCGGTGAGCCGGCTCCGTTTTCGTCAACCGTGAGGATGACAGCGCCGACCTTCACCTTGTCGCCCTGCTTGACCTTGATGTCCTTGACGACGCCGGCGACCGAGGAGGGAACTTCGATCGTGGCCTTGTCGGTCTCGAGTTCCACGACCGATTGATCTTTCGCGATCGTGTCGCCGACCTTGACGAGGACGCGGGTCACGTCGCCCTGCTCGACGTTTTCACCCAGCTCTGGAACTTTGAATTCATCACGATGCATTAAGCGGTCGCCGGGTTCGGCTTCTCGGTATTGATGTCGAGATCCTTGATGGCCTTCTGGACAACCTGCAACGTCGAGCTCGCCGTCGCGCGATCAGCGCGGTCAGCGTCGCCGTCGACGATGAAGCTGGCTGTCGACCTCGAAGAAGTCGCGGAGCGCGGCGCGATTCTCGCTGCGGCCGAAGCCGTCGGTGCCGAGCGACGTCAAGCGGGCGCGGCAGCCACCGATCGATGCGCATCCGGCAGCGCCTTCACGTAGTCGGACGCGGCCACGATGGACGCCGTCGGTGCCGCTCGAAGCACTGCGTGACGTAGGGCACGCGCGGCGTCTCGCCAGGATGCAGCCGGTTCCACCGCTCCACGGCGTGGCCGTCGCGATAGAGCTCCTGGTAGCTGGTGACGCTCCAGACGTCGGCGGCGACGTCGTACTGCTCCTCGAGCATCTGCTGCGGCCTTGACGACTTCGTGGCAGGATCGCGCCGCTGCCGAGCAGCTGCGCCGCGCGCCGTTTGCCTTCTTCGCATCTTGTTCGCGGAGGCTTTGAAGCGGTACATCCCCTTCGAGGATGCCTTCGCGCACGCCCTCGGGCATCGGCGGCATCTCGTAGCGTCTCGTTCATCACGGTGATGTAGTAGAAGACGCTCTCGCCCTCCACGTACATCCGGCGGATGCCTTCCTCGATGATGACCGCGATCTCGTAGGCGAACGCCGGGTCGTACGAAATCAGGTTCGGCACGGCCAGCGACAACAGATGGCTGTGGCCGTCCTGGTGCTGCAGCCCTTCACCCGCCAGCGTCGTCCGGCCGGCGGTGCCGCCAAGCAGGAACCCGCGCGTGCGCGTGTCGGCGGCGGCCCAGACCAGATCGCCGACGCGCTGCATGCCGAACATCGAGTAGTAGATGAAGAACGGGATGGTGTTGATGCCGTGGGTGGCGTAGGCGGTGCCCGCGGCGATGAAGGAGGAAATCGAGCCGGCCTCGGTGATCCCTTCCTCGAGAATCTGCCCTTCTTTCGCCTCCTTGTAATACAGCAGCGTGTCCATGTCGACCGGCTCGTAGAGCTGGCCTGACATGCGAGTAGATGCCGACCTGCCGGAAGAGCGCCTCCATGCCGAAGGTCCGCGCCTCGTCGGGCACAATCGGCACAATCAGCTCGCCGATCTCCTTGTCCTTGAGCAGCTTCGCCAGCATCCGCACGAAGGCCATCGTCGTGGATGCCTTGCGCCCTTCGGTGCCCTTCTGCGAACTCGGCTGAAGCAGCTCGTGGAGCGTCTCGGCCTTGATCGGCTCGACATGCACGGTGATGCGGCGCGGCACGAAACCGCCGAGCTGCTTGCGCCGCTCGAGCAGGTAGGTGACTTCAGGGCTGTTGTCCGGCGGCCGATAGAACGGCGCCTTGGCGACTTCCGTCGTCGGCGATCGGGATGCCGAAACGCGTGCGGAACGCGCTGCAGCTCGTCCTCGTTCAGCTTCTTCTGCTGGTGGGTGATGTTCTTGCCCTCGCCCGCCTCGCCGATGCCGTAGCCCTTGATGGTGCGCGCGAGGATGACCGTCGGCTGACCAGTCGTGCTCGACGGCCGCCGTGTAGGCCGGCGTAGCACCTTGACCGGGTCGTGGCCGCCGAGCGTGAGCTTCTTCAGCTGCTCGTCGGACAGGTGGCTGACCATCTCCAGCAGCTGCGGATGCGCGCCCCAGAAGTGCTCGCGGACGTAGTGCGCCCGATTCGACCGCGTATTTCTGATACTCGCCGTCGACCACCTCGCCCATGCGCTTGACGAGCAGGCCGTCGCTCGTCCTTCTCGAGCAGCGGGTCCCACTCGCTGCCCCAGAGCACCTTGATGCACGTTCCAGCCGGCGCCGCGGAAGACCGCCTCGAGCTCCTGGATGATCTGACCGTTGCCGCGGACCGGGCCATCGAGGCGCTGCAGGTTGCAGTTGATGACGAAGATCAGGTTGTCGAGCTTCTCGCGCGAGGCGAGCGTGATGGCGCCGAGCGATTCGGGCTCGTCGGTCTCGCCGTCGCCGAGGAACGCCCAGACCTTCGAGTTCGATCGCTTCTTCAGGCCGCGATCCTCGAGGTAGCGCATGAACCGCGCCTGGTAGATCGCGCAGATCGGCCCGAGCCCCATCGAGACCGTCGGGAATTCCCAGAAGTCGGGCATCAGCCACGGATGCGGATACGACGACAGGCCGCCGCCCGGCTTCAGCTCGCGCCGGAAGTTCTCGAGCTTCGCCGCCGGCAGATGCGCCCTTCGACGAACGCGCGGGCGTAGATGCCGGGCGCCGCGTGGCCCTGGAAGTAAGATGATGTCGCCGTCGTGATCGCTCGCCCTTGCCCTTGAAGAAGTGGTTGAAGCCGACTTCGTAGAGCGTCGCGGCTGACGCGTAACGTCGAGATGTGGCCGCCGATGCCCTCGTCGGCCTTGTTGGCCTTGACGACCATCGCGAGCGCGTTCCAGCGAACGAGGCTCTTGATGCGGCGCTCGATCTCGCGGCTGCCGGGAACGGCGGCTCTTCTGTGGCGGGGATGGTGTTGATGTAGGGCGTGTTGGCGGTGAACGGTTGCTTGACGCCGCTTGCGCTGCGCATGATCGCTCGAGCTCGCGCAGGAGGCGGCTGACACGCGGGCCACCGGACTGCAGCACGTAGTCCGAGCGACTCGAGCCATTCGCGGGTTTCGAGCGCTTCGAGCTCGGCCGCGTCCTTTGGCATTGTTCGCATCAATCCGGGCGCTGTTTCGCATGGATCCGGTTCGATCCTCGATGACTAACCTTCAATCGTAGCGCCGTTAATCCGTCATGAAACCGCTCAGCATGCTTCTGCTCTGGACCTCGCTGAGGTTCACCGCTCGATCGTGTCGATGCGAACGCTGTCCGCGGCTTCGAGGCACTACACGTGGATCTGCGTCGCAACTGAGAAGAAGCGCGCACATCGTTACGACGCCTACTGGGGGCTACCCGTCGCCGGCTTCGGCGATCCCGAACGCGCGATTGCTGTCGTCGGGACTGGCGCCGGCCGCGCATGGCGCAAATCGCACCGGACGCGTCTTCACCGGAGACGGCTCGGGCGACTTCCTGATGTCGGCGCTCCATCGTGACTGGCTTCGCGAACATCGCGAGCATCGCAGCGTACTGATGATGGTTTGCATCTGACGACGGCATACATTCTTTCGGCCGTGCGATGTGCGCCTCCCGATAACAAGCCGTTGCCCGAAGAGATCACGCGTTGTCTCGACCACCTCGACGTCGAGCTCACGCACCTGCCTCGCGTGCGCGTCGTTGTGGCGCTCGGCAAGATCGGCTTCGACGCGTGGCTGCAGCTGTTGAAGCGACGCGGCGTGAGAATGACGCCGCGGCCCCAGTTCGGTCACGGCGGGTCGTGCAGTTTGAGCGACGGGCGTGCCGGCGCTGATTGGCTGCTATCACCCGAGCCGTCAGAACACGAACACCGGGAAGCTCACCGCGCCGATGATGGAGCGCGTGTTCCGGCGAAGGCCAAGAAGCTGTACTTGATCGTGATGGCAAGCTCCAGCAACGCGATCGCGCGCGAGCGTGCTTCATATCAATATTCCCGCCGCTCATCATCACGAGGCCAACCTTCTTCCCCGCCAGGACTCTCCGATGCTCGTCGAGTTCTCGCCGCTGCCAGCGGCGCGCTCCGGGTCCTTCGGCGAGGTTGTGCGTACAGCCGGAGCGCCGCCCTGACGCCTTCTTCGAGCTCCGGTTCGTCGAGCGTGACGATGTCGTCGAGCTGCGCTTTGAGGATGCCAGAACGTCAGGTCGAAGGTGACGCGCGTCGCCATCCCTTCCGCGAAGGTATTCACGCGTTCGGCCGTCACGCTGCGTCGATCGCCGCGCCAGGAGCGCGTGAAGGCATCGGCGCCGGAGGCCCTGCACGCCGACAATCTTCGTCCCTGCGGAGATCCCGCCTCGAACGACGCAGCAGCCCGCGGCACCGCTGCCGCCGCCGATTGGCACGAAGATAGTCGAGATCCGGCATCTCCTCGAACATCTCCATCGCGTATGTGCCTGACACCGGCAATGAGGTGCGGTTCGTTTGCCGAATGGATGTAGCGCCACCCTCGCGCGCGGCCAGCTCCTCGACCCGCACGCGCGCTTCGTCGTAGTCGCGGCCGTGCTCGGTCGACGTCGGCGCCGATAGGCGCGCATCGCGGCGTTCTTGTCAGGGTTATTCCCGACGGGAACGAAGATTCGGCATTTCACGCCGTGCATGCGGCTTGCAAAGGCGATCGACTGGCCCATGATTGCCGGTGCTCGCACTGACGACCCCTCGGCGGCGCTCATCGGACGAGAGCTGCGCGAGCAGATTCAGTCCACCGCGAATCTTGAAGGCGCCGGTGGGATTGTGGTTCTCGTGCTTGACCCACGCCTCGCAGCCAAGCCACTGCTCGAGGAGCGGATGGCGGCGAAACGGCGATCTTGGGCATCGCGGCATGAGACCCGAACCCGGTGCCTCGCGCACGTCTTCGAACGTTGGCGCCCGGAGGGTGGTGTCGCCCGAAGGTTCCGGCCCCCACTCCCCTTCCCGGAATTTCTCGTCGCGCACCCTCACCGCAAGGTCGGGACGGTTGCGTGAATCAGCGTCAGCGCCACCGACCCGAGCAGGCGCCGCATAGCGACGGCTCTCGTCCCACAGCGCATCCAGACCTGCACCTTTGAAGCCGCCACGGTGCGCGTCATGAACCAAGCCGGGGCGACTTACGACACGCGGCCCGTGCTCTCGACGACCTCTGGCACACTGATAAAGTCTGACACGCCGCCCGAGCGCACGGGCCAGCGGAGCCGCGGCCGGGCATAACCGCCGGGCGCACTTCGGCCTGGCAGGCTGCCAGCCGCCACCCCGGCAGCGCGCGACGAGCCGCCTGCGCATCGCTGCCAGCCCGGAAGCCCGCGACGCATACGTAGTCGCAGGCGCCATGCAATGGCGAGATCTCTTCCGCCACCAGTTGGCCCGCCCCGACGGTGCACCTGCTTGATCTCGACGACGATCGGCGTCCCGCGGTAGCGCCCCGGACCCTCCGGACAGCGTCGGCGCACCGATGCCGAACCCGCCAGAGCGGGACCCGCCGTCAGCGTGGAACCAGCAACCGGCGTCCGCTCGCGCCAGCTCGTCTGCGGTCCGGATCGGCAATCGGGCCTGGGGCGTTCGTGGTGCGGTCGAGCGCCTCGAATCGTCGGTGCACCACCGGCACGCCGTCGGCGAGACAGATGCACGTCCGAGCTCGCAGGCCGCCCGCACCGGCGCTATGCCCAGATCCAAATGCAGCGACGGTGTTCTCGGGTCCCAGCTGGGCCCCGCCCGGTGGGCGAACACACTGCCGGACCGGGCAGACCGGCTCGAAGAAAGGCACGCCGCTCCATGCTACCAACCGAGAACCACCAACCACCAACCAGATACAGTCCACCTATGGGCGACCGTCAGGCCTGTACCACCGTCGGCACGATCTGCGTCGCGCCATCGCCGACGGCGCGCGTGCCGCGCCGCGACGTGCACCAGGAAGTGCGCGAGAACCTGATCCGCAAGCTCCGCTCCGGCGAGCCGCTCTTCCCGGGCATCGTCGGCTACGACGACACCGTCGTGCCGCAGCTCGTGAACGCGCTGCTGTCGCAGCACAACTTCATCCTGCTCGGCCTGCGCGGGCAGGCGAAGACGCGCCTGCTTCGCGCGCTCGTCACGCTGCTCGACGATGAGATCCCGGTCATGCCGGGCTGCGAGATCAACGACGATCCGCTCGACCCGATCTGCGGCGCGTGCCGCGCGCGGCTGGCCGACGGAAGGCGACACGACGCCGATCGCGTGGCTCGGACGCGATGCGCGGTACGTCGAGAAGCTCGCGACGCCGGACGTCACCATCGCCGACATGGTCGGCGACATCGATCCGATCAAGGCGGCGCAGGTCCGGCCTGCAGCTCTCGAGCGAGCTGACGATGCACTACGGGCTGCTGCCGCGCGCCAACCGCGGCATCTTCGCGATCAACGAGCTGCCGGATCTCGCCGGCAAGATCCAGGTCGGCCTGTTCAACATCCTGCAGGAAGGCGACGTCCAGATTAAGGGCTACCCGGTGCGCCTGCCGCTCGACGTGCTGATGGCGTTCACGGCCAATCCCGAGGACTACACGGCGCGCGGCAAGATCATCACGCCGCTCAAGGACCGCATCGGCTCGGAGATCCGCACGCACTACCCCGCGGGCCGCGGCGACGCGATGGCCATCACCGCGCAGGAAGCGTGGCTGACGCGCGACGGCGTCGGGCCGCGGACCGAGGTGCCCGACGTTCGTCGCCGAAGTCGTCGAGGAGATTGCGTTCCAGGCGCGGCAGGACCGGCGGATCGACAAGCGCTCCGGGCGTCAGCCAGCGGCTGCCGATCTCGGCGATGGAAAACGTCGTCTCGAACGCCGAGCGGCGCGCGCTGATGAGCCGCGAGGACGTGCGCGGTCGCGCGCGTGACCGACGTCTACGCGGCGCTGCCGTCGATTACCGGCAAGTTCGAGATGGAGTACGAGGGCGAGCTGAAGGGCGCCGAGACGGTCGGCCGCGAGCTGATCACGCGCCGCCGTCGCCAACGTCGCCGACGGCTACCTCTCGCATCTCGAAACGCGCCAGGTGATCGAGTGGTTCGACCTCGGCGGCAGCCTGCAGCTCGGCGACACGATGAGGCACGAACGACGTGCTGGCGCACGCGCGCGAGGTGCAGGGCCTGGTCGAGCTGGCGCACGCGGCCGGCATTCCGCCCGACAGCGTCGCCGGCGCTGCTCGCCTCGGGCGTCGACTTCGTGCTCGAAGGGCTGTATGCGCTGAAGAAGATCGGCCGCAGCGACGAACGCGGCTATCACGCGACCGAGACGCCGTCGCGGCGGCCCGTCGCGCGAAGACAAGTTCAGGGACGAAGAGCGGCCGATGCCGTCGACCGGCCGGGAAGAAGAAGTATTACAACTACGTAACGCCGAACCAACCGATGATACCGCTACACGAAATACACCGGCGACCTGCTCGACGAGATCGATCTCGAGGATCTGGTGTCGAAGCTGTCCGACCTGCTGCTGTCGAGCGGGTTCAGCAACCCGTGGGTGATCCGTCGGACGGCGACGAGGACCGGACGATGCAGGCGCTGCACGACGCGATTCTCGAAGCGCTGTTCAGCGGCGGCGTGCTGTCGGAGGAGGCGCTGCAGCAGCTGCTCGGCGAACCGGCGGACGGCGACCAGGAAAGCGCGCGGCAGCAGCTCGAGGATCTCATCCAGCAGATCATCGAGCGGATGATGGAGCAGGGTTTCATCACCGGCGCGCCCGACCTCGAGCGGCGAGCGCGAGCATCGCGCGCGGTGCCGGCGGCGGCATCGGCGAGGACGCCGGCCCGGTGCACGTTCGAGGTCACCGACAAGGCGCTCGACTTTCTCGGCTACCGCGCGCTCGCGCGATCTGCTCGGCTCGATCGGCCGCAGCAGCGCCGGCCGCCACGACACGCGCCACCTGTGCGACCGGCGTCGAGGCGATCGCGGCGCCGAAGCCGCTACGAGTTCGGCGACACGCTGAACCTCGATCCGAGCAGCACGATTCTCAACGCCGTTCAGCGCCTGCACGTCGACGGGCGCGCGTCGACCGGCCGGCCGGCGGCATCGACGTCGACTATCCCGATCTGATGGTCGCGCAGAGCGATTACCAGAGCTCGCTGCGCCACGCGTCATCAGTGCTCGACTGCAGCCACAGCATGATCCTCTACGGCGAGGATCGGTTCACGCCGGCCAAGCGCGTCGCGCTGGCGCTGGCGCACCTGATCCGCACGCAGTATCCCGGCGACTCGCTGCACGCGGTGCTGTTCCACGATTCGGCCGAGGAGATTCCGCTCAAGCAGCTCGGGCGCGTCCGCGTCGGGCCGTACTACACGAACACGCGCGAAGGCCTGCGGCTGGCGCGCCGCATCCTCGAGCGGCAGCAGAAGGACATGCGGCAGATCGTGATGATCACCGACGGCAAGCCGTCGGCGCTGACGCGGCCGGACGGGCAGATCTACAAGAACGCCTTCGGCCTCGATCCGTTCATCGTCTCGGAGACGTTCGCCGAAGTGAACGCCTGCCAGAAGGCGGGCATCATGATCAACACGTTCATGCTCGCGCGCGACCACGACCTGGTGGCGTTCGTCGCGGCGCGTCGCGCGCCATCTGCCGCGGCAAGGCGTAGCTTCACGACGCCCTACACGCTGGGCCAGTACGTGCTGATGGATTACATGGACAGGAAGACGAAGACGATCCACTATGAGTGAGGCGATCTCGACGAGTTCGATGCTGTCCCGACCGACTGATGCCACCGCATCCCCTTCCCGCTGCCGAACGTCGTCCTCTTCCCGAACGTGTTTCTCCCGCTGCACATCTTCGAGCCGCGCTACCGCGCGATGGTCAGCCGACGCGCTCGCGGGCGACCGCATCATCGGCATGGCCCTGCTTCAGCCCGGCATCGAGGCCGACTACGAGGGCCGGCCGCCGTGTATGCCAGGTCGGCTGCGCCGGCGTCATCACGCTACGCAAGGCGCTCGCCGACGGTCGCTACCGAGATCGTGCCCAGGGGCTCGAGAAATTCCGGATGGCACGGAGGAGGCGACCCGCCCGTGCCGCATCGGCCATGTCGAGGCGCTTCCGGATGTTCACCCGCGGACGTACCGCTGCGACATCAGCGGCAGCGGCTCGAAGCCGTGCTTGCCGCGGCCATCGAGCGCGTCCGGGCCGAACCGAGATTTCCGCCCGCGTGCCGGACGAGGATCTCGTCAACGCGCTCGCGCAGTATCTCGATCTCGCCACCTCGAGCGCCAGGCGCTGCTCGAATGCGACGGCGCCCTCGCCCGCTGCCGCGCGCTGATCGAGCTGCTCGAGATGCAGACGTTGACGCCCAAGGGGGCGGGGGCGGGCGGTGCACTAGAGGCCGGGTAAGGCGGGTGGGGCGGGTGGGGCGGAGGGCGCTTAAGGCGGTGGGGCCAGGGAGGCCAGGAGTGGGGCAGTGCGCGACCAAGTAAGGGCGGTGTGGGTTTCCAGCAGGTGTCGCCTGCGAATCGAGCGTATGTGTCAGTTCAGCGCCGCGCCGGTTTTGCCATGCCCCGGGCTCAGTTCCTCGGAAGTTGCGTCTGCGAGAGACTAGCCAAGTCGCTTCGCGACGTGGCGAGCAGTAACCAACTTCGGCCAGCGAGGCCCGAGCCGTGTTCAGGAATTGCAGTTGCTCGCGCGCCGGTGATCTCTCGCACATCCCTCCACGATGTTGGCCGCGACGGAGAAGGCTGATCGCCTTGTCTGCGAACCGAGTTCAAAAACAGCTTTCGAAAGAGGGAACGTTCGCGTGAGTCCATGAGTTCGATGAAGAGGTCGATCCGCACGCTGCCACGCAACCAACGTGTGATGGCGAAGGGGGCATACTGCGCGCGTGCAAATGCAATGCCCACCCGCCTTACCCGCCGTGCCGCACCCGCCTACCCGCCCTAGCCGGCCCTGCCCCCTCCTTGAGCCGCTCCGCGAGCACGCCGATGATCTTCTCGCCGTGGAAACGGCCGTTCTCGATGAAGATGTTGCCCGGTCTGCTTCCCGGCCATCGCGCCGCCCGCGATGAACAGGTTCGGCACGTTGGTCTCGAACGTCTCCATGTTCAGCGTCCGGCGCCAGCGTCTCGGCGATCGCACGTCGATGCCGGCGCTGCGCATCAGGTCCGCGTCCGGGTGATAGCCGGTCAGCAGGAACACGCCCTCGGCCGGAAGCTCCTCGCGCGCCCTGCCTGCTCGATGACGACGCGCGGTCGGCGTGATCTCGACGCACGCGCGCGTTCGAAGCGCGCCGTGCACCGAGCCCTTCCTTGATGCGGTTCTCGATGTCGGGCCGCACCCAGTATTTGATCGTGTCGCCGAGCGTCGGCGTGGCGGTGCACGAGCGTCACGTGCGCGCCGGCGCGAAACAGCTCGAGGCACGCTTCGCGCGGCCGAGTTCTTGCCGCCGACGACGACCACGCGCCGGCGGTAGTACGGATGCGCGTCGGTGTAGTAGTGCGAGACGTGCGGCAGGTCCTCGCCGGGAATGCCGAGATAGTTCGGCAGGTCGTAGTAGCCGATCGCCAGCACGACGGCGCGCGCCTCGCGCACGCGCGTCACGCCCGCGGTCGCTCGTCGTCGTGACGACGAACACGCCGTCCGTCGCCGCGCTCGATCGCACGTGACCGCCTCGTGAAACGAGATCTGCAGATCGTAGGTGTCGACCACGCGCCGGTAGTAGCGCAGCGCCTCGAGCCGCGTCGGCTTGTCGTACGGCGTCACGAGCGGCAGCCCGCCGATCTCGAGCAGCTCCGGCGTGGTGAAGAACACCATGTGCATCGGAAAGTTGAAGATCGAGTTGACCAGCACGCCCTTCTCGACGATGACGTAGTCGAGCCGTGCTGCTTGGCGGCAGATCGCGGTCGCGAGGCCCGAAGGACCCGCGCCAACGATCAGGAAGATCACGAACCGACATTCGTCAGAACTCCCAACGGCCCAACTCCCACCGACCCCATCCGACTCAATTCCTGAGTGCCGCCCAGCCTCCAGGTCTCGAGAAGGCCCGTAGCGCCGGAAGCATCACTCGGGAGTCGGGACCTGCGGAGTTGGAGTTGACCGAGGTCAGGCTATTGCAGCGGCGCGGGCAGCTGCGACTCGCCCATCAGGAACTCGATCGATCGCCCGCGCGCGCGCTGCGCGTCCCTCGGCAATCGCCCACGACGATGAGCGACTGGCCGCGCTGCATGTCGCCGGCGGTGAACACGCCGGGCACGTTGGTCATCCAGCGGGCGTCGCGCGCGACGTTGCCGCGGTCGCGTCAGCGTGCACGCCGAGGTCGCTCGAGCAGCGGCCCCGCTCGGGGCCGACGAAACCCATCGCGAGCAGCACGAGGTCTGCCTTGATCTCGAAGCTCGCTCCCGGCACCGGCACGAAGCTGCGACGCGGCCGTCCCTCTGCGACCATCTCGACCTTCACGCCGTGCAGCGCCCGCACGCGCCCGCTCGCGTCGCCGACGAAGCGCTCGCGTCGAGCACGGCGTAGAGGCGCTCGCCGCCCTCCTCGTGCGCCGTCGACACGCGGAAGATCTGCGGCCATTGCGGCCACGGATTGTCTCGGCGCGCGCGTCTGCGGCGGCATCGGCATCAGCTCGAGCTGGTGCACCGAGCGCGCACCCTGCCGGTGCGCGGTGCCGAGGCAGTCGGCGCCCGTGTCGCCGCCGCCGATGATGATGACGTCGCTTGCCCTCCGCGCGTGATGAAGTCGGCGTCGGGAATCGTCGTCGCCTTCGCAGCGGCGGTTCTGCAGCGTCAGGTACTCCATCGCGAAGTGGATGCCCTGCAGCTCGCGGCCGGGCACCGGCAGGTCGCGCGGCTGCCCGGCGCCGCCGGCCAGCAGCACCGCGTCGAAGTCGCGACGCAGCCGGCTCGGCGGCGACGTCGACGCCGACGTTCACGCCCGCGCGGAACACCACGCCCTCGGCCTCCATGCAGCGCGAGCCGGCGATCGAGGATGCGCTTCTCCATCTTGAACTCGGGGATGCCGTAGCGCAGCAGGCCGCCGATGCGATCGGACTTCTCGAACACGGTCACCGAGTGGCCGGCGCGATTCAGCTGATCGGCGGCGGCGAGACCCGCCGGACCCGATCCGACGACGGCGACCTTCTTCCACGTGCGCGTCGTCGGCGGCTGCGGCGTGACCCACCCCTCGGCGTACGCCCGGTCGATGATCGACGGCCTCGATCGTACTTGATCGTCACCGGATCGTCGTTGATGCCGAGCACGCACGACCCCTCGCACGGCGCCGGGCACAGCGTCCCGGTGAACTCCGGGAAGTTGTTCGTCGCGTGCAGGCGATCGATCGCCGCGCGCCACCGATCGCGGTAGACGAGATCGTTCCAGTCGGGAATCAGGTTGCCGAGCGGGCAGCCCTGATGACAGAACGGGATGCCGCAGTCCATGCAGCGCGCGCCCTGCTCCATCAGGCCGCCGGTCGGCGACGGCAGATACACCTCGCGCCAGTCGTGAACGCGCTCCTCGATCGGCCGCGTCGGATGCTTCTTTCGCTGGATTTCGATGAACCCGGTCGGCTTACCCATGGATTCCGGCTGCGATCGCCCGTCGGCACCCGCCGGCACCGGCTCTTCGCCGACCGTCCGCGCCTGTCGCCGCCGACGATCGCCGTGACGGCACCGACGCGCGCCGCGCTCCTCGCGCGCCGCCGTCGCCTGCTCGGCGAGCGCGCGCTTGTAGTCGCGCGGCATCACCTTGACGAACTGCCGGTGCAGCGACGCCCAGTCGGCGAGCAGCCGCTCGGCGTAGCGGCTGCCGGTGAGCGTCACGTGCTTCATGATCGCGACCTGCACGAAGTCGACGTCGTCGGCGTCGATCAGCGGCTCCAGATCGACCATCTCGCGGTTGCAGCGCCGCTCGAAGTCGCCGTCCGCGATCGAGCACGTAGGCGATGCCGCCGCTCATGCCGGCCGCGAAGTTGCGCCCGGTTCGCCCAGGCACGACCACGCGCCCGCCGGTCATGTACTCGCAGCCGTGGTCGCCCACGCCCTCGACGACCACGTGTCGCGCCGCTGTTGCGGCACGCAGAACCGCTCGCCGGCCACGCCGCGGACGTAGCGCCTCGCCGCTCGTCGCGCCGTAGAACGCGACGTTGCCGACGATGATGTTCTCCTCCGGACTTGAACGTGCGAGCGCTGCGGCGGATACGCGATCAGCCGCCCGCCCGACAGCCCCTTGCCGAAGCCGTCGTTGGCATCGCCGACGAGCGTCATCGTCATGCCGCGCGGCACGAACGCGCCGAAGCTCTGGCCGGCCGAGCCGGTGAACGTGATCCTGATCGTGTCGTCCGGCAGACCCGCGGCGCCGTAACGCCGCGTCACCTCGGAGCCGAGCATCGTGCCGACGGTGCGGTCCGCGTTGCGGATGAACGCGGTGATCTCCACCGGCGTGCGGTGCTCGAGCGCAGGCCGGCTCTTCGCGATCAGATCGTTGTCGAGCGCGACGTCGAGGCCGTGATCCTGCGCCCGTGACGCGCCGGCGCGCCACCGATCGCCGGCAGATCCGGCTGATGCAGCAGCGGCGTCAGGTCGAGGCCCTTGCGCCTTCCAGTGCGTCGCGGCCGCGCTCGATGTCGAGGCAGTCGGCGCGGCCGATCATCTCGTCGATCGTGCGGAAGCCGAGCTCGGCCATCAGCTCGCGCACTTCCTGCGGCGATGAAGCGGAAGAAGTTCTCGACGAACTCGGGCTTGCCGGCGAACTTCTTGCGCAGCTCCGGATCCTGCGTCGCGATGCCGACCGGGCAGGTGTTCAGGTGGCAGACGCGCATCATGATGCAGCCCATCACGACCAGCGGCGCCGTCGCGAAGCCGAACTCCTCGGCGCCGAGCAGCGCGCGCGATGACCACGTCGCGGCCGGTCTTCATCTGGCCGTCGACCTGCACGACGATGCGGTCGCGCAGCTTGTTGAGCACGAGCACCTGCTGCGTCTCGGCGAGGCCGAGCTCCCACGGCAGGCCGGCGTGCTTGAGGCTCGTGAGCGGCGACGCGCCCGTGCCGCCGTCGTGGCCGGAGATGAGCACGACGTCGGAGTGCGCCTTGGCGACGCCCGCCGCGACGGTGCCGACGCCGCCCTCGGCCACGAGCTTCACGCGAGATGCGCGCGCGCGGGTTCGAGTTCTTCAGGTCGTAGATCAGCTGCGCCAGGTCCTCGATCGAATAGATGTCGTGGTGCGGCGGCGGCGAGATCAGGCCGACGCCGGGCGTCGAGTGCCGCACCTTCGCGATCCACGGGTACACCTTGTGCCCGGGCAGCTGGCCGCCCTCGCCGGGCTTGGCGCCCTGCGCCATCTTGATCTGCAGGTCGTCGGCGTTGACGAGGTACTCGCTGGTGACGCCGAAGCGGCCCGAGCGCGACCTGCTTGATCGCGCTGCCGCTGCGAGTCGCCGTTGGCGATCGGGCACGTAGCGCTCCGGCGTCCTCGCCGCCCTCGCCGGTGTTCGACTTGCCGCCCAGGCGGTTCATCGCGATCGCGAGCGTCTCGTGCGCCTCGCCGCTGATCGAGCCGTACGACATCGCGCCGGTCGCGAACCGCTTGACGATCGTCTCGACCGGCTCGACCTCGTCGATCGGGACGGGCGGGCCCGCCGGCTTCAGCCGGAACAGGCCGCGCAGCGTCGCGCGATGCTCGTTCTGCCGATCGACGGCGCGCGTGTATTCCTTGAAGATCGCGTACTGGCCGCTGCGCGTCGCGTGCTGCAGCTTGAACACCGTCTCGGGGTTGAACAGGTGATACTCGCCGTCGCGGCGCCACTGGTACTCGCCGCCCGCGCTCGAGCTCGTCGACGGCCGCGCCGGCTGGCGCGCCGAACGCGCGCTCGTGCCGCAGCGCGCACTTCCTTCGGCGATGACGTCGATGCCGACGCCGCCGACGCGCGACGTCGTGTGCGTGAAGTAGCTGGTCGATGAACGCCTGGCTGCAGGCCGATCGCCTCGAAGATCTGCGCGCCGCAGTAGCTCTGCCAGCGTCGAGATGCCCATCTTCGACATCACCTTGAGGATGCCCTTGTTGAGCGCCTTGATGTAGTTGCTCGATCGCCTCTGTCGCGGTCGATGCCCGGTCAGCATGCCCTGCCGGATCATGTCGTCGATCGTCTCGAACGCCGACGTAGGGGTTCACCACGCCGGCGCCGTAGCCGAGCAGCAGCGACACGTGGTGCACCTCGCGCGCGTCGCCCGACTCGACGACCAGCGCGCAGCGCGTGCGCGTGCCCTTCGCGCACCAGGTGATGGTGCACGCCGGCCGTCGGCCAGCAGGCTCGGAATCGGCGCCACGTCGCGGTCCGACGCCGCGATCCGACAGGATCAGGATGTCGAAGCCCGCCGCCACGGCGTCGCTCGCGCGGCGGCACAGGTCGTCCATCGCCTGCTCGAGCGCCGCGCCGCCCTTGCTCCGGGTCGAACAGCATCGACAGCGTCGTCGGACCGGAACGGCGAGTCGGGCGGCAGGTGCCGCAGCTTCGCCGACGTGCTCGTTGTGGATGATCGGGTACTTGATCGTGATCTGCCGGCACGACTCCGGCTCGGGCTTGAGCAGGTTGCGCTCGGGCCCGATCGTCGAGCCCATCGACGTGACGAGCTCCTCGCGGATGGCGTCGAGCGGCGGGTTCGTCACCTGCGCGAACAGCTGCTTGAAGTAGTCGTAGAGCAGCCGCGGCCGGTCCGAGAGCACGGCCAGCGACGTGTCGGTGCCCATCGAGCCGACCGGCTCCTCGCCGCTGTGCGCCATCGGCGCCGATCAGCACGCGCAGGTCCTCCTGCGTGTAGCCGAACGCCTGCTGCCGGCTGCAGCACGGTCTCGTGCTCGGGCTGCTCGGCACGGCGCCGCGGGCAGATCGTCGATGTCGCACGAGGTGCGTCGTCGAGCCACTCGCCGTACGGGTGCTCGCGCCGCCAGCTCGCGCTTGATCTCGTCGTCGTCGACGATGCGGCCCTTGGCCGTGTCGACGAGGAAGATGCGGCCCGGATGCAGGCGCTCCTTGACGAGCACGTCCTCGGGCGGGATGTCGAGCACGCCGACTTCCGGACGCCATGATCACCAGGTCGTCCTTCGTGACGTAGTAGCGCGACGGACGCAGGCCGTTGCGATCGAGCACCGCGCCGATCACCGTGCCGTCGGTGAAGGCGATCGACGCCGGACCGTCCCACGGCTCCATCAGCGACGAGTGGTACTCGTAGAACGCCTTGCCGCTCGGCGCTCATCGCCTCGTTGCCGCTCCACGGCTCCGGGATCATCATCAGGATCGCGTGCGGCAGCGACCGGCCCGGCCATGACCAGGAACTCGAGCACGTTGTCGAAGGTCGCCGTGTCGCTGCCGCCTTCGCGGATGATCGGCAGGATCTTCTGCAGGTCGTCGCCGAGCAGGTCGCTCTGCAGCAGGCCTTCGCGCGCCCGCATCCAGTTGATGTTGCCGCGCAGCGTGTTGATCTCGCCGTTGTGCGCGATGTAGCGGTACGGGTGCGCGAGCGGCCACGACGGGAACGTGTTGGTGCTGAAGCGCTGATGCACGAGCGCGAGCGCACGACTCGAGACCGGGTCGGCCAGATCCGGGAAACATCGGCGCGCAGCTGACGCGCCGTCAGCATGCCCTTGTAGGTCAGCGTGTTCGCCGACAGGCTGACGATGTAGAAGAAGCGCGCGCGAGAGCGCGTGGATCCTGACGCTGTCGACCGCGTGCTCGATGCGCTTCGCGGATGACGTAGAGCTTGCGCTCGAAGCGCGCTGCGATCGGCGCGCCGTCTGCGACCTGAGCCGTCGCCGATGAACACCTGCTGGAAGATCGGCTGCGGTCGCGCTCGCGCTATCGCCGACCAGGCTGTTGTCGCTCGGCACGTCGCGCCAGCCGAGCAGGCGCTGCGCCTTCTTCGCGCACGACTCGTCGCGATCAGATCCTTGATCGCGATCGTCCGGTCGCGCTCGTCTCGCGGCAGGAACACCAGGCCCTGCGCCGCATGCGCCCGGCTCGCGGCAGCGTCGAACGGGACGCACCGTGCGGAGAAAGCGCGTCCGGGCGTCTGAATGAGGATGCCGGCGCCGTCGCCGGTGTTCGCCTCGCACCCGCACGCGCCCCGGTGCTCCAGGTTGATGAGGACCTGCAAGCGCCTTTCGCACGATGTCATGCGAGCTGACGTCCCTGATGTCCACGACGAATCCGACGCCGCAGGCATCCTGCTCGTCGCGTGGGTCGTATAAGACCCTGAGCGAGATGGAGGACAACGGTCGTCCCGGATTTGACATGGTCGGGACATTCTGGCGAGATCGCCACGCATAAGGGAAATACAATGATCTGAGCGCCTCAATCTGATATCGATCATCGATGAGAGTACTTTGGTCGGCTGATGCCAACCATGCGCCGTCCCGCACCGCGCCACGGCGACTGGCCCGTATCTGCCAATCCGCTGAAAAGTCGGCCCGATTCTCTCAACCGTCCCGTATGATGACCCGACATATCTGGCTTCAGGGAATCGGGGCCTAGTATCTACCCAGACGTCGCGTTCGGTAGTCCTGTCAGCAGTTAGCATTTGTAGAGAGAGCCGCTGCAATGCATGCGCCGATGAAGTTACGTCGAGAAGGGGTCTGTCGATCGCCGCCAACGGAATGTGGCAGGTGTTTCCCGACAGCCAACAAGATCAAGCAGAACCCTTCGTTCATCGCCGCGCTGGTCGGACAAGCCCCTGCTCAAGTCGTATCAGAAGACCAAGCCTCCACTCGGCTGGCCGCGCGAGACCGACTCGCTCTGCCCGACCTGCACGCGCGAGGCGCGGCAGGCGATTCTCGACGGCAAGAAGGACGTCAGCGATCCTGCTGAACGAGAAGGTCGGCGAGATCAAGGCGACCATCCTCGAGCGCGACGGCAAGATCCTGATGGTGAAGGACTGCCCGCATCCACGGCCACTTCGAGGACGTGATGGCGATGGACACCGACGTTCTTCAAGCACCTCGAGGAGGTGTTCCCGGGCCGCGACATCCGCGCGCACAACGACGAGAAGCTGCACAACCACGGCAGCTCCACCGATCAAGCACGGCCGCGGCTCGGTGCTCACGGTCGACCTGACGAACCGCTGCAACATGATGTGCGACCCGTGCTTCATGGACGCCGAACCAGGTCGGGTTCGTCCACGAGCTGACGTGGGAGGACATCAAGCACGGTGCTCGACAACGCGATCACGCATCAAGCCGCGCCGCCAGATGTCGGTGCAGTTCTCGGGCGGCGAGCCGACGATGTCGCCGCACTTCCTCGACGCGGTGCGCTACGCGCGCAAGGTCGGCTACAACAGCGTGCAGGCGGCGACCAACGGCATCGAGTTCGCCAAGAGCCCGGAGTTCGCGAAGGCAGCGGCCGAGGCCGGCCTGCGCTACGCCTACCTGCAGTTCGACGGCATCGGCAACGCCGCCAACTCGCACCGCCGCGTCGGCAACCTGTTCGACGTCAAGCTGCGCGCGATCGAGAACCTCCACAGCGCCGGCGTCGACATCGTCCCGGTCGTCACGATCGTCAACGGCGTCAACAACGAGCAGGTCGGCCGCATCATCGAGTTCGCGCTCGACAACCCGAAGCGGATCAACTTCCTGTCGTTCCAGCCGGTGTCGTTCACCGGCCGCGACGAGGAGATCACGCCGGAGCGCCGCGCCGCGCAGCGCTACACGCTGTCGCACCTGGCGCACGACGTGAAGAACCAGACCGGCATCGGCGAGCCGATCCGCGACTGGTTCCCGATCTCGTTCATGGCCACGTTCACCGACTGGGCGGACGTCGTCCACGGGCCGGACCGCGAGTGGGGCCAGCTCACCTGCGGCTGCCACCCGAACTGCGGCATCGGCATGGCGCTGATGATCGACAAGGAAACCAAGGAAGCGGTGCCGGTCACGGCGTTCCTCAAGGCCGAGCAGCTGGCCAGGGACGTCGCGCAGGTCAACGACGCGGCGCGCGGCAAGTTCCTGTCGGTCGTCGGCATGGCGCTCGCGCTGATGCGCAACTACGACTCGTTCAAGGCGCCGACGCACTTCCGCATCGCCGACCTGCTGAAGAAGTTCGACAAGACGTTCGGCGCGACCGGCAAGAACTACGGCAAGGTCAGCGGCGACCGCACGATGACGCGACATCGAGAAGCGGCGCGCCGACCGCTGGAACTTCCTGTTCATCGCCGGCATGTGGTTCCAGGACCTCTTCAACTACGACTTCCGCCGCACCGAGATGTGCATCATCCCGTACGCGACGCAGCAGGGCGAGATCTCCTTCTGCGCCTACAACACGGGCATCGGCTGGCGGAACATCATCGAGAAGATGCACATGACGGCCACGCTCACCAAGTGGTACGAAGAGCACGGCCGCCACGAGATCTTCGCCGGCAACAAGAACGTGCCGCTCACCGCCAGCGACCACCACGCTGGTGCTGAACGCCGAAGCGGTGGCCGCCGGCGCGCAGACGGACCTCGACGATCTGCGCATCGCGAAGAACGCGCGCGAGGAGAAGCTGGCGGCGCGCAAGAAGTCGCAGATGACGCCCGAGGAGATTGCGTCAGCACATGGAGATGGAGCGGCTCTATCGCCAGCAGGTGCCTCAAGCGAGCAGCCGACGATCCAGATTCAGGGGCTGCGGTGGCAACAAGAAGCAGAAGTCCAGGAAGTGACGCACAAGGACGTAAGTAAGCCGCAGTTCCGGGTTCCTGGTTCGTGTTCACGGTTCCACTCAGCAGGGGCGGGCCCTTAGACCCGCCCTAGCTGCTACGCCGCAAGAAACATCAAGACGCTTCACCGCCCGCTTCGCTACACTCCGCGCATGATGCCCGACACATTGTGTTCGCGTGTGCCCTGGTGGTTCCAACGATCGCATCCGCGCAGACCCCAGGCCGCCGGGAGCTACCTGTCAGATCTTCTTCAGCATCTTTGGTCCTGAGGGCGAGCAGCTTCAGCGCTTCTACGCCGGGCACTTTCGAGTGGACGATCGCGCCGAGTGGCGATGTGCTGGCAGCTGTCTCGTCGCCGCTGCCCGGCCAACATCCGGAAAGGGCGAGGGCTGAAACCATCGTTTACGTCGGTGTGGACGACATCACGGCGACGCTCGCAAAGGTGAAGGAGCGAGGCGGCACCATCCGATACCCGCGCTTCGAAGTCCCCGGTCGCGTCGTAAAAGCTGGCCGTCTTTCGCGGATCCCGCCGGCAACAGCGTCGGACTGGTTGAACTGGAGAATGGCAAGGCAAAGCGTCCCACCCGCCCCAAAACCGTAAACCCGAGGCGTAGCCCAGAGCCGAGAGCCCAGAGCCGAGAGACGTAGCCGACGTGGCCCAAACCTGGGCCGCGGTGTCCGATGGTGAGACTCCGCCGCCATGAACCTCGCCGTCGCCGATGACGACGTCGATGTGCGCGCCGCTTTGAAGACCGTGCTTCGTGCGATGGGCCATCAGGTTCTGGCTCTTCGCGTCCGCCGAAGAGTCCTGCCGGCGACGGCCACCACTTCGACTGCGCGTCATCCTGGATATCCGGCTACCGGGTTTGAACGGACTGGAGTTGCGCGAACAGACACGCGCCGCCGGCCGGAGCCTGCCACTCGTGTTCATCACGGGTGACGGAGATTACTTTCCTGGGAGATGACGTCCCGGCAGACGTTCCGACACTCCTGGAGCCGTTCCATCGAAGACAGCCTCCCGTCGCCGCCTCTGAGCATTGTGTCGTCGGTTCGTTCGACTAAGTCAGTGACTGTGGGACATCCTCCCATGATACTACTCGGCGCCGCCTGATCGGGGAAGCAGCGATTGCGTCAAGCTCATCGACCTCGACGGCCGCGATCATGCGTCTACCTGAACTCTGCCGGCACTGAATCCGCGTCGATTCGAATTGCACCGACGATCTGATCTGGCCGGGTCTGGGTGGATCTTTGGGAAGGTGAACACCAGGCAGCCGCACGGGCCGCAGTCGCACGCCAGCTGCCGGTGAACGCAAGCTCATTCGAAGGATTCTGCCGGACCGCCCGCGGTGCAGATAAGTGGTGGGACGTCGTCCACGTCCTGCCGATTGCGGACAACGCGACGGAATAAGTCGTGCAACTGCTAGCCATCTCCCGCGACATCACTGAAAAGCGGCAAAAGCGTCCGACTTCCGCGCCGGGCAGCAGCAGGTGCTCGAGATGATTGCGACCGGCGCCGCACTCGATGTCATCCTCACGCGCCTCGTTTGCAACTGGTCGAACGGCGCTCCAGCGACGGGATGCGTGGTGCTCGGCGATCCTTCTCGACGAGACGGCATTCACCTGCGGCGCAGGCGCGGCGCCGAGCTTGCCGGAAGGTTACAACCAGGCGATTGAGGGCGCGGCGATCGGCCCGCGAAGGCGGGATCCTGCGGGACCGCCATAGTATTTCGGCCGCGCGATCTGTTTGTCGCCGACGTGCTCGTCTGATCCACGGTCTGGGAGGACTACCGCGAGCTCGCCATCGCCCCCTGCTGGCTTCCCGCGCCTGTTGGTCGACGCCGATCTTTATACGGCGCAAAAAGCGGGTGCTCGGCTCATTTGCGATGCAATGCTACACCCCGACCCGGAGGCCGCCGTCTCGCCGAAGAAGCGCGGCTGGTCGAAGTCGCCGCCAACATCGCCGGCATCGCGATCGAGCACCACCGACACTGGAAGCGTTACGGCGGAGCAGAAGAGCGCAATCGCGCGCGCCATTCTGCGCGCGATGCCAGACTGGATGTTCATCCCCTGGACTCCTCAATGGCGTGTTCGCCGACGCTACCACGCGTGAAGAATCCAGCAGATCTCCTGGTCCCCGCCCGAGGCGTTCCTCGGCAGAAACCATGCGGGACGTGATGCCGCCGGTCATCTCGAGTGCTCTCTCGCGACCGCAATGGCCGGTGCCCTGGCGTCAGACGAGCCGAAGAAGTTCGGAGCATCGCTCGAATCCGATCAGGCGCAGCACTTCTACGAAGCGTGCGTCGTCCGTTGTGACGCAAACAGGATCCTCTCCAGCATCGTCAGGGACATCAGACCGCAAGCGCGCGTGGAATGGATGCCCATGTCCAGCGCCGCGAGAAACCGCGCACACCTCAGTCCGCGTCGCGACGCTGGGCAGGCGACTGTCGGGCGCTATGGCTCACGAGCTGAGACCAACCGATGTCGGCGATCCCTGATCAATGCTATATGCTGCGATGCGATTGTTGTCGCAAGAGCCCGCGGATGGGCCGTAGGCGAAGGCCGCCGTTGAAGACATCGTCTCCAACGACAAACGCGCGGGCCGCGGTCATCGAAAGGCTTCTGAACGCGCTGCTTCAAGAAGGGCCACGTCGCCTTCGAGGCACTCGGACATGGTACGGCGTCGCCAGAGACGTCCCTCGACCTCGCGCAGCGAGCGATTTCCTCTCCAGACGCACATCTCGGTCACAACGGACCTTGCCCCGGCACTCCCGCGCATCGATGGCGACCGGGTGCAGTTGCAACAGGCGCTCCTGAATCTGGGTGCTCAACGCCTGCGAGTCGATGAATGCGAACGAGACCCACGAACGCCGCCTGACGGTGACGACGACAACGGATGACGGGTTCGTGCGCATCGCGCCGATCTCCGATCGCGGCGTGGGTATTCCGAAGACCAGCTGTAGCGGCGGTCTTCGGACTCGTTCGTGACGTTTCGAGAGCAGGGACTCGGCCTCGGCCTCGGCGATCAGCCGCGTCCATCATCCTCACGCACGGCGGACAGATCGTGGCAGAAAATAATCGGACCGCGGCGCGGCTGTTTGCCGCGTGCCTGATTCCGAAGAGACCCGTTGCATCGACAGTGTGAGGCGCGAGCTATCCGCTCCGATCACGGCAACGCGTAGACGGCCAGCGTGTCCGTCGCGACAATCGCGACGTATTGCTTGCCGTTTCTCCCCTGGTAAAAGCGATGGGGTTGGCGTTTCCTCTCCGCTCCAGCTTCGCCGCCCAGAGCCCGCGCCCCGTCTTTTGCGTCCAACCCGCGGAACTCGGGCGTCGTCGGTGGCCGCAACGAACAGCACGCCGCCGGCCGTGACAATCGGGCCCGGCAGCGCCGGGCGCCCGGTTCTTTGTTTCCCTTCCGGCAGCTGCTCCGGTGATGCCGAGGCATCTGCCAGGCGATATCACCGGTCGCCATGTCGATGGCGGTCAGTGCGTCCCCAGGGCGGCTTCTGGCACGGCCAGTTTCGCCTCGCCAATGCGGACGTCGAAGGTCGCGCCCCGGCGAGGTCTTCTCGAACGGCGCAGGCGAGCCCTCCTTCGCCTCGCTCGATTGAGCCGAGCGCACCCACGTCCTGCGTCGTCACGAAGACGTAGCCGGTCTGCGGATCGAAGGCGGTGCCGCCCCAGTTGGCTCCGCCGAGACCTGCCGGGAGACGCGAGGGTGCTCGGTGAGCGCGCCCATCACCTCGAGCACGCCACGGCGTGAAATGGACCCGCATTGACGACGCCCCGACTCTCGACGAGCTCTGCGCACGCTCGAGCATGCTCGGGCGTGGTGTCGGCGGCGACCACAAGATCGTGCGGCCCGTAGCTCACGCGCGCAATCGGCGCCGGCTTCACTGGGAAGGGTTGAGTGGGAAACGTCGGCCTCCCGGAACGTCACTCGCGGGGACGGCACGTTCCTCGACGCCGAAGATCGGCTGGCCGGTTTCGCGATTCAGCACATACATGTATCCAGACTTCGGTGGTAGCGCGAGCGCGGGAGTGCGCGCCCGTTCCGGACGATGTCAAAGAGCGAGGGTGGCGCTGGTGGGTCGGCGTCCCAGAGATCGTGATGGATGGTCTGGAAGTGCCACTTGTAGGCGCCGGTCTCCACATCCACGGCGACCACCGAGTTGCCGAACAGATCTGGCGCCCTTCCGATCCCCGCCGTAGTTGCCGAGCGATCGGCGAGGCGTGTGGCAGATAGAGCAGGCCCTTGCGACGTCGACGCGGTGAAAATAGAACGGCCAGGCATTCGCGCCCAGTCACACCCCTTCCAGCCGCCTTCCCATGTCTCGTTGCCCGTGGTTCCCTGCAAAGCTGCGACCTAGAGCTGAGACTCCCAGAGCTTTGCCCCGAAGTGCGTGCATCGAAGGCTCGCGGATTGCCGATGCCTCAGCCATGCGGGGAGGCGTATTCGCGCCAACGACAACGACGTTGCGATGCACGATCGGCACTGGAGTTGTACAGCGGCACGCCCAGGTCAGCCTCTCCGCTGTTGCCAGAAAACCTCGGATGGCGACACGGTCTCCGGGCGTCAAGCGCGAGCAGTCGTCGTCCGGCGGTAACAACAATGCGCAGGCCGCAGTCGCACCTGGGCCATGCGAGCCCTCGACGAGAGGAGCGCCACCCGCGATGACATGTTCCCAGATGCTCTTGCCGGATTCACGGGATAAGCGCGACCACCCGATTCGCAGCCGGGAGATACAGCGCCGTTCACAGCGATGGGTGTCGCCTGTGAGTTCACGCCCCGCCGGCTCCCCACCTCTCCCGGCGTTCGGGCTTTGGACGCCTCAACCCTGGAGCGAATAAGGTCCACACCTCGAATCAGCGAGCGACGTTGCCCAGTTGATCTGTACCAGGTGAGATGGCCGGTTGCCCGATTCATCGTGTCCGGTGACGACTGTCGGTGGCAGTGGCCGCATTTTGTTGTTGGGTGTCGGCCGTCTGTGCGAGGGCCCGATGAGAGCGCCGTGCCGACGAGGAGACGAGGTTATCCGCCTGCATACCGAGCGTCCTCCGCTGCGTGACCGACAAGTATGCGTCGTCACTGTCTGGGAAGCCTTGGACGAATGAGCCGCCTGATAAGTCCCCGTGTGCGCCTCAAAGGGCGAACTGTCCTCGTCACAGGCGGCGCGTCCGGCCTCGGCGGCGCGACCGTGCGACACGATCGTCGCTGCCGACGGCCTCATCGACCTCAAGGACGACGTCGGGAGCGCAAAAGCGGCGGCGCAGCACGGGTCGACGATGCCCGGTTCGTCAAGGCGACGACCCGCGAGGGACCCACGTGCAGGCAGCCGTCGACACAGCCACCAGAATTCGGCCAGCTCGATGGCTGGTCAGTACCGCGGGCATTCCCGCCACGCAGAGCGCGTGCTTGGCAGGAAGGCATTCAACCGCTCGATCACTTCACGCGCGTCATCCGTGAATCTTGTCGGCACGTTCAACGCCATCCGGCTAGCTGCGGCCGCCATGGCCACGAACACGCCAAGCGACGGCGGCGAACGGGGCGTAATCGTGGCTACGGCTTCGGTCGCGGCCTTCGATGGCCAGATTGGTCAGGCTGCGTATTCAGCGCCGGCAGCTTCCGAAGGAGGCGGCATCGTCGCACTGACGCTGCCGATCGCACGCGAGTTCGCTCCTCGGCGTCCGCGTGTTTGGAAACGATCGCGCCGGGCACGTTCGACACGCCTTTACTGGCTGCTTTGCCAGAGGCGCTCGTGTGTCGCTCGCGCCCAGCCATGGTTCCCCTTTCCGCCACGTCTCGGCCGACCTGAGGAGTACGGCGCTCGTCAGGCACATCTTCGAGAACGAGATGGTGGCGAACGGCGAAAGTGATCAGACTGGCGCGATTCGAATGGCGCCCAGTGATCGGCCGGGGACTCGGGGCCCGGGGCCGGGATCGGGACTCGGTTCCGAGTTCGGGATTCGGAGTGGGCATTGGGAATTGGAAGTTCGGGGTTAACGGATGCTGATCCTCTCGTGACCGAAAGCGCGCTTGCCGGCCTGTTCCACGTGCTCTCCGGACCCGATCATCTGGCCGCAGTCGCACACCGCTTGCAGTCGATGGGCGCCGCAAGGTTGGATTGCCGGATGGACCTGGGGCTGGGTGCGCCTCCGGGCGTGCGTCGTCGTCGCGCTGCTCGGCGTCCTCTGCGCGAGCTTCTGCGCCGCCGATCGAAATCCTCTCGACATGGGCGAGCGCGTGCCGTTGGGGCGCTCATCGGCATCGGCTTGTGGGCCCTGAGTCGTTGCCTCCACGTTGGCCGACGCCGCACCAGCGACGAACGCACTCACGACCACGCCACGTGCAGGCTGGCCCATGGATTACCGCCGACGCTGGGTCACGCCCCGCGCTCATTCTGCATCCAGGCGTGTTACGCGGCGTCGCAAGGCGCGACTCCCACTTCTTCGGCGGCACTACCTGCACTCGCCTTGCCGACGACGACAGCTGCGGTCGCTCTATATCGCGGCCTTCGGCGTGGGCACCGTCGCCACAATGACGATGTTCGCAGAGCAATACGCCAA